>Ga0114958_10000079_pt1 | contig 77434 bp, 64 predicted proteins | sample C_130208_EF_Meta_FD_89577 | JGI IMG/M metagenome (GOLD analysis project Ga0114958, IMG submission 89577) | Freshwater microbial communities from Lake Croche, Canada to study carbon cycling - C_130208_EF_MetaG | ecosystem: Environmental > Aquatic > Freshwater > Lake | place: Lake Croche, Canada...
CACAACCACACATAAGTACAACGCCGTCTATCGGATTCGCTCGAATCGATTCTTCTACATCCATGCTTGCCAAATTACGATATAACATCGCCGTAGGTTTAATCAAAGTTTCGCCCAGGGACATCACAGGAAATTCTACAGGAAATCCACCCGCCTCGATTACGCCTTTTTTGACAAATTCAGCTAATTCCCGAAAATGTGCATTACAAGGGGTTAATTCAGACCAGGTATTACAAATCCCGATTACCGGTTTTCCTTGAAAATAATCGTCAGGAATACCTTGATTTTTCATCCATGCTCGGTAAATAAAACCGTCTTTTCCTGTCTTACCGAACCATTGTTGGGAGCGTAAATCTTGCTTACTCATCTATTTTTTCTAAGTCTAAGGTTTTAGTTAATACAAAGCTTAAATCTGGCCCTAATGAATAATAACATTCTCTAAAACCATTTCCAAGGTCTGAATATAAATCATTTTTAAATTGAAACGAACGAACAATCATAGTTTTTCTAAAATACAAACTATCCTTTCCCACATAGCCGAAGCGTTGACGACCCATTAAATTAGGAAAAGACAGCACTTTAACGAAAGCACCAGAAAATTCAAAAGCTTTAAATTCGATCTTATTCAGCTTATTTGAACCATATAACCAAAATTCAGGATTTTGATTTCCATTTAAATCCGAACACATCAAATTGGAAACCCGGAGATATTTCCAGGTACGACGAGCAATTAATCGATGCGATTTTTTAACCTCCAAAACACACGTATCACCTTGATAAATTATACGAGCATCAAAATCATCAATTTGAGCTGTTAAACGTGCATCAGCTTGTTTTAGGGTATCAAATGAGGCAATCGAACGCAAAGAATCTGCAAATTGTTTCGCGGTTAATTCTTCTGATAAAAGAGCTGAATTTTGACTTGAATCTATTTCCTCCAATTGATACATCTGTTTAAAAACAAATACCAATAAACCTAAAATCCCTAAAAAGAGAAGACCCTTAAGAATTTTCATCGATAGTAAGTTGGATAATACCCATGGCCTTCTCCAATAGCGCTCGGGGACAGGCAAAATTTAAGCGAATGAAATTTCCCCCAAGAAATTGATCTCCACGTAATACATGTAGGCCATTTTGAAATAGTCGTTGTTGAAAATTACCATATTTTTCTGAATCAAATTCAATCCATGCTAAATAGGTAGCCTCTAAAGCCAGCATCTTCAGGCCTGTTTGCTGATTAATAAAATTATACAATACATCATGATTATCCTTTAAATAAGGAAGAAGAGAATTTAACCAGGTATTAGGCATAGTCCAACTCGTTTCCATCACCTCTATACTATGACGCGATAACATCGAAAAAAAACCCAAAGTAGCTGAGATAAACTGCTTACGTATTTCAGAATCAGGAATTATCGCAACGGCTCCACCTAAACCGGCGGTATTATAGGTTTTGGAACTAGCATAAAAACTAATGGATGGTAGGTTTTCGATGTATTTCCCGATACTTATATGTTTGGAATGCGGTCGAATAGGTAAATCTGCGTGAATTTCATCCGAAATAATCATGCAGTTATATCGTTGGCACAATCCGATAATCCGTTGAATCTCCTCCTCATTAAAAACTGTACCTCCAGGATTATGCGGATTACAAAATAAAAACACCTGAGGACCTTTTTGTAATGCCTGCTCAAAAGCAACAAAATCAAAGGTCCAACGGCCACCTTCTTCCACCATGGGAAAAGTCAGCAGAGGCTTTTTAACCCAATTGGCCACTAAATGAAAGGGGTGATAAACTGGAACTGCCGTAAGAATTCCTGTATCAAAAGAGGCGAATTGAGCACAAGCCGCCGTTATCCCGGGCACAATCCCAGGAATCCATACTTGCCAATCTAATTCGGTCTCCCAAGCATACGATTTTTTGATTTTTTCTTGGGCAATTATTTTTAAAGAATCGGGAACAATCGAATAACCTAAAATCTGATGCGCTGAAATAGCATCTAAACAAGCTTTAATTTCATGAGCCACCGGGAAATCCATGTCGGCAACAGGCATCGGAAGCATGTCTTTTCCAGCATATGACACATTGTCCCATTTAAAACTATTCGTATGGCTACGATCAATAATTTGATCAAAATGATAAAGAGGCTGCATGTAAATTGGGTCTAAAAACTTGGATTCCAATCATTTGAGGATGTTTCATTAAATAGGTAAATACATCTTGATCAGAGACGCAAATTAGCTTTTTTTCCTGACTTGCATGTAATAAATATGCTTTACCGCGTATCATGGTAATGAAACCCACGTGTTTGAAATCTAAATCATTTCGTTTGGAGACAAAGGCGATGAGGTCTCCCGAATTTACTTGGTTCAAAAATTGGGATACATCTTTTCGAGCCACATAGCTAAATGGCACGTTAGAAATTTGATTCTCCGTGCGCCTCAATTCATCTACATTTATTTCTAAATTTTTCCCTACCAAAAAAGAACTTAAATAATGAATTTTCTTTTTTTCTTGAGTTTCTTGGCCTCCATGTATGGGAACCACAAAACCCAAGCGCGTCCATTTTTCAAAGGCCGAACTTAAATAATGTAAACGCGTTTCATAACGGATAGCTAGAGGATTCGCATAACGAAATTCGATCAAGTGTTTTACAAAAGAGGAATCCTTGCCTTTCGAATAATATAAGGCCAGGACATTTTCAATAAATGTCACACAATCAAAATCTTGAAATGAATAATATACCTTCTCTGGATTGGATTTGGAAAGTGCGAAGTGAGAATAGGGGCGACCCATGAAATAGGTGGCTATTGGAAATATATTCTGCTTTTCACGCGCAAGCTTAATTTCTTTCGTTAAGTCAGCGGGAATGCCTTTAAAATCTTGGGCAAAGACATTTAATCCTATGAAAATAAACAGATAAGCCAATAGAAAACGCATATTATTCAGATTCCTTAATGCGCAAAGCTGCCACCGCAGCCGCTAAGAAAAATACGCCAGCCATGACAATCGCATAAATGGCATCTCCCCCGTAAAAATATTTGACAATCGAACCACCAATGATTCCATTAACGATTTGAGGAACAGTTATAAAGAAATTAAAAATGCCCATATAAACACCCATTTTAGCCATAGGAATCGAACCTGCTAAAATGGCATAAGGCATCGCCAAAATACTTGCCCAAGCCATACCTACGCCCACCATACTTACGACTAAATACATGGGGTCCTTAATAAAATATATAGAAATCAGGCCTATTCCGCCCGCCAAAAGCGAAATGGCATGCGTTTTCTTATTCCCTAATTTAGCCGATATCCTAGGCAAAAACATGGCATATATAGCAGAAACACCATTATAGACACCAAAAATAATTCCGATCCAATTACCTGCTTTTTGAAATGTCGCTGATTGATGATCCTCTAAGGGTAAGCCATACACATGATGCGCGATAGCCGGTGTACTAAATACCCACATGGAAAATAAGGCAAACCAAGAAAAGAATTGAACCAAGCCTAATTGACGCATCGTAAAAGGCATTTCTCGAATATAACGAAACAAGGAAGAAAGCGAATCCGTTGATTTTTCTACTTCAAAACCCATATTCGATCTTTCCTGAGGCGAATATTCTTTAGTCGTTAAAATGGTCCAAATGATGGCTGCCATAAAAACAAAACCACCCACATAAAAAGAATAAGTAACATTTTCAGGAATCTGACCCGCCGGTGCCACCGAACCTAAACCCAAATAATTAGCAAGTATATAAGGCAACCATGAACCTGCAACAGCCCCGATGCCAATCAAAAAAGTTTGAACCGAGAAACCTAATGTATTTTGACTTTCGGGCAAGTTATCTGCCACCAGCGCTCGAAAAGGTTCCATGGAAACATTAAATGAAGCATCCATCAACATCAAAATTCCAGCACCCACCATCATCGGAGGTATAAAACCTGCTAAGGCACCCGCATGAGGAAAAAAGAATAGGGCAGCAGATGCCAATAATGCACCAGCTAAGAAAAAAGGTTTCCGCCGACCTAAAAAATTCCACGTTCGGTCTGAATAAAATCCGATAATAGGCTGAATGATCATGCCTGTCAATGGTGCGGCCAACCAAAACCAAGATAATTGTTCCACATCTGCCCCAAAACTCTGCAAAATGCGTGATGCATTACCATTTTGCAAGGCAAATCCAAATTGAATGCCTAAAAACCCTATACTCATGTTCACGATTTGAACAAACGACAAGGCCGGTTTATTATATTTATTCATCAGCTTATAATTTTATAACTAACACACTATTGGCCGGCAAATGAACCTGATTGCCTTGTATACTGGGTTTTTGGTTTTGATTTGGTGGATAAAATAATTTGGAAATTGACATATTTCCTGGACTACGCTTCATCATATTCCAAGCTAATTCAGGAACTACAAGATCAAAGTCATGGGCATCTTTTGCATCAAAATTTGTCAAAATTACGAAGGCCTCTTTATCCGTATAGCGTATATATGAGTATACTTTTTTAGCAGGATAATTCGGCGCTTGGGCGTATTGTAAATCAAAAAATTGACCTTTCGAAATGGCTTCCGATTCTTTAATCCAAGTGAATAAATCAATATAAAAATGATCTAGCGCTTTTTCTTCCACGCTTAATTTAGCCGAATTGAATTTACCGCCGTTGACCCATCGCTGATGCGTATCCACTCGCCAAAAATCAAACATGCTCGTACGATCATCCGCCTCATTAAATCCTTCCACTTCATTTGCCTTTTCACCAAATTCCTGACCAAAATAGAGCATCACAGGTCCATGATGTAAACTAGCTGTCACTACCATACCCGGAATACTCGACCATAAATTATTTGCCGCAAAACCGGGTGAATTAATACGCGTTTCATCATGGTTTTCTAAAAAACGTAACATGTGTTCTGAAAAATCCCCCGATTCCCGTTGCCATACCTGCGTAATATCCGCTGTATTGGACTCAGGCTTTTGTTCCATTAATCGGCGAATTGAATCATATAAGCCTACTTTATCGTATAAATAATCGAATTTCCCTTTGAAAATATAATCCCGATATCGATCAGGTTGATAAATCTCCGCAATAAATACAACTGACGGATTGATGGCCTTAATTTTGGGAATCGCATACGCCCAAAATTCTACGGGTACCATTTCGGCCATATCACAGCGAAATCCATCGACACCTTTGTTCGTCCAATAGGTCAGAACATCTACCATTTTCAACCAGGTATCGGGAATCGGATCGGCGTGAAGTACATTTCCATGTTGTACATCCAAACCATAATTTAATTTGACCGTTTCAAACCAATCATGAATCGATGGTTTCGCCGAAAAAACATTATTTCCACTGACTTTGGCAGGAATTTCAATATATGGAATGTGTGACTCGACCGGTGGATGAACTCCATCCGGTACTTCAAACTGCGTCCCAGGTAAATAATAAAAATTGTTTTGGGGAGAAAAAGATATGTCAGATTTATCTTTCGCTCCAAAATCCTGAACGCCATTCGGTTTTTGATCTGAATAGTATTGGCGCGCTAAATGATTTGGCACAAAATCGATGATTAATTTCATCTCCCGCTGATGAATTCGATCGAGCATGTCGCCAAATTCCTTCATTCGATGCTTGGGTTCCGTAGCTAAAAATGGATTTACATCGTAATAATCTTTGATTGCAAAGGGAGAACCCGCCCGACCTTTGACAACCATCGGATGATCTAATGGCGAACCATAGGCAGAAAAATCCTCCATGGTCGCATGTTCTAATATTCCCGTAGCATATAAATGCGAAATACCTTTCACTTTTAATGCCGATAAACCCTGCATCGAAACATCAGAGAATTTAGTAACCCCATTTTCAAGATAAGATCCATTCTTTTTGAGCGCACCGGCATATTGATTTCCCCAGAGGTGAAACATCATTTGATATACCACGAATTTATGTGAATTTAGCTGATTAGAGGACATAAATTGAAATTTAGGCGATTCCTGAGCACGTAAGCATCCAAAACTAAAGACAAACAACAACGAGCACCACAAATATTTCATAAAATAAACAGATTAGCATAGCAAATTTTCCTTTTAAGCTATCTGTAAAAGTAATAATTTTGGGCATTCAAAGGAAAAAATACATAAAATACATAGGATGAAGTACAAGGCATGCTTATTTGATTTAGACGGGGTTTTAGTGGATACGGCGATATATCACTTTCAAGCATGGAAAAATTTAGGGGCAAATTTTGGGTATGTACTAACTAAGGAACAAAATGAACAATTAAAAGGTGTCTCACGCGTGGCATCTTTAGATCGAATATTAGCTTGGGCGAATAAAGAGGTCACTCAGGAGGAAAAGAACGCTTGGTTAATTAAAAAAAACGATCATTATTTACAATTGATCAGCCACATGAATCCTAGTGAGATTTTACCAGGGGTCATATTGTTTTTGGAAGAAATACAAGAATTAGGTTATCGAATTGCCTTAGGTTCGGCCAGTAAAAACGCACAAATTATTTTAGAAAAAACAGGTTTAGCTACCTATTTTGACGTTATTATTGATGGAAATCATGTAAGTAAAAGTAAACCAGATCCCGAAGTTTTCCTAAAAGGAGCCGAGGCACTTCAAGTGCCCCCTGAAACATGTATTGTTTTCGAAGATGCGGAAGCAGGCGTAGAGGCCGCCAAACGTGCAGGAATGAAGGCCATCGGGATTGGAGATGCACATATTTTACATCTAGCAGACAAAATAATCCCAAATTTTACAGGTGTTTTAGCCAGCGAAATATTAGTATTTTAAGAAACACCTTAGCACAGAAATTACAGCTGTGAGACATTTTCTATTTTTGTGGGGTTATCTCTAGTTCAACTAAAAACGGAATGAAGCAGTATTTAAAATTGGACGAATGGAAGGTCATTGAAGATCAATTTCATCCTGAGTTCAACGAAGTCACAGAATCTATATTTTCCTTAGGCAATGGTCGGATGGGTCAACGTGGATCCTTCGAAGAAACCTATTCAGGTAAAAGCTTACAAGGAAATTACGTAGCTGGAGTATATTATCCAGATAAAACTCGGGTAGGTTGGTGGAAAAACGGATATCCAGAATATTTTGCCAAAGTGCTAAATGCGGCGAATTGGAATGGCATCGAAATTTCAATCGATGGCATCCTTGTAGACCTGCATACTAGTAAAATTCTTTCCTTCTACCGCGAATTAAACATGCAGAAGGGCTTTTTATTCAGAACCTGCGAAATCGAGTTATCCAATGGCAAACAGGTACGAATCGAATCTACTCGTTTTAATAGTTTGGCGGACGACGAAGCCGGTGCAATGGCTTATTCCATTACGCCATTGAATTTTTCTGGAATCATACAGATTAAAGTATTTATCGATGGAAACATCAAAAATAAAGACGCGAATTACGATGATACATTCTGGGACGAAGTAAAAGTTCATGCACAAGATCATACATCATTTGTCTGGTCCAAAACAAAAAAAACAAACTTTGAAGTCATTACGGGCCAAAAAATAGAATTTTTTCGAGCTGAACAAGTCGTTAATATTCAAGGAAATGCACGCACAAAAGAGAAATATGCTGCCATCCAATATGAAGTAGAGGTATTTGAAAATCAGCCAATAACGCTAATTAAATACGCTGTTAATCTAAGTTCAGAGAACCATCCGAAATCAGAACTGGAAAATAGATTATTTTCTTATTTAACTCGAATTCAAGCCAAGGGTTTCCCGACCATGTTAGCCGAACAGCAAAGCGCTTGGGCGAATAAATGGGCGATTAATGATATTAAAATTAAAGGCGATGTTGCGGCCCAACAAGGGATCCGATTCAATATATTTCAATTAAATCAAACCTATACCGGCGAAGATGATCGCCTAAATATAGGACCGAAAGGATTTACAGGCGAAAAGTACGGCGGAAGTACCTATTGGGATACCGAAGCATATTGCATTCCTTTCTATTTATCCACAGCTGCCCCAGAAGTAGCTAAAAATTTATTGATCTACCGTTGGAAACAATTAGATCGTGCCATAGAAAATGCTGAAAAACTTGGCTTTTCAAAAGGTGCCGCTTTATATCCCATGGTGACCATGAATGGAGAAGAATGTCACAATGAATGGGAAATAACCTTTGAAGAAATTCATCGCAATGGGGCTATCGTATATGCTATTCAGGATTATGTGAATTATACGGGAGATCGCCAACATTTAGCTGAGTATGGATGGGAGGTTTTGCTAGGTATCGCGCGTTTTTGGGCGCAACGCGTAAATTGGTCCGAAGACAAAAAACACTATGTCATGCTGGGTGTCACGGGTCCTAATGAATATGAAAATAATATCAACAATAACTGGTACACGAATTATTTAGCTGCTTGGTGCCTGCGTTATGTCATCGAAGTACATCAAGAAATATGCGAACAATATCCTGAAATTGCCTCGACAAAATTGGCAATGACAGATTTCAATATCGAGGAATTAGTACTATTTAAACAAATTTCGGATCAAATGTATTTTCCGAAAGATGAAAACCGTGGCATTTATTTACAGCAAGATGGTTTCTTAGATAAAGAAATCGCGTCAGTGGATTCAATTCCTGTAGGGCAAAGGCCGATTAACCAAAATTGGTCCTGGGACCGAATTTTACGTTCATGTTACATCAAACAGGCAGATGTCCTTCAAGGATTTTATTTCTTTGAAAATGATTTCACAAAGGCCGAATTAGAACGTAACTACAATTTCTATGAACCGATTACCGTTCATGAATCATCCTTAAGTCCTTGTGTACATAGTATTTTAGCTGCCAAATTAGGCAAGGAAGATAAATCCTATGAATTTTACACCCGCGCCGCACGTTTAGATTTGGATGATTATAATAATGATACGGAGGATGGTTGCCACATCACCAGCATGGCAGGAACCTGGATGTCGATCGTGAAGGGCTTTGGAGGCATGACAGTGGCGAACGATGCCCTACATTTTAGCCCATTTCTACCCAAGCAATGGACAGAATATTCATTTAAAATAAATTTCAGAGCCAATCAGATTCAGATTCGGGTATACGAATTAGGCGTTGAAATTGAGAATCTTTCGAACAAAGCTTGTACGATTTATGTATTTGGACATGCTTATACATTAGATTCAAAAGGCAAAAAATTAATACAGATACCTGAAGAAGCAGAAGTTTAAAATCAAGCTATTAAATCAATATCCGGGGTGGATTTGTCGATTAAGGCAACTCCACCTCTTTCTTTTCTAGCAATTCGGGAATATAAACCCACATCTTGCGAAAACAAAAAGGTGAAAAACAATTTGACAAAAGACGTATGATACTTTAAATTGTCATAGAATTCAGGAGCTGCAGCTTTTAATTTTGGCAAATTATTCCATGGAATCGATGGCATATCGTGGTGCTCATTGTGATATCCCACATTCATATTAATGCCATTCAAACCTCCATAATAACTATACGTTTCTTGATTTTTATCTAAGACCAAATAATGCTCTTGTATCCATCGCGCCCCCAAGGGATGTAAACCCACCGAAAACAAAAAGCTTAAACCCAAATAGGCTAGAGCCGGCCATCCCCAGAAATAGACAATCGCGACGTCAAAAGTAATTTGGGCCACAATGTTCATAATCACCCAACGATCCAAAACGGCTAATTCGATGCAACGAATCGTCCGAATTCCTTGAAAAAATGGAAACAAAAACAACCAAACCATCTTACCAACAAAATAATTATTAATCAATTTTGCTTCCCAATAATCCGGCAAATCCGCATCCAATTCATGCACTCCTTGAAATGTATGATGTTTCAAATGATAATTTTTAAAAGATATAGCCGTAGGAGCGAGCGAAGGAAAATTCGCAATAATCCCTGCAAATACGTTCCAAGAGTTTTTCTTAAAAATAAGATTATGTGCCGATTCATGAATGCAAACAAATAAAGTATGCACTGGAAAGGCCCCGATAAACCAAGCTACGGCAATGATAGTCCACCAAGAATAATCCTTAATATAATATGCCATCACTAATTGAAAACTCACACAAGCTAAAATCCAATACATGGTATTCGGATTCTTTCCGATTAGCTTTTTTACTTCAGGATGTTTTTTAATAATTTCTTTAGTGCGTAAGCGATGAGGTTCGGCTCCCTCTACCCAGGTAAAATCAGAAATTTCAGACATATTGATGGTTTTAAACGACACAAATATACAAGAATATGCCCTTCCCCTGACGAATGGCAACATATTTAATTACTAATATGTTATTTTGTGACAATATGTCATAAATGTCATCATATAATCAGGATGGCACTATCCTTGTGAATGTGGGGAAAAAATTAAAAACTATCATGGGAAAAATAATTGGAATTGATTTAGGAACCACCAACTCATGTGTGGCGGTAATGGAAGGAAATGAGGCCGTAGTTATTGCAAACTCAGAAGGAAGGAGAACAACGCCATCGATTGTAGCTTTCTTAGACAATGGCGAACGGAAAGTAGGTGATCCTGCGAAACGTCAAGCCATCACAAATCCACAAAACACAATTTCATCCGTAAAGCGATTTATGGGTAAAAAATATTCAGAAGTAGGATCTGAATTAAAAACAATTTCCTACCAAGTAGAACAAGGAAATAACGATACGCCCCGTGTGCGAATTGGCGATCGTTTATACACACCGCAAGAAATCTCAGCTCAAATTCTAACGAAGATGAAACAAACCGCTGAAGATTATTTAGGTCAAACCGTTACAGAAGCTGTTATTACCGTCCCTGCTTATTTTAACGATGCAGAGCGTCAAGCAACCAAAGAAGCTGGTCAAATCGCTGGATTAGAAGTTAAACGTATTATTAATGAACCAACCGCCGCTGCTTTAGCCTATGGCGTCGATAAAAAAGGGCAGGATATGAAAATTGCCGTTTTCGACTTAGGTGGAGGAACATTTGATGTATCGGTATTGGAATTAGGGGATGGGGTTTTTGAGGTAAAATCAACAGATGGCGATACGCACTTAGGAGGAGATGATTTTGATCAAGTTATTATCAATTGGTTAGCAGAAGAATTTATTTCAGATGAAAATATCGACCTTCGTAAGGATCCAATGGCCTTACAACGCCTAAAGGAAGCCGCAGAAAAAGCAAAAATTGAATTAAGTTCAGGTGCATCCACTGAGATTAATTTGCCCTATATCATGCCGGTTGACGGTATTCCAAAACACTTAGTTCGTTCTTTAAGTAGAGCTAAATTCGAGCAATTAGCCGATAGCTTAATACGTCGCACCTTGGAGCCTTGTAAGCGTGCCATGAAAAACGCAGGATATACCAATGCGGATATTGACGAGGTGATTTTAGTTGGCGGCTCTACACGTATTCCACGTATCCAAGAAGAAGTAGAAAAGTTCTTTGGCAAAAAACCTTCTAAAGGGGTTAATCCAGATGAAGTGGTAGCAATCGGAGCGGCAATCCAAGGAGGTGTTTTAACAGGAGAGGTCAAAGATGTGTTATTGTTGGACGTAACACCACTTTCATTGGGAATTGAAACGATGGGAGGTGTGTTTACTAAATTAATTGAGTCCAATACAACCATCCCGACCAAAAAATCAGAGGTATTCTCAACCGCCGCGGATAATCAACCTTCCGTAGAACTTAATGTACTCCAAGGAGAACGTCCCATGGCCAAAGATAACCGTTCATTAGGACGCTTTCATTTAGATGGTTTACCACCGGCACAACGCGGTATTCCTCAAATTGAAGTAACCTTTGATATCGATGCGAATGGTATTCTCCAAGTTTCAGCTAAAGACAAAGGAACGGGGAAGGAGCAAAAAATTAGAATTGAAGCATCGAGTGGTTTAACAGATGAAGAAATCGAGAAGATGCGTAATGAAGCCAAAGCGAATGAGGCTACGGATAAAATCGAAAAAGAGCGCGTCGAGAAAGTAAATTCAGCTGATGCATTGATTTTCCAATCTGAGAAACAATTGAAAGAATACGGTGAAAAATTATCCGAAGGAAATAAAACAGCCATCGAAGGAGCATTAGCAGAATTAAAAATAGCGCATGCTTCACAAGATTTGGCCGCCATTGATTCCGGAATTGAAAAATTAAATACCGCTTGGACCGCTGCTTCGCAAGAAATGTATGCGGCAGGAAATGCGGGGGATACAGGTCAAAATACATCAGAACCTACAGATTCCAATGATGGAGGCGCCGAAGATGTAGCCTTTGAAGAAGTTAAATAATAGGTTTAGAGGTGAAATAAAAAATCCCGGTCTTTGATTGGGATTTTTTTCATCCATGAATAGACCCAGATCGCTTACGTAAGAATTGCCCATCACGACCATTTACATAAGCTATTATTTCAGAAATAATGGCAACCGCGATTTCATAAGGGCCTTGAGCTCCCAAATCTAAACCTATAGGACTACATATCCGATTTCGAATTTCAATCGTTAACGTGTTACGTAAGGCCGATTGAAGTTTATCCATCCGCTTTTTAGGTCCTAAAACTCCGAGATATTGATTTGGATTTATACTTGGAATTAGTTCCGTCAAAAGACGAATATCACGGTCAAAATCATGCGTCATCATCACCAAATGATCCGTGGGCATAATCGACCGAGCGTCTTCCCAGCCATAACTAAAAGATACCTTAGCGGCATAGGCCGCAGGCATTTTGGTGAGATTACCAACCCAATGTACCTCCCAATCCAACCATTCACAAAGTTCAATTAAATTAAATGAATCAAATTGATTACCAAATATCCATATTCGGGACTTCGCTGGTATTCTTTCCAAAAAATAATATTCATCATCCGTATCCCAAAAGAAAGCGGAACCAAAATTTTGACAAGTTGCCCATGATGTCTCATCGATGGAGACAGGACGGTGCATACATACCTTTATGCTGTGTTCTTTAAAAGACTTTTTTGAAAATGTACTTAGGATAAGGAAGGATGAATTTTCCTCTAATTGCTTTTCTACAAGATCAACAAAGGAAATCAAATATTCGCGATGTGGAATAATCAGAATATCAATGAGACCATTGCAACCTAATCCAATGCCTAATTCAAAAGGATCGTCCTCCCTTGTATCATATTGCACGGTCTGAAGGGACTGGCTCATCATAGCAAATTGGGCTTTTTTCAGCATATCACCTTCTAAACAGCCTCCTGAAATCCCTCCCCACCAATCACCGTTTTCTGATATCAACATACGTGCCCCCGGTCTTCGATAAGCTGAGCCATCTACATGAACAACTATAGCCAAACAAAATGAGACACCCTCGTTTTGGAGATCTCTAATTTTTCGAATGATTTGCTTAAACTCCTTCATTTAGAAAATAAAATGGCCAATTTTTCGATCAAATATTTTTTTAAGAATTGAACGTCTTCTTCACGAGTTACATGCGAAAAAGAAATCCGCATCGTACTTAATGCGTCACTTTCTTTATGCCCCAGCGCCATCAAAACGTGAGAAGGCTTATGTGTCTTAGCATTACAAGCCGAACCATTACTGAATGCTATTTGAGGCAGCGTTCGAAACATCTTTTCCCAATCTACACCTAATAATGTGATATTTATCAGATGTGGTACTTTAGTGGAATTGGATGCATTGATCCTAATTTGATCAGGAAAATGTTTAATTAAAACTAATTCGAGATCTTTTTGATAAGAAGTAATTCGATTAAGATGGGACAAATAAAATGGGAGACGAGAAAAAGAAGTACCTAGAGCCACTATTTGTTGGACTGCCAAGGTTCCTGCCCTTAAATTACGTTCTTGACTTCCCCCTAAAATAAGAGGTTGTAGGCTAATTCCTTTTTTGAAAACCAAAGCGCCGATACCTTTGGGGCTAAACATTTTATGGCCTGACAAACTAAGTAAATCAGGTAATAGTCCATGGTGAATGTCCAATTTACCCAATGCCTGTGTCGCATCGGAGTGAAATATAATACCTTGCTCGGAACAGAGCTTAGCAATTTCATGAATTGGATTAATGACTCCCAATTCATTATTCACCCACATGATTGAAACAAAACGTGTTTTGCCGGGTATCATGGCATTTTGAATATCCTCAAGCGATATAATACCATCTTTAGAAGGGATTAAGTAACTAATATCCCAGCCTAGCTTTTCTAAATGTTTAAAAACTTCTAGAACAGCCTTATGTTCGATGGCAGAAGTTATCAGATGACCTGGTTCTAGGTTTGATAGATAGCCGGATATAGCCAGATTAATCGATTCAGTGGCTCCGGAAGTAAAAACGACTTGAGAAGATTGTACCTTAAAATAGTCGGAAATTTCTTTTCTGGCAAGCTCAACGCCTTCATTGGCCTGCCATCCAAAATAATGTTGGGATGAACCTGCATTTCCATAAATATTCGAAAAATAGGGCATCATAGATTCCAAGACAATGGGATCTACAGGTGTGCTAGCCGCATAATCAAAATAACGAGGTGTTTGCAAGGCTTAAGAATTAGGAAACAAAGATAAAAGATAAAAAAAAAGTCCCGAATAAATCCGGGACTTTCCTTTTTAATATAGGGAATTAAGACATTTTCTTAAGTACCGCTTTAAATGCTTCTGGATGATTCATAGCTAAATCAGCTAATACCTTACGGTTTAAAGCCATTCCAGATTTATTGTATTTACCCATAAATGCCGAATAAGATAGACCTTCTTGACGGGCAGCTGCATTAATACGTTGAATCCAAAGTCCACGAAAATCTCTTTTCTTTACCTTACGATCCCGGTACGCATATTGCAAACCTTTCTCTACTTTGTTTTTAGCAACAGTCCAGACATTCTTTCCGCGACCGTAAAATCCTTTGGCTAACTTTAGGATTTTTTTTCTTCTAGCTCTTGAAGCTACATGGTTGACACTACGTGGCATAATTTTTTTGTTTTTTGAATGTAGGCGGTTCGTTTGAACTCTTTTTTGCCATTATTCTGGTTTAACAATAACTTTAAACTGATACTTACAGACCTAATAATAAATTAACGCGGCCCATATCAGAAGGTGAAACTAAAGTGGCGTGCACTAAATTACGCTTTTGTTTCGTTGTTTTTTTAGTAAGGATATGGCTATGAAAAGCGTGTTTACGCTTAATTTTGCCAGTTCCCGTTACTTTGAAACGCTTTTTCGCTCCAGAGTTTGTTTTAATTTTTGGCATTCTTATAATTATTAAATGTAAAAAATTGGAACGCAAAAGTAAGTAAATTACCCTATAATTCCACGGATTGTTTAAAATTATTTCTTTTGCGCTTTTGGCGAGAAAATGATGCTCATCCGCTTGCCCTCTAACTTAGGCATATCGTCTGGTTTTCCTACTTCTTCTAAGCCCTTTGCGAAATTTAACAAAAGCATTTCGCCTCGTTCTTTAAAGACAATCGTTCTACCTACGAAATGAACGTAGGCTTTTACTTTTGCACCTTCTTTGAGGAAATTAACGGCATGTTTCAATTTGAAATTGAAATCATGTTCATCTGTATTAGGCCCAAAACGAATCTCTTTAATGACTGTCTTGGTGGCATTCGCCTTTATTTCTTTCTGCTTTTTCTTTTGATCATACTTAAACTTTGCATAATCGATGACCTTACAAACAGGAGGGACTGCATTGGGAGAAATCTCAACTAAATCAAGACTTTGAGCTTCAGCCATGGCAATGGCCTTTGAGAATTCGTATACTCCTTGTTCTACATTTTCGCCTACTAAACGAACTTCTTCAACACCACGAATCAATTGATTAATACGATACGGTTCCTCTTCTCTTCGGTTTCCTCGGTAATTGTTATTGGGGCGTAAAGCCATAAATATAATTTTGTTTTATTTTATTTGAATCAATTCGAAATCTAAAGTATTTTTAACGGAATAGCAAAATTGAAGGCAATTACTTATCCACTGTCAGTTGGGTTATCTCCTCCTGAGCCAAGTTGATGAAAGCATCTACACTCATTGAGCCTAAATCCCCCTGTCCCTTTTTACGTATACTCACCAAGCCTTCCGCTTGCTCTTTTTCCCCTACCACAATCATAAAAGGCACCTTACTAACTTCTGCATCCCTAATTTTACGCCCAATCTTTTCGTCTCGGTGATCCACATAACCTCGTAAATCTTTTTCCTGCAAACGTAAATAAATTTCATTAGCATAATCTTCATATTTCTCCGAAATAGGCAAGACTGCCAGTTGATCAGGCGATAACCACAATGGGAAATTACCCGCCGTATTTTCTATCAAAATAGCTACAAATCGTTCTAATGAGCCAAAAGGTGCGCGGTGAATCATTACAGGACGATGCTTTGCATTATCTGAACCAGTATATTCTAATTCGAATCGTTGAGGTAATTGATAATCTACCTGAATAGTTCCCAATTGCCATTTACGGCCCAACGCATCGCGCACCATAAAATCCAATTTAGGACCATAAAATGCTGCTTCGCCATATTCAATAACCGTTGGAAGTCCCTTGGCATCAGCCGAGCGAATAATCGAAGCTTCCGCTCGATCCCAATCTTCATCATTGCCGATGTACTTTTCTCGATTTTCCTTATCTCGGAGAGAAATTTGGGCTGAATATTCATGAAAGCCTAATGCTTTAAATACATATAAAACTAAATCAATCACCTTCATGAATTCCTCTTCCACTTGATCTGGCCGACAAAAAATATGCGCATCATCTTGTGTAAATCCTCGAACACGCGTCAAACCATGTAATTCTCCTGATTGTTCATACCGATATACCGTACCAAACTCGGCCAATCGCAAGGGCAAATCTTTGTAACTACGCGGCTTCGTTTTATATATTTCACAATGATGCGGGCAGTTCATTGGTTTCAAGAAAAACTCTTCGCCTTCATCCGGAGTACGAATGGGTTGGAACGAATCTTTCCCATACTTCGCATAATGTCCTGAGGTTACATATAATTCCTTGCTCGCTATGTGAGGAGTTATCACAGGGGAATAACCTGCTCGTACTTGTGCTCTTCGTAAAAAATTCTCAAGACGTTCTCTTAACAAAGTACCTTTAGGCAACCACAAGGGCAATCCCATTCCAACTTTTTCAGAAAATGCAAATAATTCTAATTCCTTACCCAATTTCCGGTGATCACGACGCTTGGCCTCTTCTAATAAGGTCAAATATTCCTCTAATTCTTTTGCCTTTGGAAAGGTAATAGCATAAATACGTGTCATTTGCTTTCGCTTTTCATCCCCACGCCAATAAGCGCCTGCCACACTTAATAATTTAACTGACTTTATAAATCCTGTTTGAGGAATATGTGGACCCTTACATAAATCCGTAAAATTCCCTTGGCTATAAAAGGTAATTGAACCGTCTGATAGACCCTCTAATAATTCTAATTTATATTCATCACCTTTCGCTTGAAAATAGGCAATGGCATCTGTTTTGGAAACGTCTTTTCGTTGGAATTCTTGCTTCAAACGAGCTAATTCCAAGATTTTATCCTCAATTGCCTTAAATTGTTCAGAACCAAATTCCTGTTCCCCTAAATCGATATCATAATAAAAACCTTGTTCAATAGCCGGACCAATGCCAAACTTTGTTCCAGGATAAAGCGCTTCAATGGCTTCAGCTAATAAATGGGCTGAGGAATGCCAAAAAGTCTTTTTACCCTCGGCATCGTTCCAGGTTAATAACTGTAAAGCAGAATCTTGCAAAATAGCCGTGGAAGAATCCACCACCTCATCATTTAATTTTGCGGCCAACACATTACGCGCCAAACCCTCTGAAATCTGCATCGCAATCTCATTCGCCGTAATTCCTACTTCGAATTCGCGAACTTGCCCATCTGGAAAGGTAATTTTAATCATTGTAAAAAATTTTGCACAAATGTACGAATTTAAGCTCAAAATTCACGGGGCACCTTGGATAATGAATCTTGAATGACCTGTGTGGAATCAATTTTTTTACCCAATAATCGATTCTTTGCTCCTAAGAAACGATAATCCATCGAAAATAATTGAATACCTGAATCCAATACTGCCAAATTTGCTGTTTTATTTCCCATATAACCCCAAAGCAAAGATTTTAACCACAAAACTTCATTGAATTGAATAAAATTGAGAGGAATAGTTTCTAAAACAGCCAAGGCCTTTGGATAATTACGAATCCTCATAAAAAATTGAGCCAATTCGAATCTAAATTTAAAATTATCAACAAACTGTACATTCACTTGTTGATATACCTGATCTGCTAATTCATATTTACCTATTTTGACTAAAAATCTAGCCCAAATCCGAAGCAAATGAGGATCTAAGGGGTATTTCTTCATTTCGGTCAATATCGTAGATTGAAACATGATGGCGGGCATACTTAACATATTAGATTCCAGCTGAAGCCTATGTAATAATGGATCCTTGCCTTCCTCATCTGATAGAACGAAATATCGTTTATCAAATGATAAACTATCCATAAATGCTAGTCGGGAATTAGCCATTTGAATCTTGTTATATTCATTTGAAATCCCTTCTTTATAAGATTTTTGAATATATAATTGAACCAGCGCGGGCCGGTGAAGAAATAAATGAATTTGAGCCAACAAATTCCAAAGGGATAACCTATGAACTCCAGCAGATTCCACGATATGTGCATCCTCTAATGCTTCTTGGTATAATTCTAAATTAAATTTTATTTGGGCTGAAAGAAATAAATAATCTAAATCACTTGGCACTATTTCTAGCGCTTTATTAATATCCAAATAAGCTTTTTTGTAGGCATGAAGGTCATAATAGGCTTTGGCTCGCAGATAAATTAGAGATGAATTTTCCTGTTCCTCGAGCAATTGACTAGTAAATGCTATAACCTTTGCAGGATCTTGTTTATTCAGAAAAACCGCATAGGGGGGAATACTTTCACCTTTAACATCACCGGTGTTTTGACATGAAAACAACGCCGGACAGAACAAGAAAAATAAAAGAATATTTCTCATTAAAACCCGATATCAAGGACCAATGGATACCATTCCATCGAACCGGTCAATGGTTTATATACGCCACGAACACCTAATTCAAAAGATTGCGAAAAACGCAACACATGAAATTGGCTCGCCAAATCAAATCCCAAGGATTGGAAATTTTGTGATTGAACCTGACCATAAACCATATAATTTCCCCGACCTCCGTCTGCAAATAGATTGCCCTTCAAACGGGTAAAATATAAATACCGACCCAAATGAGTATCCATATTTGAAATTGGAAAGCGGTAATCAATCGCATACAAAAACATGTCATCAAAGACCTCATATTGGTAACCACGAGGGAAAATCAAGGGACTGGAGAAATTATAATTTCCTTTCATTTCTTTTTGAAAACCCAAGCGCAATGTAAGCCCATGATGATTTAACAATCCGGGTAAAAATATCCTTGTTTGAAATGCCCATAATTCAGCCTGTAATTCTTGTTTAAAAGGCATGCCTGTCCAATATATATTCGCCTGAATTCCCCATTTAGATTGCAAATCCAGCAAAGATTTATTCAGCATTTTATTGTACGATAATGAATGGTTCATGGAGCTATAGGTTCCATCAAATGCTTCGGACCGATATCTTTTGGGTAAATCATATCCCTCTACTTGGAAAATACTATAGCTACTAGACCAAGTTAAATTTTCTTGAAATGCACTATGAGTTAAATTAAATGGCAATCGAATACCGACATCCATTTTTCTTTGAAACCATTGATCAGTTCTTAATGAATCATAAGGTAATTTTCGATCAATATATATTTGAGTTTGCCGACCACCTTGTTGGGCCGAAAAATCAATCACAGGCCACCATCCCTGGTAAGATCCCTTAATAAATTGAGTTCCCGTCCGTTCATTCGCGTCCCATTGATATCCAGCACCCACTTGTAAGGTATTGGTTACATTCTTGGAAAGAATACTTAACTCGATTTTATTTCCTGAGGAACTCACATAAGGTCCCCAAGAATAGATATTGATTAGATTTAATTTACTGTAAGGCTTTGTTTTAAAGGTCTCTGAAACTAACTCTTTGCGCACAACAGGTTGAATAACCGGCAAACTAAGGGTAGTTTTGGAAGTAGAGGAAAAAACACTATTTCCTTTCGCACTGTATTGTGAATAAATTAATTTACCATTTTGAATTGAAGCTGAATAAGCACCGAAATTTGACTGGCTACAAATATATTCTGTTCCATTTATATAATTCCAAGCGGATATTTGATCACGTCCTTGCCAGGGACGATTAAAATAAACTAAAGAATCCTTGAGAAGAGCTGAGGCTATGTTTTCAGATCCAAATGATTTTTCATTCGTTTTAACATGATTTAGCCAATCATATATAACGACCGATTTTTGCTGGTTTTTTAATTTTATATAAACCAACCTCCCATCATTTGATAGCCTTGGATGCAAAAATTGTGCACCTGCCTCTGGGTTGATTTGCGTTATAATTTTTTGTGATTTACGATCTAAAATCAAGATCCAAGATGCGCCTTCATCACTTTGTACCAAAACAGAGAGGTAATTTCCATCCGGACTTACACTAGGACATATCCATTTCTGCTGTTTGTCTATATAGCTTTTTAAACCCGTCAACAAATCAAAAATCACCACCCGGGCACCTTGTTTTTGAGCCCAACGCTTATGAAAAGTGATTTCAGACCAAACTACAAATTGCTTCGAAGCAGAAAGCATGCCACTTGGATAAAATGGCCCAAGCCAAGTTAACGTTTTTTCATGACCATTTTCGATGGAAACTAACGTAGGAATCGTTGAAATACCCGATTTAATAGCGATAAAACGCGACGGGGCTACCCAAACTGGAAATTCATATTCTGTAAATCCTTTATTAACTTTCGGACTGATCTGTTCCCCTTGAATATTTTTTCCAAACTCAATAGCACGTAAAGAATCAATATGTTTTTGTAACACATAGGTAGACCATACATCTATATTTTTTGATGTTAGTTCTTTGACGTGTTTAGAAAAAGAAAACAAACTTGGTTGTTGAAGACTTTTAATCCATAAATCACCAATAACTTGATTTCCATAACTTTGAATTAATTTAGAACTAAAAAATTGACCAAACACATAATGGTTGGGCACCAATTCTCGGTAGGATTTCCCCATCAGTTTAGCATAATGCGGAATGCCATATTCAAATAAATATGCATTAAGAGGCATTTGAAATTGTGGAATACGTGAACGTCCAATCCCATTCACGCGAGTTTCCGTTTCGACAGCATCTCCTTCCCATAACCAATTTGGAATCATTAAATTTGAATATAAGCCTTGTCCATTGCTTCCCCAAAATGTTCTAAATAAAGAACCCAGACCTTTTCTTCCTAATTCATTTTGATATAAATGTCTAGATTCATGGGAAACCAAAAGACTAAGCCAATCATTAGTTCCTTGCAAACTCGCATCTTGACTAGGCGTAGTCAAAAATTCTGACCTTGGCGCAAATAAACTAACGAAACCATTCGAAACCACCCCTTGATTTTGAAGAACAATCTTCCAAGGATGTAAACTAGTAAGAATACCTTCCCCAACCTGAAGAATATTACGATCAATATAAGTAGCCGTAACCTGAGCTAGCGAATCAGCACCCGTTGGATAAATAATTTTTATCGGACTTTTACTCAGAGAAATTTGCCTAAATGATAGAGATGCAGGATTTTGATCCAAAATAGGATAGAGACTCTGCGCCTTAGTGGTTAATACAGACAAAAATAAAAAACAAAAAATAAACCTTAAAACCATCGTAAAACCTGCTCGATCAACCATTTAGATTTGAACGTATATGGTGGATAAAAATTCTTTAATAAATTGGTATTTTGCTTAACGACTGATTTTTGATTTGAAAATTCAATAAAGCCGTATTTACCACCCGATTTACCGATTCCGGAATGATTCACACCCCCAAAAGGCAATTCGGTATGACCAAATTGAATTAAACAATCATTAACAACACTTGTCCCTGAAGATGTATTAGTTAAGATATACTCCGTAAACACATCATCCTTCGAAAATACATAGAGCGCCAACGGCTTTTCCTCTCCAGATAAATAATCTACAATTTCGGTTTCTGATTTATAGGTTGTCATTGGCAATACCGGACCGAAAATTTCTTCTTGCATAATTCTCATTTCAGCCGTACAATGACTAATCAAGGTTGGACTAATGAAGCAATCTTCCTCATTAAACTCACCTCCAAATATAATTTTGGCTCCTTCTGAAATGGCTTCATCCACCAACGTTTTTATCCGATGAAAATGGCGCTCATTGACAATTCGGGCATAATCCTTACTTTTTTCAATCCCATTATTTTCGGTATTGTAGAATTTTTGTACGGTGGCTTCCATCTCTTCCATGAATGAAAAAGCAACTTTTTCATGCACAAAAACAAAATCAGGCGCAATGCAGGTTTGTCCATTATTTAAAAACTTACCCCATGCAATTTTTTGAACACTTGAAACTAAATCCACCGCTGGACCTACAATAGCAGGTGATTTACCTCCCAATTCTAAGGTAACCGATGTCAAATAGGTAGCCGCAGCACGCATAACAATTTTTCCAATGGCCGGACTGCCTGTGAAAAATATATGGTCAAAACGTTGAGCTAATAAATAAGTAGAAACAGAAGCATCTCCTTCAAAAACCGCTATTTCCGATTTATCAAAAATATGTGAAATCATTTTTTTGATAAAAGCTGAAGTATGTGGACTTAATTCGGACGGCTTAACAATTACCGCATTTCCAGCAGCAATGGCGTGAATTAAAGGATTAATGGCCAAATTAAACGGATAATTCCATGGCGCAATAATTAAACAAAGACCTTTAGGTTCATATAATACATGGCTCTGTGTCCCCAACAAAAGGAGAGGGGTTCCCACTTTTTGAGGTTTCATCCATGCGGATAAATGAGATTTCGCATGGGCTATTTCCCTTTTTACCCCTAACATTTCAGCTATAATTACCTCCGAACTCGGTTTTTTGAAATCCGCAAACAAAGCATCAAATAATTCTTGCTTGTGATCCAACATATACTTTTCAATGGATTTCAATTTTAAAATCCGTTCAGCAGCGCTTGTATTTCGAAGCCGTAACAAGGAGGATTTTTGAAGATATAAGACCTCCTCGATTAATTCTTCCGTTTGTTGATTTATTATTTCCATGATTTACGAAAATAGGTTTTGAAGTGTTTCCTCTAAATTATCAAAATATTGATTATTTCCCGAAGGTTTACGCAAAGAATCTCCTGCAATATACCATCGCCCATCGCCAGGGAATACCGCAAAACATTCCTTTCTTGACATTTCTTCTTTTGCCTTATCTGATTGAAATTCAGCTATATAAACTAAATTCATTAGGGATTGTAATTGATCCCAATCGGATATAACTTCTATCTGACCGCTAGAATTCGTATATCGATAATTTAACTCGAAAAATGACATTTCACCTTCATATCGATTCCAAACATCAAATTCATCCTTAAATTGAAAACCTAAATACAAAGGCAATTCTTTTCCCGCCACTTCAAAAATTGCCTGCATAAATTCTTGAAAAAGCCCTTCTTCCATCTCTAAAAAACGAGGAACCCGAGTCGTTGTATCAGCTAATTCCATCGTAATGAAAGGTTCGGAATCCTTGGGATCACAAGACCCTGATTTGTATTTCTCGAAATTCACAGCCAATCGATTCCGCCAAGCTAAAGAAATAGCTCCTGACCATTGAAACGAATTTTCTTCTGTCAATCCTTCACCCAATAATTCTTCCCTGCTAAATTCCTCGCGTTCTAGGTATTGAATATCCATCGCGACTTTGGGATTCGGACTTAAAAAATCTGAAAAACGAAAAACTGCCTCCAAATGATAGGGAGGAGGTACATTATTCGGACTTTCATAAAATAACGTAAAGGATTGTTCCAAAGGATTTGGCATATTTAAGGTCTTTCTAAATACAAAGCTACGGTTTTCAAAGCATCAATTTTACCATTCGGCAAAAGTTCAAAACGAGATATAAATATAATATCCTTTGGACAATCCTCAGAGGGTATTTTGGTCTTTAAATAATCAATTAGCTGATTTTTTTTATCAACATCTAAATCAATCGTAGAAAATAAAATGGCCTTTTGACCATAAAATTGATCTGGAATTCCAAGCATCATCAAATCTCCTTTCCATCCTTTTTCCTTTCCAAATTCATGAACCCATTTTTCGACCACATCAGGAAATATTTTTTTACCTCCTGAATTAATGACGCGGTCGGCCCGACCTAAAAATCGAAAAGAATTCGCATCCACGAGTTGGACCATATCCTGCGTTTCCACCCATGCCTTACCTGTCATCGGCCCTGAAATGCATAAACATCCCCTCTCGTTTAAACGAATTAGAACCCCAGGCAATCGCGAAAATATTTCGTTCCCGAGCCGTAAATTTCGGAAAGCCACATGAGATACCGTTTCCGTCATTCCATAGGTATGAAAAATAGGCAAATCAAGGGCAATCGACGTCTTTTCAAGCTCAGGATCCAAAGAAGCTCCGCCTAATAAAATTCCTTTGGCATTCGAAAATATGGCTAATAAGTTAACGGAAGAGGAAAGAATTGTAGCCCATTGCGTTGGAACAAATGAGGCTAAATGAACCTGATGATTACCTATGTGTAATAAGGGATTTTGACAAGGATCCACTACAATTACATCTAAATCCAATTCCAAAGCTCTTACCAAAACCATGGCCCCCGCAATATATTCCACGGGAAGTGCCATTAATGCGATATCCCTTGGGTTTAGAGAAAGCCAATCTCCGGTAATTTTGGCCGAACAAAGCATTTGTTCGCGGGATAATTCAATGGATTTAGGCTTGCCCGTTGACCCAGAAGAATGAAACATAAAATGCGCCTTTCCCGCATTCCATTCTCGACAAAAAGAAAAAACAGCTGCTTCAAAATCAGAAACAGGGTCAGGGAAATTATTATATCGGGGGGAAATGAAGCGCATAATTTCAGAATCTTTCCAAAATTAGCCAAACATTCTCTAATTTCGTGGGTTATTATGCTATATGTCTGAAGATCCATTTTTAAATCCAATCAATCCTGAGAAAGTAGCCAAAAATCCCGGCTTATTGCCCTATGCTCATACTGCAGGTTCGGCCATCATTAAGCCGGAGGATATGGGGAAAACAAAGGGAAGGTCGGTGAAGGCGATGCGCCAACAAACCGATCGGCAAATGAACCAATTGTACCAACAAATGGAAGTGTTGGCAAAACAAGCCAAATTAATATCCGAACGCAAAGAAATTTCTGAACGCATTTACGATGCAGCGATGGGTTTTGAGCCGATTATCAACGAAACCTATTATTTGTACGAGAAAGAAGATGGAACAGATTTATTATCTTTGGTCGCACCACATGAATGGGGGAGATCCTTTAAATATAGTCGCTTTTTAGCCAAGGTCTTATTATTAGCCGACCACACTTGGGACGTGGAATACAATGATGATTTAAATAAAGAATAAAATGAAATCAAATTTTCCTTGGGAAACCATTAAAGAGTATAAAGAAATTCTATTTCAACAATACCATGGAATAGCCAAAATATCCATCAATAGACCACATAAACATAATGCTTTCACGCCTCTAACGGTTCAAGAAATGTCGGAAGCCATGGAAATGGCCAGACAAGACACAAAAATAGGGGTCATCATTTTAACTGGTGAGGGAGGAAAAGCTTTTTGTTCAGGAGGTGATCAAAGCGTGCGCGGGGATGGAGGATATGTAGGCGAGGACCAAGTGCCACGTCTAAACGTATTGGATTTTCAAAAGCAAATCCGAAGCATTCCTAAACCTGTCGTAGCGATGGTGGCGGGTTGGGCCATTGGTGGTGGGCATGTGCTGCATGTCATTTGCGATTTATCGATCGCAGCAGATAATGCTCGTTTTGGACAAACAGGGCCAAATGTCGGTTCGTTTGATGGCGGTTTTGGAGCGTCTTATTTGGCTCGGGTAGTTGGGCAAAAAAAAGCCCGTGAAATCTGGTTATTATGTGATCAATACGATGCCAAAGAGGCTTTGGACATGGGATTAGTAAATAAAGTTGTTCCATTGGACGAATTAGAAAATACAACCGTCGCTTGGTGTGAAAAAATCTTAGAAAAGAGTCCAATAGCCCTTCGAATGCTGAAATCAGCGTTTAATGCCGACTTAGACGGACAAGCCGGAATTCAGGAATTAGCAGGAAATGCAACGCTTTTATATTACCTTTCAGAAGAAGCGAAAGAAGGTAAAAATGCCTTTTTGGAAAAGCGAAAACCTGATTTTTCAAAATTCCCTAAATTCCCCTAACATGAATTATTGGTTAGTAAAATCAGAACCATTCAAATATTCTTGGGATGATTTCGTTAAAGAAGGGAAGTCTGTTTGGGATGGTGTACGCAACTACCAAGCCAGAAATAACATGAAAGCCATGAAAAAGGGCGATTGGGTATTCTTTTACCATTCAAACGAAGGCATGGAAGTGGTAGGCCTGGCAGAAGTTCATGCGGAGTTTTACCAAGATCCAACCACCGAAGATACAAGATGGGTGGTGGTCGAATTAATTCCTAAACAAAAACTGGAAAAAACAGTCACCCTGAAAACAATGAAAGCGGACGAACGATTAGAAGGTTTAGCGCTTATCAAACAATCTCGCTTGTCTGTCACTCCGGTTTTAAAGGCTGAATTTGATATCATTTTAAGTCTAGCCCAGTAGGTATGAAACATGGATTAATTGCCCTCTTTTTGCTATTTACAACGTTTAGCTCTTGGAGTCAAACGAGTAAACGAATCGAATTTCCTATGCTGGGAAATGATTTGGAATCATTTAGCATACCGATTGGCAATCAAGGACTTATCCTCCTTTCCCAACTCAATAAACAATCGTTTAGTATTCAAAAATTAAATACGGATTTAGAACAGGTTTGGACAAAGAATGGAAATTTGGAATCCAATTTAGATTATGTAACCCATAGTTTCGATGGGACCATTTTATCTTTATTGTTTAGTCGGTATAGAAGTAATTCATACATCGTTTTCCGTCTCAATGTTCAAGATGGAAGCCTTACTAAATACCAAATCTATTCTGTAGACCGGATCGAAATCTCCAATTTTAAAGCCCTCAATTATTCCCTTTTCATTGGCGGAGTAGTCAATAATTTACCCATAATTTTGTTCACTAATTTAAAGGAACGTAAAACCCGCATTTTACCAGCCGTTGTCAAAGGCCAAGCCGAAATCCAATCCATGGATTTGGATACATTGCAACAACAGGTAAATGTCACCTATTCCGTTGGAAATAGAGCCAAAGATTATCAGTTAGTTATTAAGTCGTTTGATGAGGATGGAAATCAGATCGGGCAGGTCGTGATGAATCCAAGCGATGAATTTGCGATGATGAATGGAAAATTAAATCAAATTAATGATTCCTTACAAGTCATTTTGGGCACCTATGGCCATAAAAATACGATTGGTTCTGCCAAAGGCCCAAGCTCTCAAGGACTATATTTCAACTCCTACATCGACGGAAATCCACTCAACGCAAAATATTATAGTTTCACCAAATTTACCGATTTCTTTAATTTTTTAAATCCAAGACAAAAAGAAAGACAGGAGAAAAAAATCAAGGAAAAAGAAACGAAAGGAGAGGATTTACGACTAGATTATCGATTACTGATGCATGATATCATTAAAAAAGGGGATAATTATTTAATCGTTGCCGAATCATTTTATCCGGATTACAAATACAATAATTTCAGCCCCTACGGCGGAATGCTTTTAGGAGGCATGGGAGGCTTATATTCTCCTTATTGGAATATGATGAGCCCTTATCGATGGGGTTATGGAAATTACGGCCTGTATTCTCCATTCTCGAGTTATTATAGCCCCTGGGGTTACCGAGGTTATAATTCATATAGTAATTCCCAACAATTTGATGGTTGGATTTATACCCATGCCGTCATCGCTGAATTAGATAAAGATGGTAATTTATTATGGGATCATTGCATTGATTTAGGGGATGTAAAAGAACAAAAACTGATTCAAAAAATAAAAGCATCCGTCGTAGATGGCCAAGTATTACTATCATACAACCAAGAAAATAAAATTGTCAGCAAACTCATCAGTAACCAAGGCAAAACAGAAACAGAACGAGTGCAAGAAATTGAAACGGTAAACGAAGGAGATCGAGTACGCAGAACAGTTAAATCAAATATAAATTATTGGTATGGCCCATATTTCATCGCCAATGGTTACCAAAGTATTAGCAATGATGAAGACGGTAAACGAAGTGTATTCTACCTAAATAAAATCGAATTAAAGCCCTAACTATTGAAAAAAGACCAATTCATAACCATAGATAGCCCTCAGTTTTGGAATAAAAAATATGAGTTAATCGATTCTGGCGGTTTTGAGAAATTAGAACAGTTTGGGGAATTTTGTGTTCGCAGACCTGAACCTCAAGCCCTTTGGACCAAATCACTTTCCGAAGATTTCTGGGCTGTAACGGCAGATGCACATTTTAAAAAAGAAAAAGGTAGCACAGAACGAGGTATCTGGGAGATTAAAAAAGGAGTCCCCGAAAAATGGTTTCTCTCGTATCAATCTCCCTCCTTAGAATTGCAATTTAAAATATCACTTTCCTCCTTTAAACATGTGGGCTTATTCCCCGAGCAGGCTTCAAATTGGGAGTTTTTAGCCGAAAAAATCCCTCTATTAAAGACGCCTAAACCGAAATTATTGAATTTATTCGCCTATACAGGGGGTGCTAGTTTAGTATGCCGACAAATGGGTGCGGACGTCACTCACGTAGATTCAGTAAAACCAGTCCTTTCATGGGCAAGGGAAAATATGGAAGTTTCGAAGTTAGATTCGATTCGTTGGATGGCAGAGGATGCCCTCAAATTCGTCAAAAGAGAAGCAAGAAGGGGTAATTTTTACCAAGGTGTTTTATTGGATCCTCCTGCCTATGGCAGAGGTCCTGAAGGTGAAAAATGGGTTTTGGAAGAACAAATTGACGATATGCTTCGCTCGGTGAAAGAAATTCTAGATCCCAAAGAACACATATTGTTAACGAATGTGTATTCCCTAGGCTTTTCTACCTTAGTCGTGGAAAACCTCGTCAATGGCATTTTCAATGTACCCGAAAATGCTGAATCTGGTGAGTTATATTTGAATGATAGCTACGACAAAAAACTACCCTTAGGCGTTTTTCACCGCTACTTATACCAAGCTTAATTGTTTTTTGGATAAATAAGACCTTTGGCAGAAAGCAAAGTATTTTTCATCAAGGACACAATCGTCATGGGGCCAACACCTTTGGGCACGGGTGTGATATAAGCACATTTATCGATCACATCATCAAAAAGCACATCACCTTTTAAGGCAAAACCAGACTTCTTTGAGGCATCTTCGACACGAGTTAATCCAACATCAATAATCACAGCACCTGGCTTAACATGTTCCGCAGTGATAAATTCAGGTTTGCCTAAAGCAGCAATTAAAATATCAGCTTGTTGGCACATTTCAACCAAATTCTTCGTCCTAGAATGCGTCAGGGTTACCGTACAATTACCGACAGGATGATTTCTTTGCATTAAAATGGACATCGGCAAACCCACAATCTGGCTTCTACCTACGACCACACAATGTTTTCCAGCCGTCTCAATTTTATAATAGGCTAATAAATCCAATACCCCCTGTGGTGTAGCAGAAATATAAGCTGGAAGCCCTTTGGCCATGCGACCGATATTAATCGGATGAAAACCATCCACATCCTTGGCAGGGTCAATCGTCTCCATGACCTTATCAGGATTAATATGATCTGGTAAAGGTAATTGAACGATCAGGCCATCCATATCCTCATTCGCATTCACATCACGTACTGCTTGTACTAATTCTTCTTCTGTAATGTGAGGGGAGAATCGTAAAAGAGTGGAGGAAAAACCTAATTCCTCGCAAGATTTAACTTTATTAGCCACATAAGTCTCAGAAGCCCCATTATTTCCAACCAAAATAGCTACTAAATGTGGGGCACGCTTCCCGGATGCCAAAAGTTCTTTTACCTCAGCTGCAATCGACGCTTTCATCGATTCAGCCACCATTTTTCCGTCAATGATTTGACCCATCTTCATCCATTTTATTTTTTACGTGCTTTCTTAGGGGCTGGAGCTGCATCTCCTAGGGCCAAACATTCCTCCAACGTCAATGAACCCGGCTCAGTACCTTTTGGAATTTTAACATTCCGTTTACCAATTTGAATATAAGGACCATACATTCCGTTTACGATTTTTACTGCCTCGTTTTCGGCGAATTCCTTAATGAATTTATTCGCCTCCATATTCCTTTTAGCTAAAATAAGCTCAATCGCACGTTCTTGAGTTAAAGAGCTTAATTGATCCGTTTTGCCTAAAGAATAATATTTCCCGTGGTGTTTGACATAGGGACCAAAACGACCCTTACCCGTTTCGAGCAATTGATCCTCAAAATAACCCAATCCATCCGCTTCTGCAGCTTTTAGCGCCGAATCCATGACTAATAAAGCCGCGTTTAAGTCCATCGTAAATGGATCAAAAGAATCAGGAATGCTGGTAAAATTACCATCAAACTTAATATAAGGACCTAGTTTCCCGGCTCCAATAATCACAGGTTTATCTTCATGAATACCGATTTCCCGAGGTAATTTAGGGCGAGCCAATAAGGCCAAAGCTTCTTCAAATTGTAGACTAGCCACATTTTGTGTTTTTGTTAAATTAGCAAAAACAGGTTTTTCTTCTTCCCCCGATTCCCCTAATTGGACGAATGGGCCAAACTTCCCTAAACGAACTGATATTTTGCGTCCTGAGGCTGGATCGATGCCTAATTCCCGACCACCGCCAATCGAAGTTCGAGAAATCGATTTACTATCTTCAATGGTTTGATGAAAATTAGCATAGAAACTCTTCATTAAGATTTTCCATTCCAATTTACCTTTAGCGACATTATCAAATTCATCCTCCATGTCAGCGGTGAACTTATAATCGACCACATCTACAAAATTATCCACCAAAAAATCCGTCACCAAGGTTCCGATATGTGTCGGGAATAATTTAGATTTTTCGGTACCTACGATTTCCGTATTTTTTGAACCTACGATTTCATTATCTTTCAGAATCCACGTTTGGAATTCTCGAACACGACCGTCGCGATCTTCTTTGACGACATAGGCACGCTTGATAATCGTTGAAATGGTAGGAGCATAGGTAGAAGGTCGACCAATGCCTTTTTCTTCCAATGCCTTCACTAAACTTGCTTCCGTATACCGAGCCGAAGGACGAGTAAAACGTTCCTGAGCTTTTAATTCATTTAAATCGAGTACTTGGCCTACGGTCAAAGGAGGTAACATATCCTTATCATCATCCTCATCATCCTCATCTTTTCCTTCTAAATAAGCCTTTAAAAAGCCTTCAAATGCGATCACTTCACCGGTAGCCACCAATACCTCTGAATTGGTAGAAATATTAATGTGCGCGATTGTACGTTCTATTTTGGCATCGGCCATTTGAGAAGCGATGGCCCGTTTCCAAATCAATTCATACCAACGTTTTTCACGTGCATCACCTGAAATGGTACTTGGCTCCAAATTCGTTTGACGGATAGCCTCGTGCGCTTCTTGCGCATTTTCAGATTTCGTTTTGAATTGACGAGCAAAATGAAATTGACTTCCATACGCCGTTTCAATAGCCGCTTTTGCTTTATCGCGCGCTTCTTTCGAAAGCATCGTGGAATCCGTTCTCATATAGGAAATACGGCCCGATTCATATAATTTTTGAGCGATGGACATGGTGGTTGCTACAGCAAAACCTAATTTTCGAGAAGCTTCTTGTTGGAGCGTAGACGTGGTAAAAGGAGGCGCAGGCGATTTTTTGGCTGGTTTAGTTTCTAAATCTTTGATACTAAATTCGGCACCTACACATGATTTTAAAAATACGAGGGCATCATTTTCTTTGGCAAAAGACTTGGATAATTCAGCCTTTAACACTTTCTTACCAGGCAAATCAAAAAGTGCTGCTACTTTAAACGCTGCCATGCTTTCGTGATTTTCAATTTCGCGTTCCCGCTCGACGATTAAACGAACTGCCACCGATTGAACCCGACCAGCAGATAAACCTTTTTGGACTTTAGACCAAAGTACGGGTGATAATTCAAAACCGATGAGACGGTCCATGATTCGGCGCGCCTGTTGGGCATTCACCAAATCCATGTCAATTTCCCGGGGATGCTGAATCGCATTTAAAATCGCAGGTTTCGTGATTTCACGGAAAACAATGCGCTTTGTATTATCTTTTAAGCCTAAGGCTTCCTTTAAATGCCAAGAAATGGATTCTCCTTCACGGTCGTCGTCCGTTGCTAACCAAACTTCCTCAGATGATTTGGCTAATGACTTAAGTTCTGAAATCACCTTTGTTTTATCCGCAGACACCACGTAGGTAGGAGTGAACCCATTGGCGATGTCGATGGCCTTATCACCTTTTGTTGGCAAATCACGCACATGCCCGAACGAAGACTTAACAATAAAGTCTTTGCCTAAATAACCTTCAATCGTTTTGGCTTTGGCTGGGGACTCGACGATGACTAAATTTTTTGCCATGATTGGGGATTCAATGGGTTAATTTTAAAAATGGATTCAAATATAAGTCCTTAAAACGTATTTGCACATATAAAAAAATAATTAATCGGGAATATTGCCAATACGTATCCTAGAATTAATATTAACACGAAAACCAACATAATTGAATTGACCATTCGAAAAATTTGCTATTGCCTCTAAACGTAAAACTTTTAATACGCCATCTAAACCATATCCGATTTCGTTGTAATACAGGCGTTGATTATGAATATAATAGGCATTCGCGATTAACATTTCTTTGACATATAATTGTTTATTTCCAATCAGTGGTTTTAACCACAAACTAGAAAACTGAAATTGAGATAAGGCCTCGATGTAATTCCCGGCAGTGCTGTACGAATAGTGATTAACGTTCAAACGCTGATTTGCCCCACTCGTCAAATTTTGATAATAACCAACCAAGCGATGGGAGGCCAACATTTCACTCGTTTGTAACAAGCTTAATCCGCCATTAAAATGTTTGAAATCCTGAAAGTAGACGGGTTTGTCTCCTATAAACGTTCCGGCATTGATGATAAAACCTGATTTTATCCAAGGAGATAAGGAAATATTTTGAATGTAGGCAAGCTCTAGTGTTTGAAAATTTACTGTGGATTGAAAGAGTGTAGGCCATCCGGCCCGATATTTAAAAACAATCAATGGAGACGAACTCCATTCATTTAATCGTTTATTATTTTCATAGGAATGATCTAAGAATGGTCTAAAACCTAATTGGAATTGCGTAACAAACGAATAATGTGTAGCAAATCCTTCTTGCGTAAATTCTTCATTCGTCGGGTTATTACTACTAAATTTCCGATCCAAATAATTCACCCAATAATAATCGGTAGTATTATCCATTTGGCTTTGTCGAGATGATTCAAATAAAGCTTTGGCATAAAACCGAGAAGAAAACCGATTGACAAAAGAAAGGTTCCAAAATTCTTTTCGGTAAATTTTCATTTGGTTATTTTTCAACAAAAGCGTTGACAAGGAATTCATCTCGGGGGAAATCGTATTATCTGGATGAAATTGCGCGATGTAATCGGCTTGCATCGCCTGCACTTCAAAGGTTTCCGTTTTATATCGTAGCCGCATAAAACCTGTGTTTCGATTTAAACCAAATGACCTTCTCCCTAAAAATTCAGCCTCTAGAAAATGATAGGGCGCCCATCGTTTTTTGAAGACCAATGCGGAATTTACTACAAATCCTTCAACTGTATTATAGTTCGAGTCAAAAACAGGAGTTTTATAATATATTTCAAAAGGATAAAAATTATTCTTTCGATGACCGAAATAAAAAGAATTACTGAAAATGAGTTGGCTCGGGTTAAAAGGACTTTTCGGCAATAAATCATAGGAAGCCACAGCGGTCTCTATCGTTGATTCAGCAATATCACCAATGAATGGGTCGATAACATGATTCTCCGAGGCCTGTAAATTAATGAGAACGGAATCTAAAGTCAAATCTTCGGATTGAGGTCTTTGTTTCCATTTACGTAATAAACCTTGATGTAAATTATCTAATAATTGGGAAGCAAAAACCTCGTCAAAAGCGCGCTCTGATATATTTAAAATTTCTTTAGCCTTTTTGGGTTGCTTAAAAAGTTGGGGGTCATGAGGCCAATTTTGGTATTCGCCAATCACCTTTTCTTGCAAAACATAATTACCTTTAATGCCCAAAACGCCACCATGTACGGAAATAAGTGCTTGGTATGGAAGCCATTTTTGATTGAAATAGCGATGTTGTAAATCCATCTCATAGAGAATATCGTCGGATAGGATGGTACCATTCCAACGAACAAGCCATCCATCCAAGGACAATGTCAATACACCGGAAAACAATCGATCTGCTTGATATTTGGGTTCCACCTTAATTTTTAAACAAGCTTGTCCCTGAACAAGGGTATCTGACAGATGGGTGAATTGATAAAAATCCTGGGCTTGAAAATTAAAGGGAGAGACGCATTGCGTACCCACATAATCTTGGTAGAAATCTGGCCAAAAAAACAAAGTTGGTTTTGATTCTTCTTTTCGATATGCTTTATGATAGTTTATTTCATGAAGCATTTGACTTAGGCTGCCGAGCGAAACTTTTGATATGGTCTCATTTCCATACCATTGCGATTCTTTGATTCCTTCTTTTTTCAGGAGTCTGGCTTTCCCTATGCCTAAAAATTTATCGAAACGAGCTTTTTCTAAATTTTGAACAACAAATTGAACTTGACCTATAGCCGCACTATGACTAGGTGCGACTAAAATAGCATGCTGAACGATGGAATCTATTCGAATACCCTGAGTAAAAGCAGGCATCCCTCCGAAAAGTAGCATGAATAATAGGACAAACTTTACTATTACAAGCCTCAAAATGATTATTTAATAAAAAAAGTGATACTAAGTCTGACAAATTTCCTAAAAATAAATGGCAAAGGAAATCATATTTATAATTAGTGGCAAAATTGAAGCTAATCTATTAATTTTACTCACTATTCATAAAACTAATTTTTCTCATGGCCTTTGACATTGAAATGATTAAAGCAGTTTACGAAAGAATGCCCGCTCGCATCGCTGCGGCACGAGCATTGACAGGTAAGCCGCTTACGTTAACCGAAAAAATTCTTTATAGCCACTTATGGGAAGGTACGCCTTCTTCGACTTTTACAAGAGGAAACTCGTACGTTGATTTTGCTCCAGATCGCGTAGCTATGCAGGATGCAACGGCACAAATGGCCTTATTGCAATTTATGCAAGCAGGTCGTCCTCAGGTGGCTGTTCCATCAACGGTGCATTGTGATCACCTAATTGAGGCGAAAGTTGCTTCAACAACCGACTTACAAGTAGCTGTAGACAAGAATAAAGAGGTATATGATTTTCTTTCATCGGTTTCAGATAAATACGGCATTGGCTTTTGGAAACCTGGTGCTGGAATTATTCACCAAGTAGTTTTAGAAAATTATGCGTTCCCAGGTGGAATGATGATTGGTACAGATTCGCATACGGTGAATGCGGGTGGATTAGGAATGATTGCCATCGGAGTAGGAGGTGCAGATGCATGTGATGTGATGGCAGGATTAGCATGGGAATTAAAGTTTCCAAAGTTAATCGGCGTGAAATTAACAGGGAAATTAAATGGTTGGACATCGCCTAAAGATGTTATCTTGAAGGTTGCTGGTATTTTAACGGTAAAAGGTGGAACGGGTTGTGTGGTCGAATATTTTGGGGAGGGAGCCACCTCGATGTCATGTACAGGAAAAGGAACCATTTGTAATATGGGTGCTGAAATCGGGGCGACGACTTCTACGTTCGGATATGATGATTCGATGGCGCGCTATTTACAATCGACAGATCGTGCGGATGTAGCTGCTTTAGCAGATGGTGTTCGCGAGCATTTAACGGCTGATCCAGAAGTATATGCGAATCCAGAGGCCCATTTTGATCAAGTGATAGAAATCGATTTAGATACTTTAGAGCCACATTTAAATGGACCATTTACGCCAGATTTGGCTACGCCGATTTCAAAAATGAAAGAAATGGCAGAAAAAAATGGTTGGCCTACCAAAGTAGAAGTAGGTTTGATTGGATCCTGTACGAACAGTTCGTACGAAGATATCGCTCGTGCAGCTTCATTAGCTAAACAAGTTGCTGCCAAAGGTTTAAAAACCAAAGCGCAGTTTACCATTACGCCAGGTTCTGAATTAGTTCGGTATACGATCGAACGCGATGGCTTTATAGAAACCTTTGATTCGATAGGTGCAACGGTATTTTCAAATGCTTGTGGGCCTTGTATTGGTCAATGGGCGCGTCCAGGGGCAGAGAAAGGGGAGAAAAACACGATTGTGCATTCATTTAATCGGAATTTTGCCAAGCGTGCAGATGGTAATCCAAATACCTATGCTTTCGTGGCCTCACCTGAAATTGTAACTGCATTAGCGATCGCGGGAGATTTATCGTTTAATCCATTAACGGATACGTTAACGAATGATCAGGGAGAGCAGGTTAAATTAGATGCTCCGATGGGCGATGAATTACCGAAAAGAGGATTTGCAGTAGAAGATGCAGGGTATCAAGCACCGGCAGCGGATGGTTCGGCGGTTCAAGTAAAGGTTTCAATAACTTCAGATCGTTTGCAATTATTAGATCCATTTAGTGCTTGGGAAGGTTCGGATATTACAGGCTTAAAATTATTGATTAAGGCCAAAGGAAAATGTACAACGGATCATATTTCGATGGCGGGACCTTGGTTGAAATACCGTGGCCATTTGGATAACATTTCTAATAACATGCTGATCGGCGCCGTAAACTTCTACAATGAAAAAACGGATAACGTTAAAAATCAACTAACGGGTGAATATGGACCTGTTCCAGCTACCCAACGTGCCTATAAAGCTGCGGGAATTGGAACCATTGTCGTTGGAGATACCAATTACGGCGAAGGATCTTCCCGTGAACATGCGGCGATGGAGCCACGTCATTTAGGGGTCCGAGCGGTTTTAGTGAAATCTTTTGCACGTATTCATGAAACAAATTTGAAGAAGCAGGGGATGTTAGCTTTAACATTTAGCAATGATTCAGATTATGATAAAATCAGGGAAGATGATTCAATAAATATCCTTGGATTAAATGATTTTGCTCCAGATAAATCCTTGACCATCGAATTAGTTCATGCAGATGGTACAAAAGAGTCCTTTGCTGTCAATCACACCTATAATGATCAGCAAATTGAATGGTTTAAGGCAGGCGGTGCCTTGAACATTATTCGCGCATCTGTAAAATAAGCTTGTGATTAAGGCGTAAAATTTCTATTTTTGCGCCTTAATTAAGAGTTCTAAGGACAATAAATAAGATATGGCAGCAATTAATGCAGTTAAAATTTTTTCGGGATCAGCCTCTAATTACTTAGCAAAAGATATTGCGAAGTATTATGGAAAAGATTTGGGTGCAGCGACGACATTGAAATTTTCGGATGGCGAGATGTCTCCAAGTTTCGATGAATCGGTTCGTGGATGTGATGTATTTCTTATTCAATCGACCTTTCCGTCTTCGGATAATTTAATGGAATTATTATTAATGATTGATGCCGCAAGACGTGCATCAGCGCATTATGTAACGGCAGTTATTCCATATTTTGGGTATTCTCGGCAAGATCGCAAAGACCGTCCTCGGGTGGGTATAGGTGCGAAATTGATCGGGAATTTATTAACGGCAGCTGGTGCGGATCGTTTAATGACGATTGATTTACATGCTGGCCAAATTCAGGGTTTCATGGATTTTCCGGTGGATCACTTGGAAGGAAATGCAATTTTTGTGCCTTATTTAAAGTCCTTACATTTAGAAAATATCATATTTGCTTCTCCCGATGTGGGAGGTGTGGTTCGTACACGAAACATGGCCAAATTCTTTAATGCGGAAATGGTTATTTGCGATAAGCATCGAAAACGTGCGAATGAAATTGCTTCGATGCAATTGATTGGGGATGTGAAAGGTGCGGATGTAGTCTTAGTAGATGATTTAATTGATACGGGCGGTACTTTGTGTAAAGCGGCTCAATTAATCATGGATAAAGGCGCTAATTCGGTACGTGCTGTCGTAACGCACCCTGTTTTATCCGGAAAAGCTTATGAGAATATCTCTAACTCGGTATTAACGGAGTTATTGGTCACAGACACCATTCCCTTAAAACAGGCCTGTGATAAAATTAAAATACTTACAGTGGCAGAATTGTTTGCCAAGGCCATTGGAAGAATTAGAGATCACGAATCTATCAGTTCATTATTTATTAAATATTAATTTCAACCGTTTTTGGGGGATAGCCTTGTGCGAAAGACCAGAAGCATTAACAAAAAACAAAATGAAAAAATTAGAGATTGTAGGGTTTAAAAGAGCGAATCTCGGTAGCAAAGGCGCTAAAGATTTACGTGCTGAAGCTTTGGCTCCTTGTGTATTGTATGGTGGAAAAGATCAAGTGCATTTTGCTGTACCCATGATACTTTTCCGTGAATTATTGTATTCACCAGATGTGTATGAAGTAGAATTAAACATTGAAGGAGATATGTATCGTGCTATTTTGCAAGATGCACAGTTTCATCCGGTTAACGAGATGATTTTGCATGTTGACTTTTTAGAAATTGTTCCAGGAAGCCCAATTAAGATTGCTGTACCTATCAAGGTCATTGGTAATTCTCCAGGCGTTATCAAAGGGGGTAAAATGGTTCAAAAATTACGTAAGGTAACTTTGAAAGGTTTATCTGAAAATATACCTGATTTCGTGACTGTTGATATTTCGGGTTTAGATTTAGGTCAAACTGTGAAAGTAAATAAGTTATCCGTGGAAGGATGTGAGATATTGAATCCGATGTCAAACCCGGTAGCAACCATCGATATCCCTAGAGCATTAAGAGGTAAATTAACGAACTAATTATCGTTCCATATTGGTAGAGATACAAAAATCCCATCCATGTGGATGGGATTTTTTGTGTCCCAATTATCATAGCAAAAAAATGCACATCCATATTCAATGGATTATTTTGAAAAAGGACAAGCTTAATTAAAATAAGAAAGCAATAATTCAATGTAAAGAATAATAATCCCTATGATGGAAAAAATCATCCGTGTAGAGAAGGAGATTAAATATTCAATTATTTATATAAATCAAAAAAAAGCGCCCTACTGAGCGCTTTTTTATCTTCAAAATAATCTTGAATTTTAAATTATTTTTTTGCCAAGATTTTTACAATCGGGGCCTTCTCGATTTTGGATACATGATTCGAATCGCCTACGTGAATATATGGTGCTATCACCAATGAAACGATCGACATTAATTTAATTAAGATGTTCATCGATGGGCCTGACGTATCTTTAAATGGATCTCCAACCGTATCCCCTGTAACAGCCGCTTTGTGTGGCTCAGATCCTTTTTTATACGTTACTCCATCAATTAGGACACCTTTCTCAAATGATTTCTTTGCATTATCCCATGCTCCACCTGCATTTGATTGGAAAATACCCATCAAAACACCTGATACCGTTACACCAGCCAATAAACCACCTAACACCTCAGGGCCAAAAGTAAAACCAACTAATACGGGAACAGATAGGGCAATTGCGCCTGGTAGAATCATTTGACGAATGGAAGCCTCCGTAGAAATTGCTACACATTTTTCATACTCTGGTTTTGCCTTGTATTCCATAATGCCTGGAATCTCGCGGAATTGACGACGAACTTCATTCACCATTTCCATTGCCGCTTTACCAACTGCTGAAATACACAATGCTGAGAAAATAAAGGGAATCATACCTCCTACAAACAAACCTGCTAACACATCCGCTTTGTAAATATCAATTTGAGTAATTCCTGAAATTCCCACAAACGCCGCAAATAAAGCTAAAGAAGTTAAAGCCGCGGAAGCAATTGCAAAACCTTTGCCTGTAGCTGCTGTCGTATTACCAACCGCATCTAAGTTATCCGTACGCTCCCGAACCTCTGAAGGTAATTGAGCCATCTCCGCAATACCTCCTGCATTATCTGCAATAGGACCGAAGGCATCAATCGCTAATTGCATCGCAGTGGTAGCCATCATTCCAGCTGCCGCTATGGATACACCATAAATACCAGCAAAATGATAAGAGGAAATAATTCCTGCCGCCAACACTAAAATAGGCAATACAGTTGATTCCATACCTACAGCCAAACCTCCAATGATATTCGTTGCATGCCCAGTTCCTGATTTTTGAACAATTGAGTCAACAGGACGTTTTCCCATCGCCGTATAATATTCAGTAATGATTGACATCAAAGTACCTACGACTAAACCAACAATAATCGCCATAAATACATCCATTGACGTAAATGTAGTACCACGAAGTGTTAAGGATTCCGGTAAGATATTTTTTACTAAGAAGTAAGAGGTAACGAAGGTAATCGCAATAGAAGCATAATTACCCAAATTCAAAGCATTTTGGACAGAAGAAGTTTCGCTTTTGATACGAACAAAAAACGTCGATACCAAGGAAGCCAAAAGACCCACACCTGCAATTAACATCGGTAATAAAACTGGTGAAAAACCACCATAATTATCTATAACTTCAATTTCTTGACCCAAAACCATCGTCGCTAAAATAGTAGCCACATAAGAACCAAATAAATCAGCTCCCATACCTGCCACATCACCTACGTTATCTCCCACGTTATCCGCGATTGTAGCAGGATTACGCACATCATCCTCAGGAATACCTGCTTCTACTTTACCTACTAAATCCGCTCCTACATCAGCAGCTTTTGTGTAAATACCACCACCCACGCGAGCAAACAAAGCAATTGATTCTGCGCCCAAAGAAAATCCGGCTAATACTTCAATCACCGTTTTCATTTCCGTCGAAGTTAAGGCTAACCCTTGCGCAAAAATTTGATAAAAAGCGATAAACAAACCACCTAAACCCAATATGGCCAAACCAGCAACTCCCATGCCCATCACGGAACCTCCCGTAAATGAAACATTCAATGCCTTCGCTAACGAGGTACGAGCAGCCTCAGCTGTACGCACATTCGCTTTAGTCGCAACAATCATACCGATATATCCTGCAGTCGCTGAAAATACGGCCCCAATTAAAAATGCAACAGCAATAAGAGGAGAGGAGTGAATCGGATTTTCAGGAGTTCCCTCTTGAGTACCCAACCAAGCTAATAATATGGCAGTTGGAATCGCAAAATAAGCTAAAATCTTCCATTCTGCTTTTAAAAAGGCTATCGCACCATCAGCAATATAGCCAGCTAATTCTTGCATTTTTTCATTTCCGGCATCTTGTTTAGATACCCAACTAAATTTCCATGCTGTGTAAAGTAATCCTACCAAACCAAAAGCAGGAACTAAGTAAATAATTGAATTCATAAAATTGTATTTATATTATTCCAAAAAATTGTGGCACAAAAATAAGGAAAATCGCTAAAAAAAACAATTTAAAAAGGGATTCTGACAAGAACTTTCCACCGTTCCGGCACCCAATCTCCCAAAGGATAAACAACATCCAACCCGATTACTTTTCCTATTCCTACTATGCCATAGGAGATTTCTTGATATGGGGATTTTTTTATCCCACCTGGAATTTGCAAATAACTGTACTGAAGGTTCTCTTTCAAACCATATAAGTTCAATAAACTACTTTGGGTTAAAATTAATTTCCGGGGTTGCCATTTCGCATGCATCCTAAAATGTCCATGGGATGTAGCAAATAAGTAATTAGGTAACAACCTAAAGGCAAATTCATCTGAACCCAACACATCCATTTCATTTCCTTTAAAAAAGGTATAATCGACAAATTGACTTGGTTTTGTCAAAAAATAGTCGCCATGCAATTGAACTCGCAGACTGCCTAAGCGTTGTAAAGGAAAAATCTGATTCACCTGTAAGCTAAGTTTTGAGTAAGAACTCGATCCCAGAGCAAAATAACTCTGAAATTGAATACGGGGTCCATCATTTACCGATATACGCCGACTCTGATTAAATCGCCGCCAAGTTGCCGATGGCAGCCATAAAACCCCAAAACGCACAAACCATTGATCCTGATTCACAAATCGAGTATCAGCCATTTCTAAATTAATCGGTGTATTGGAAGTAAATTCACGGTCCTGATAAAACCAACCATGCGAAACATGATTTTCCAAGGAACTCCGATTTCGATATTCTAAAGTACCCGACAACCTCCATTTCGCCTCAATTTGATTTTCATATGTCAATGACACAAAATCCTTTTGATAATACTTCAAATAATTTTCCGAAAAAAACAAGGCATAAATTTGATTAATCGCCGGGGAAACAGGTTGTGTAGAATTAATTTGATAAAGATTAGATCCCATCGAAAAACGAATTTTTTGACGATTTTCATCAAAATTACGTTCAGAAAATAACTCACCATTCCAGCGATTTCTTGCAAATGCATAGCGAACCATCCCACCTACATTCCAATAATTATTCTGGCCATAACTATGGCTAAACTCCAATTCACGATTCAAAAAATAACCATCCACAGCAGAAAATCCCCCACCATAATTACTCAGCATGAATCGATTACCCACCCGGTTTTTTTCAAATGAAAACGTTTTGGCTGAAAATAAATGGAGAAATGAAAAATGATTACTATTCTTCAAGGAATCCTTCTTAATCTTTGCCTTTTCGATTACATATATACTATCTGCCTCTTTGTATCCCTTCACCTCCGCTTCCGTTAATGGCACCTGCCTTTCTTCTTTCCAAAAATCCTCTGTTCGCTGACTGGCCAAGGTATCCACCTCAAACTGATAATCAGATGAAAATTCGGGTTTCAATTCCTTTTCTTCCTCCTTATCTACTTCCTTCAAAACCTTTTTTAATTTCCTCCGAGTCAAGGTCGAACCCAAATCCGCCTTTGGATTTTTAATTTTTTCCCGATCAATCTCCTTTGCTAATTTTTTATCCAAACGCTCTTCAATAATCTGCGGTTTCACCACAAAGGCTTTATTCACTTGAATCTTATATTCCTTGATTTGAGTGATATATCGAAAGGTGGCCCCAAAACCCATGACATCTAACACCATATTCAAATCATAGTTGATGGGCATCCAAACACCCTGAAAAGGCATATTTTGTTGCTGTAAAGTCACACTATTATTCGCATTCTTAAAATGTAGACTAAATGAGTAAATACTCCATGTATCTTCGACCACAGACAAGGTCCCATCAAAAAGATCCTGATAGGATGATTTTGGAGTTACCTGAATCTTACTAATGGTTTCTCCATTGAGGGTAAAACTTCCCAAATATTGAAATCTGTAAAATTGAAACGCATTCGGTGACAAGGGCGAGATAAGGGAATTAAATATTTTAGCTTGATAAAAATTAGTTTGCGTTACCCGCAAATTAGGCGTTTCGTTGGATTTTAAAACACTAGGCAAATTGTTGCGATTCGAAATCACCTTTTCCTGAATCGCATTTGGCTTTTTAAACGTTACTTGATTTACCCCTTCTAGCACATAGGTAGACCCAACCTTTATCCCTGCTTCCTTCTCTAATTTCTTTCCGATCATCATATTCATCAACTTCGATATCGACGTAACTTTTCCCACTCCTTTCACATATGCTTTCGCCGAATAGGAATCCAATTCTTTAATATGAAAAGGCGCCATCGAAATCATTCGACGCATGATCCCAATCGCCGGGTCTTCCTTTAAAGCCCCAACATTCACCTCACTTAATGAAACCGACTGCTCTGTCAAAGTAATCTGCCATTCCAATGTTTTCGTTGAGGCCAGAATTTCCACATTTCTAGTCAATGGGCTATGACCCAAAAACCGAAAAACAATTTGATGCGAACCCACCGGTAGATTGATCGCGAATTTCCCATCCTCATTGGCAATCGACCCTTTATTTAAATCCGCCACCCAAATCGTCGCAAATGGTAATGCCTCACCACCCGCATTTCGAATGCTCCCTGATAACACTTGGCCTTGAACCCAAGAAGAAATAATTAAAAAGAAAATGATGAGTGTAAATCGCATGCACAAATTTAATCAGGAAAAATATAAGTAAACTGATAATTTGATGAACGGTTTTGTATTTTTACAAACATATGGGAATGACTGAACGCCAATTATTTCAAAAACACATCGCCCAAACATCCGATGCCCCTTTAGGCCTTGAAATTACCAAAGCTGAAGGCATATATATGTATGATGTTCAAGGAAATTCCTACATCGATTTAATTTCAGGCATAGCCGTTTCTAATGTAGGACATCGAAACCCAAAGGTCCTCGAGGCCATTAAACAGCAATTAGAGCAATACATGCACCTGATGGTTTATGGTGAATACATCCAAAGCCCCCAAGTACAATTAGCCCAAGCCCTCATTCAATCCACAAAATCATCCAAATTAAACCAAGTATATTTTACCAATTCAGGAACCGAAGCCGTCGAAGGAGCCATGAAATTAGCAAAACGCTATACAGGTCGCCGAGCATTCGTCTCTTGTAAAAATGCCTACCATGGGGCAAGCCAAGGAGCCCTTTCCTTAGCCGGTGACGAAAATTTTAAAAATAGTTTCAGACCCTTATTGCCCGATGTTCGCTTCATTCGGCATGGCAACTTCGATGACCTTCAATACATTACAAAAGATGTTGCCGCTATTTTTATCGAAATCGTAGGAGGTGAAGCAGGTGTCCAGCAAGCCCCTCAAAACTATTTCCACGCCCTACGTAAAAAGTGCGATGAAACAGCTTGCCTTTTAATCATCGATGAGATTCAAACCGGCTTCGGTCGGACTGGCACATTTTGGGCCTATGAGGCGATGGGGATTTTTCCAGATATCCTATTAAGCGCCAAAGGCATGGGAGGGGGGATGCCCATTGGCGCCTTTATAGCCAGCGAAGAAATCATGAAAACCCTAAGTTTCCAACCTGTATTAGGGCATATTACAACTTTTGGTGGACATCCTGTCAGTTGCGCCGCTAGTTTAGCTACCATAAAGTTCATCCACGAAAATCAATTATTAGATCAAATACCTGAAAAATCAACCTTATTTAAATCCTTGTTAAAGCATCCCTTGATCATCGAATTAAGGGGCATTGGCTTCATGTTTGCCCTCGAAATGAAGGATTTCAAAACCGTCAAATCGGTCATTGATCTATGTATTACTAGAGGCCTGATCACCGACTGGTTCTTGTTTTGTGATAATGCCCTGCGCATCGCACCTCCTTTAACCATTTCTGTAGAAGAAATAAAAAAAGCCTGCAGCATTTTGCTACAGGCCATGAACGACATTCAAAATCACAATAATTAAATTACGCGTGCTTTAACAACGTTTCAGCTAAAACTGATTTTGGAATATTTCCACCCACCAAACGCTCTTTCATTTCACCATTCTTAAACACCATCAAGGTAGGTATCGAACGAATCCCTAACGAAGCAGGTACCGCTGAATTTAAATCCACATTCATTTTGGCAACAATCGCCTGACCCTCTACCTCCCCAGCTAATTCTTCCACAATCGGCCCAATCATTTTACATGGACCACACCATTCTGCCCAAAAATCAACTAAAACTGGTGTATCGGTGCCAATTAACTCTTGAAAATTAGCATCCGTAGCCTCTACATATTTTCCCATTTTGTTTTATATTATTTATCATTCAAAATTATAACAAAAACTGAAGAACTATAAGTTCCTTTTAAAAAAAATTAGCAAATCAATTTAAAGGTCACGTGCTCCATCTGACTCAATTCTCTTACCAACGGTTTCCCTATACGAACCTGCATTTTACGCGATAAAAAATCCATTTGAAGCTTTTCTGATTCATCAAAAACCTCAATAGTCAACTTTTTATCCCCTTTAAACCGCTCCAACGTTTCCTGCAATGCATCCATCAGCACAGGATTTAAATGATGTAAATCGAAACGTAACTTTAATTCCTTTGCCCGATCCTCCAAAATTTCAGTTAACAAGGATATCGATTGAATCTTAAATACCATTTGATCCATGTGCCGATTTTTCAATTGATAAGCCCCCTGAATAAACAATAAGCGATCCATCGCGATATATCGCTCAAACTCAATGTAATCCTTTGAAAACAAAGCAAATTCGTAATTACCCGCATAATCCTCCAAGGTAAAAATCATAAATTGATTCCCATTCGCCGAAGTCCGCACATTCATTTTCGTAACAATCCCCGCAAAGGTTTGAACAGCATTGGGTTTAGAATCCAATAATCCCGTATTCGAATTACAAAAACTTGACATCTCAGTTTGATAATCATCTAATGGATGTCCGGAAATGTAAACCCCAACCACTTCCTTTTCATTTTTCAATTGCTCCATGGCTGACCATGCTTCCCCCGTTGGAATTTTAGGCTGACTAATGTCATTCCCCGTTCCTGCTCCCAACTCGCCAAATAGAGATTGCGTCGCCGCAGCCTTTAATTCAGCCATTTTGGAGGCATAACGCACGATTTTATCAATAAAACTCGTTCCATCTCCATCCAAAGCAAAATATTGCGAACGCTTAACCTCCGCAAAACAATCAAATGCTCCGGCAAAAGCCAAGGATTCTAAACTCCGTTTATTGACCTGACGGACATTAATCCGAGAAACAAAATCAAATATGTCCTTATATTCCCCATTTCTTATCCTTTCTTCGACAATCGCATCCACCGCTGCTTCACCCACTCCCTTAATCGCCCCCATTCCAAAACGAATTTGGCCTTTTTTATTCACAGCAAATGACCGAGAAGATTCATTGACATCCGGAACCAATAAAGGAATCCCCATTCGCTTACACTCATCCATAAAGAAGGTGATTTTTTCAATGTTCCCTAAGGAATTCGAAAGCACCGCCGCCATAAATTCAGCCGGGTAATTAGCTTTTAAATAGCCCGTTTGATACGCGACTAAGCCATAACAGGTACTATGTGATTTATTAAAGGCATATTGGGCAAAGGCTTCCCAGTCGGTCCATATCTTTTCCAAGCGGTCGGAGGGATGCTGATTCGCCTGTCCGCCCTCCATGAATTTACCCTTCATTTTATCGATGGTCGGCTTATCTTTCTTCCCCATGGCTTTGCGAAGTACATCCGCATCACCCTTCGTGAAATTGGCTATTTTTTGAGATAAAAGCATTACCTGCTCCTGATAGACCGTAATCCCATAGGTATCACTCAAATACTCCTCCATGACAGGAAGGTCATATTCGATTTTTTCCCGACCATGCTTACGCGCAATGTAATTCGGAATATAGACCATCGGACCCGGTCGAAATAAAGCATTCATCGCGATCAAATCGGAGAATTGATCGGGCTTCAAATCCTTTAAGTGCTTTTGCATACCGGGAGATTCAAATTGGAATGTTCCATTTGTTTCTGCGCGTTGGTATAAGGCATAAGTCAAGGCATCATCCAAGGGCATTTCATCCAAGTCAATCATAACTCCGTGATTTTGCTTAATCAAGCGAATCGCCTCTTTTAAAATAGACAAAGTTTTTAAGCCCAAAAAGTCCATTTTAATCACTCCAGCATTTTCGATGACCGAACCATCATATTGCGTAATTAACAAACTCACATCTTTCGAAGAGGCAACAGGTAAAATATCCGTCAAATCACTCGGCGCAATGATGATCCCTGCCGCATGTATTCCTGTTCCACGCACCGAACCCTCCAAAACCAATGCATTTTCAATCACGGTTCCAGGCAATCCTCCTGCTTCTTTGATTTTACGTAGTTGCTTGACCTGTTCAATTTCCTCCGGATTTAAACCTTCTTTATCCGAAAGACTATTATCCCCAGAAAGGGACGCATTAAATATCCGCTCAAGCGTAATTTTAGGTTTATCCGGAACTAATTTGGCCAAAGCATTCGATTCCGAAAGAGGTAAATCCAAGACGCGCGCCACATCTTTGATGGACATTTTAGCAGCCATTGTGCCGTAAGTAGCAATATGAGCCACCTGATTCCGACCATATTTTTCCACCACATAATCGATCACCTTTTGACGACCTTCATCATCAAAATCCGTATCAATATCGGGCAGGGACTTCCGATCAGGATTTAAAAAACGCTCAAATAGCAAATTGTATTTAATCGGATCAATATTCGTAATACCCAAACAATAAGCCACCACTGAACCCGCTGCCGAACCACGCCCAGGGCCTACATATACGCCTAATTCTTTACCCGCATTAATAAAATCCGCCACAATTAAAAAGTACCCAGCAAAACCCATGGTTTTGATCGTATATAATTCAAAACGGATCCGTTCCTCTACAACCGCATCTATATCCCGATAGCGCTTTTTAGCGCCTTCCATCGTTAAATGTTCAAGAAAATCATCTTGGGATTGGAAATTAGTTGGAATTTGAAAATTGGGCAATAAAACATCCTTGGTCAATTTCAAGGTTTCTACCTTACCCACAATTTCATTGGTATTGTCAATCGCCTCGGGAATATGTGCCCACAATTGGGTCATTTCCTGGGTTGTCTTAAAATAAAATTGGTCATTATAAAAAGCGAATCGCCGACCCTTCATGTCAGAATCACCTTCAATATCTTTATAAGTTGGGGTCGCTTGTTTCTCACCCGTATTGATACACAATAAAATATCATGAGCATTCGCATCTTTTTGATCCAAATAATGGCTGTCATTAGAAGCGATAACTTTAACATTGTATTTTTTAGCAAATCGCAGAAGGACTTCGTTAACTGTTTGTTGGTCCGGAATATGGTGATTCTGCACCTCCACATAATAATCTTCGCCAAACAAGTCCAACCACCACTTAAATTCCTTTTCAGCCTCATCCTCGCCCGAACGCAATATAGCTTGGGGTACGGACGCACCTAAACAGCACGTCGTCGCAATTAATCCTTTGTGGTATTTTAAAACTAATTCCTTGTCGATCCGGGGGTATTTGGAATACATTCCTTCCATGAATCCCAAGGAACATAATTTGACCAAATTTTGATAGCCCTCCGGATTTTTAGCCAAAAACAATTGGTGATATCGTTTATCCTTTTGCTCCTTCGTAAATGCTTGTTTATGCCGATCTTTTACGAGATAAAATTCACAACCGACAATCGGTTTAACCCCATGTTTTCCCGCTTCCGCAACAAACTGAAAGACCCCAAACATATTTCCATGATCTGTTATGGCCACGGCAGGCATATTATCTGCTTTGGCCTTTTTAAACATGGAAGAAATTTTCGAAGCACCGTCGAGTAAAGAAAACTGAGAATGGTTGTGCAAATGCGAAAATTGCATATAAGTAGAATTACTTTAAAAAGGGTTCTTTTCCAAAAAATGTAGCATTCAAAAAATCTAAAAAAGGTTTTAAAACCTTAGCAGTCTCTAGAAGCTGTTCGGTAAAATCAGATTTCACAAGCTCCTCATCCGTAAAATGCTTCCAATAAAATAATTGTTTTCGTTTCAGCCATTCCGCTTCCGGATGATCCGCAGGAAATCCTTTCGGTATCTTTTTTAAGGATTGTCCTTCGGGCGCGCCAAAGGATTGAAGGAACAGGGGAGACTCAACAATTCCCAAAAAAGCCTTTGCATTGTAATCAATTTCCTGACGAAAATGCGCTAATTGGTCTGAAGTCGCCTCATACATTCCACCTCCTAAAAAACTCTTCCCACCCGGTTCAATATGGAGATAATAATCCATGAAACCTGACTTGCGACCACCCTCGGAAAAGCTGGCTGACAACCATGTTTTGTAGGGCTCTTTATTTTTGGAAAATCGCACATCTCGGTAAATTCGGTAAGAACAATCCTTGATTTTTACCCCATCCATATTTTCAAAATCAGCAAATCCTTGGATTAATTCGCCAATAAACGAATCAAAATTTGCCTTTTCAACATCGTATAAACCCTTCTTACTAGCAAACCATTCTCGGGAATTGTTGAGTTTCAATTCAGCTAAAAAAGGAAGGAGATGGGGGGAAATTGACATAAAACGAAATTAACAATTTTATTGGGAGATATGCTCGATTTTAATGATTTTTGTAAAAATTAAATCGAATTATGCGCATATTAACTGGCATTCAAGCTTCGGGCAAACCTCATCTCGGAAATATTTTAGGAGCCATTATGCCGGCTGTTTCTTTATCCAGAAAACCAGAAAATGAATCGTTTTTATTTATTGCCGATTTACACACACTCACGAGTTTAAAAGATGGAGATGCGATTCGATCGAATACCTTGGCCATTGCGGCTGCTTGGTTAGCGTTCGATTTTGATACGGACCGAAATTTCTTTTATCGTCAATCGAAACTTGCTCCCTACCATACGGAATTAATGTGGTATTTGAATTGCTTTACGCCCTTTCCGATGTTAGCCAATGCCCATAGCTTTAAAGATAAATCAAGTAAATTAGCGGATGTTAATGCAGGCTTATTTACCTACCCCGTTTTACAAGCTGCGGATATACTTTTATATGATGCGGAAATTATTCCAGTAGGGAAGGACCAGCGTCAGCATATTGAAATGACTCGAGATATTGCAAGTTCGGTCAACAATCTAACCAATAAAGAAATTTTTGTTTTACCCAAAGCGCAAATCAATGAAGATGTGATGACCATTCCAGGTATTGATGGCCAAAAAATGAGCAAATCGCTCAATAATTACATCGATATCTTTTTGCCCGAAAAGGACTTATTGAAACAAATTAAGAAAATCGTAACCGACACCACAGCGCTGGAGGAACCTAAAAATCCCGACGAGGATATTACGTTTAAATTATATCAATTGGTCGCCACGCCCACACAATCACAAGAAATGCGAAATCGTTATTTAGCGGGTGGATATGGCTACGGACATGCTAAACAAGACTTATTTGACGCATTAATCCAATATTTCAAAGAAGCCCGTGAAAAATTTGAATATTATCAGGCGAATCCAAAAATCATTGAGGAGAAATTAGCCATCGGCGAAGAGAAAGTGAAACCAATTGCCGAAAAAACCATAGCGCGCATTCGGGACGTATTTAAATTTTAAACGATGTTTCCAACTTGGGATTCCACATTATTTCGAATAATCAATACGAATCATATGGATCAATTAGATTTGATCATGATTTTGTTGTCGAATAAATTCATATGGATCCCATTGTATCTGTTTATTATCAAAAAACTTTACGATCAATACAAAAAAGAGGTTTGGAAATCAATTCTATTTTTGCTTAGCACCATCCTTTTAGCGGATCAAATAAGTTCATCCGTGCTAAAGCCCTTATTCAAACGCTTGCGGCCCTGCCATGTGGATGCTTTTCAATCTTGGATATATTTACCTGATGGTTGTGGCGGTATGTACGGCTTTTGTTCCTCGCATGCAGCCAATTCCTTTGGATTGGCCATCGCTATATATGTAATCACCAAAAATAAGTGGGCTGGAGGATTCCTATTTATTTGGGCATGTTGCATTTCATATAGTCGCATTTATCTAGGAGCCCATTATCCCATCGACGTATTTGTCGGAGCGCTAATCGGAACCATGTCATCGCTCGTTTTAAAACGAGTACTTTACGATAGGTTGATTAAAAATTCATAGGTATTAATCCCATCCGCAAAATCAGCTAATCCCGGTTCCTGGCTCGTGCCAAAAGCAATTCCATCCGGAATATCCTTCGTAAGACTCACCTTACATTGAATTTTATCCTCATGGTGTTTTAACCAAGCTGACAAATCAGCTAGTTGCTCATACCGATGGATATATAAAACACCCACGGGAGACACAAGTGCCTCATTTTCTGTGACCAATACATTACCTAGATCGTAATGAGGAATTTGATTTAATAGAAATAAAGTACGGTGATATTGAAAATTATTTGAATATTTGGAATGATCTAACACCCAAGTTTCCTTGGTTAGCACATCAAATAAAGGGACTAAATCATACTGCTTAGGTACGGCCAAGGTAGAAACATTACGACAACCTAATCCATAATAAGTAAAGATATCACGAGCTAAGCCTATAAAATCTGAATCTCTTTCTTGGCCATTCAAAATGGCAATGGAACTTCTGTTTTTGCGGATAATATGAGGCATTTGTGAGAAATAATGCTCAAAATAGCCACCTGAAAAATCACTACCTGTGGCAATCACCGCTTGAATTCCTTGTAGACGATCTACCATTTTAATGGGGATAGAGGAATCAAATTCCTTTATTGCCGTTACATATAATTCGATGAGCGCTTTATCCTGAGAACTAGGTTTAATCCATGCCTCGTTACCACTCGCTAAAGTCATTAAAATATCATGTAAGCCAACCGCCGGTAAATTACCTGCCAAAACCAATCCAACTATTTTCGCATACGAACTAGGTTCCCCGTTTATTTTAAAAAATTCCGTCCATTTATCATGATCAAAAAACTGATTCTCGATGGATAGCAAGCCAAGTCGGATCAAGTAATCTGAAAACCATGCATTTTCATTTTTAGCTCTTTCTATAAATAATTCAATTTTCTCTTTATTGGATGTATCCTTAAAATAGGATTTTAAAAATTGAATTAAGGCAATAAAATGGGCTTTTTGCATATGATTGACTGAAATGACTGATAAAAGTACGGACAAAGAGTCGTTTTTTTTTGAATAGTCTTTATAAATTATATACTATTCAAAAATATGTATGTAAATTGCATAAAATTTTAAAGATTTTATGGCAATTATCATTACAGATGAATGTATTAACTGTGGGGCATGTGAACCGGAATGTCCTAACACAGCCATTTATGAGGGAGGCGTAGAATGGACATGGGCAGGAGGGACTGCATTGACAGAAGTTGAATTAGAAGATGGTAGTTCGATGGACGCCAAAACCCCAGTAGAACCCGTATCTGAGGAATTTTATTATATTGTTCCTGATAAATGTACAGAATGTACAGGCTTTCATGAGGAACCACAATGCGCGGCAGTTTGTCCTGTAGATTGTTGCGTTCCAGATCCTGATCATGTAGAAGATACGGAAACTTTGCAAGCAAAAAAGGTTTGGCTACACGCAGAATAAGACCAAATTACATCTTGAAATAGAAAAGGCCTACCCATTTGGGTAGGCCTTTTTCTTTGTTTAATCTAATTTTTCCATACAAAATTCTAAATATAAAAATTGTATTTTAACAAGAGTTTAAATTTTAATTCATTTTAAAATATTTTTTGTAAAAATTTCAATAATAGGTTTCATTTTTGCCCTATTTTTCCATTTTTTTTGTAAAATGGTTAAAAATAGGTTTAAAAATATTTGTTTTTTCTTGTTTTGTATTTTTTATCAATACATATTTGTCATGTAGTCAAGCATTTATCACCCATAAAAATTACTAAAGATGAAGAAATCTATCATTACCGCGCTATTTGCCACGTCAGCATTTTGTGGATTTTCCCAAGAAAAAGAAGCCGAGGCACCTAAGTTTACATTTTCGGGTTACATTGATTCGTACTATATGTTAAACTTTAACAGTCCGACGAGTAGAAGTAATCTAGGAGTATCTGGTTACGAGCGCGCCTTCGACCAAAAATCGAGCCAATTTTCATTAGGTTTGGTTCAAACCAAATTTGGTTACAGCACAAAATCTTCAGATGTTGTTGTCGATTTAACTTTTGGACCTAATGCAGACCTTGGACAATACGGAAACGTGCTTGGACCTTTGGGTGCCGGAAAAGCCACGACAGCTTTAGCGATTAAACAAGCGTATTTTAATTGGAAAGCTAGTGATAAGTTAACTATCACGGCTGGTCAATTTGGAACGCATATTGGTTACGAGGTGATTGATGCACCTATTAATTATAATTACTCGTTATCTAATCTATTTAACAATGGTCCTTTTTATCACATCGGAGCGAAAGCTAATTATGCCTTTAGTGATAAGTTCGCGGCCATGATCGGCTTAGTCAATAATGTTGATAATCTAAATGATAATAACTCAGCCAAAGGTTTTATTTATCAGGTATTCACCTCGCCAGCTGCAGGTTGGAATTTATATATTAATGGCATCAGCTCGAATGAGGCTGCTCCTTTACCATCTGGAAAAGATGATTCTGGTTCTTACGACTTATTAGATTTAACGACTTCTTATCAAATCACCCCTAAATACCTAGTAGGTTTAAATGCAGCCTATGGTTCACAAACTGGTGATTATCAAGGGGGTGGAAATGTTGGAAAGAGCAAAACATGGGGTGGGGTTGCTTTATACAGCAATTATGCCTTCACTGATAAATTTAGCTTAGGGGGTCGTTATGAAGTTTTTGACAATACATCTGGCGCACGTGCGTTACGCAACGCAGACGGAGGTGGAACAAATGTGAGTTCATTAACAATAACAGCAACATTTACCGCGGCAGAGGGACATTTATTGATTAAACCAGAATTAAGAACAGATGCTTACAAAACCGCTCAATTTACAGATGGGGATGGAAAAGCGCAAAAATCTCAAACTACATTAGGATTACACTTCATCTATAAGTTTTAATATATATCCATTTTTTAACCTAAACGTTTACGAACATGACAACACAAAAACCAACTTGGATCCCACTGCTTGTTCTTGTAGCAGTTGCGATCATCGCACTTTTTACCACGTCGATTCCGGGAGCTATGCCTACAGAAGGCTTAGACACTGGTGACACGGCATGGATGATTGTGGCCTCAGGCCTTGTACTTTTAATGACACCAGGACTAGCATATTTCTATGGTGGAATGGTGAATCACAAAAACGTGATTTCGACCATGTTGCAATCCTTCATTGCGATGGGCGTAATATCCGTAATCTGGATTGTATTTGGATTTAGTTTAGCTTTTGGAGATTCTTTAGGTGGCTGGATTGGAGATCCTCGCAGCTTTTTTATGTTTAATAATGTATTTGATCATAAATTATCTTTAGGTTCTTCTGATCAATTAAAATTCACAATTCCGTTCGCTTTGTTCGCCTTTTTCCAAATGAAATTTGCGGTTATAACGCCAGCACTTATTTCTGGTGCCTTAGCAGAACGTATTAATTTCCGTGCCTTTGTATTATTCATGGTTCTATTTTGTATCGTAGTTTATGCTCCATTAGCTCACTGGACATGGCATCCAGATGGATTTTTGTTTAATCTTGGTGTTTTGGATTTTGCAGGGGGAACTGTTGTACACATGTCCGCAGGTTGGGCTGCTTTAGCCGGCGCTTTATACCTTCGTCGTAGAAAATCTCATATCGAATCCAACATCTTGCCTCCAGCAAACATTCCTTATGTTTTATTAGGAACAGGATTGTTATGGTTCGGTTGGTTCGGTTTCAACGCTGGCTCTGCAGTAGGTGCTAACTCGTTAGCCGTATCAGCTTTTGCTACAACGCACGTAGCAGCAGCAGCAGCGGGTTTATCTTGGATCTTATTTGATGTAACTCGTGGTAAAAAAGTGAGTGCTTTAGGATTCTGTATTGGTGCGGTTGTCGGCTTAGTTGCGATTACACCTGCTTCTGGATTTGTAACTGTTCCAGTAGCTATCTTTATTGGAGTTGTAGCAGCCATTATTTCGAACATCGTTGCGCATTGGAGAGCAACTTCAAATTTAGATGATACCTTAGACGTATTCGCTTGCCACGGAGTGGGTGGTATGGTAGGTATGTTGATGACCGGCATTTTTGCCACGAGTGCTGTCAATGCAGCCGTAGCAGAAAATGGTTTATTCTACGGAGAATCGGCATTGTTCTTAAAACATTTATTAGCCTTGGCGATCGTTTCTGCTTTTGCTTTTGGCGTATCTTATATCCTTTTAATCATCACAGATAAAATTATTCCGTTACGTGTTACTGAGGAGGAAGAAAGATTAGGATTGGATATTTCACAACACGATGAGTCGTTAGCTGAATAATCCCTAAAGCTGAGCCGCAAGTAATGGTTCTTGTGGTTTTGTTTCAATCAAAAAGTCGGATGTCTTTGATGTCCGACTTTTTTGTTTTAATAGGGATTTATTCATTAAATTACTCTTAATCTACTATTTTCCTAATTCAAAATCATATGAATACCAACCAAGTTATCATTTTGATTGGCCGTGAAAATCTAGAAAAGGACAGCCATTTACATCGGGATGTTTTCGCCAAACTTAAGGAATTTCCATTAACCATTTTTTGGGATCCCAGTGATCAAATCAGGCGAGCCATAAATCATCCGATTTTCAAATAAATACCCAATTTTTTACGAAAAAACCTTTGGCTTAGCAAGTTGGCCCGCTTACAAATCATTTTCTTTTTTTTCCTGAAAGATGGTCAATATGATTTAATTCACCTAAGATCCTTTGGAGCCATATCCAATAATCTAGATCTAAGGATTTGGGCATTAATAGAGCAACTCAAAAAACTAAATCATACCACCAAAATAACTTTAATCGGTCGTTCTGCCGGGGCCATCGTAGCAACGAAAGCATCATTACTCTTTCCAATTCACCAAATCATATGTTTAGGTTATCCATTTAAACATCCTGATGAGCAGGTGGAAGCTTTTCGAACCGAGCATTTAGCCCTTGTAAATACGCCGACATTGATTATTCAGGGCGAACGGGATGTTTATGGTGGCAAAGAAATAATGGGGAAATATGATTTGAATCAAGCAACTAAAGTCATTTTCCAAGACTTAGATCATGATTTTACCTTAAATGAAACAAGCCGATTGAAACTAATTAGCCATTTAAGAACCTATCTAAAGAGCAATTAAACTAGAACCGAATTAAATAATACGTCACCACAGACATCTCCCTGGGAAGAAATGAATTTATAACGCACGGGTTGAATTGTATTCACCAACAGGGGATCATAATCTGCAGTAAATCGAACATAATTTTCAGAAAATCCTTCCATTAAACCCTCTGCATTCGTTTCCTCAAATAAAACAAAACCTGTCCGACCTAATTGACTTTGGTAAAATTCCCTCCGTTTTTTTTCGGATAAAATATGAAGCATTTTGGAACGTTCCGACTTTTGTGCTCCATCTACCTTCGGTTGAATATCGACAGCCAATGTATTAGGCCGCTCAGAATAGGGAAATATATGCAAATAAGAAATGTCTAAGTCTTGCAAAAAGGAATACGTTTCCAAAAACAATTCATGGCTTTCACCCGGATGCCCCACGATCACATCGACTCCTATACAGGCATGAGGCATGAATTGGCGAATTAAGGCAACACGCTCCTGATAAAGTTCACGTTGATACCTCCGTTTCATCAATCGCAAAACCGAGTTCGAACCTGATTGCAAGGGAATGTGAAAATGCGGGACAAAACGTTTTGAAGTAGCTAAAAACTGAATCAATTCAGCGTGGAATAAATTAGGTTCTATGGAAGAAATACGATATCGATCAATTCCTGCATGCGCATCCAGAGCTTGAATCAATTCGAAAAAACTTTCTTTTCGTTTGCCGTTTTGAATTCCAAAATCTCCGATATTGACTCCGGTCAACACGATTTCCTTCACACCCTTCGCCGAAATTTCATCCACCAAAGTCAAAACTTTTTCAATCGTATCTGATCGACTCTGGCCACGGGCAAGAGGAATGGTACAATAGGAACATGGATAATCACAACCATCCTGCACTTTTAAAAAAGTACGCGTACGATCATTTAAAGAATAGGAGGAATGATAGGCTAAATCGTAGCGAATTTCAGAGGCAATTAATTTGGGCAGATTCTCGTTTGTACGGGATAGATAGGGAAGTATTAGATCCTGCAATTGGAATTTTTCATTTGCCCCTAAGACCAGATCCACTCCAGGAATGGAGGCAATTTCTTCTGGTTTTAATTGGGCATAACATCCAATAATCACAACAATACTATTGGGATTGATTTTTTTGGCTTCGCGAACTACTTTTTTACATTTTTTATCTGCTTGTTCTGTTACAGAACAGGTATTAATCACAAAAAGATCAGGATTTTCTTGAAAATCAACGCGCACAAAGTTCAGCGGTAAAAGTGACCTCGCAATCGAACTGGATTCCGCAAAATTCAATTTACAACCTAAGGTATAAAATGCTACTTTCTTCATTCCCTATGAATATGAGCACAAAGGTAAAACAAAAATGGCGGGTTTTCCCGCCATTTTTAATCATAATTGTATATAAATGCTTGATTAAATTAATATTTAGCTGTCTTCACCGTTTTGATGATACGAGCAGCAACTTTATATGGATCAGCCGCTGAATTTGGACGGCGATCTTCTAACCATCCTTTCCATCCGCGTTCTACAGTTGCAATCGGGATACGAATAGATGCTCCACGATCAGAAACACCATAAGAAAATGAATCAATCGATTGAGTTTCATGCTTTCCTGTCAATCGCAAATGGTTATCTGCTCCATATACATCGATATGCTCTTTCACAAAAGGAGCAAATGAACCGCAAATAGCATCATAAACTGCTTTATCTCCGCAAGTACGTAAGGCCGTATTTGAGAAATTTGCGTGCATACCTGAACCATTCCAATCTAACTCACCTAAAGGCTTGCAATGCCAATTTACAGCAACTCCATATTTTTCACCTAAACGCTCTAATAAATAACGACCGATCCAAATTTGATCTCCCGCTTCTTTAGCTCCTTTGGCAAACATCTGAAATTCCCACTGACCTGCAGCAACCTCAGCATTGATACCTTCAATATTTAAACCTGCTTCGATGCAAAGATCTAAATGCTCTTCAACGATATCACGTCCATACGCATTTTTTGCGCCAACAGAACAATAGTAAGGTCCCTGAGGGGCAGGATATCCATTGGCCGGAAAACCTAAGGGCTTATTCGTTTCTGGATCCCACAAGAAATATTCCTGTTCAAAACCAAACCAGAAATCGTTATCATCATCTTCAATTGTCGCACGGCCATTAGACTCATGCGCACTACCATCTGAATTCAATACATCACACATCACTAAATAAGCATCTTTACGAGCCGGATCCGGACAAATAAAAACAGGACGTAATAAACAGTCAGACGACCCACCTGGAGCTTGTTCTGTGGAAGATCCATCAAAACACCACACATCGCAGTCTTCCAATTTTCCGCTAAAATTATTTTCGATTTTCGTTTTCGAACGTAAACTTTGGGTAGGCTTATAACCATCTAACCAAATGTACTCCAATTTTGATTTTGCCATGATATTTCAACTAGATTATGTGATAAATATACTTTTTTTGTGATTTCCATAGCAAAAATAAACCACTTTTTTAAAAAAACAATAATTTTTACATCTAAAATCGCAAAAACGAAACCTATTTTTTAGGATTTTCATAAAAAAGCTTTAAAAATATTGAAAAATCGAAATTAAAATTAGATTAATGCAATTTTTAATACGCTTGAAAATCGTTATTTTTACTTATTCGTTCATTTATCATTTATAACATGGCTATTACACGATTTAAGGCATTGGAATTAGCTCAACAGCGCTCCAGTATTCAAGTTAAAGTGCCTACCGAAAAGGTGACTGATTATTATGGCAATATGACTTTTAGTGATGAAGAAATGCGTTCATTATTATCGCCAGAAGCTTATTTAAAAATTAATACAGCCATACTAACCGGTTCTAAAATAGACCGGGATGCCGCCGATGAGGTCGCAGCAGCTATGAAATCATGGGCTATTTCAAAAGGAGCGACCCATTATACACACTGGTTTCAACCCCTTACAGGCACGACGGCTGAAAAGCACGATTCCTTTTTTGATATCGATTTAAAGACGGGAAAGGCCGTTGAGAAATTTAAAGGATCAGCCTTGGTCCAACAAGAACCAGATGCTTCTTCCTTCCCCAATGGGGGTATTCGCTCCACATTTGAAGCGCGTGGATATACCGGTTGGGATCCTTCCTCACCAGCATTCATCATGGAAAATGCAGCAGGAACAGCGACTTTATGTATTCCATCTGTGTTTGTTTCCTATACGGGAGAAGCATTGGATTATAAAACGCCCTTATTAAAATCGATTGAGTTAATCGATAAAGCCGCCACGGCTGTCGTTAAAGAGTTTTTTAACCGGGATGTCAACAAAGTGATTCCAACTCTTGGGGTCGAGCAAGAATATTTCCTCGTAGACGAAGCCTTATTTAATGCCCGCCCAGATTTAGTGATGGCAGGAAGAACGGTTTTTGGTCACGCGCCAGCGAAGGGCCAACAATTAGAAGACCATTATTTCGGTTCCATTCCTACCCGTGTAAATTCATTTATGGTGGATTTTGAAATCGAGGCATTGAAATTAGGCATGCCTGTTCGCACCCGCCATAATGAAGTAGCGCCGGCCCAATTTGAGGTAGCGCCGACTTTCGAAGAAGCCAATTTAGCTTGCGACCACAATGCGCTATTAATGGATTTAATGTCTAAAGTGGCGTCTAAACATAAATTAAAAGTACTGTTCCACGAAAAACCATTTGCTGGAATAAATGGAAGTGGAAAACATAATAACTGGGCTTTGGCCACCGATTCGGGCATTAATTTGTTAGCTCCATCATCCAAACCAAAGGAAAATCTACGCTTTTTGTCCTTCTTTGTTAATATCATAAAAGCTGTAAATGATCGTGCAGATTTATTACGCGCCTCGATCGCTTCTGCGGGGAACGAACATCGCTTAGGTGCCAACGAAGCTCCTCCAGCCATTGTTTCTGCTTTCTTAGGATCTACGATGAGCCAAGTCTTGGATGATTTGGAAAACATGAGTGAATTAGACGAGATCCAATTGGAAAAAGGGGATAATGTCTATTTAAAATTAGGCATCAATAAAATTCCTTCTTTAATTTTAGACAATACGGATCGGAACAGAACCTCTCCATTTGCCTTTACAGGAAATAAATTTGAATTTCGGGCGGTGGGCTCATCAGCTAATTCAGCAGCGCCAATGACCGTTTTAAATACGATCGTGGCGGACCAATTAATCAAATTCCGTAAAGATGTTGAAAGCATCCTAGAAAAAGGCGTGAAAAAGGAATTAGCCATCATGGAAGTTTTAAGGTCCTATGTGAAGGATTCCAAAAAAATTCGCTTTGAAGGAAATGGATATTCAGAGGAATGGGTGGAAGAAGCGGCAAAACGAGGTTTGTCTAATTTAAAAACTACGCCTGAAGCCCTAGCCGTGTATGGAAGACCTGAATCAATCGAATTGTTCACCAAATACGGTATCTATTCCAAAGAGGAAATGCATGCCCGACATGAAATTGAATTAGAAAATTATGTAAAGAAAATTCAAATTGAATCTCGTGTCATCGGGGATATGGCAATTAATCATATCGTGTCTACTTCGTTGAAATATCAAACTCAATTAGTCGAAAACGTAAAAGGACAAAAGGAAATCGGAATCGATTCACAATTTTTTGCCCCGACCATCGAAATGATTAAGAAAATATCAGAATATACGTCCACAATTGTCCGTCTGCAAAACGAAATGACTGAAGCTAGGAAAGAGGCCAATAACATCGAGGATTTAGGAGAAAAAGCGGTGATGTATAGTACCAAGGTCAAAGGCTTTTTTGAGGAAATTCGCTATGCGGTGGATAAATTAGAACTGATCGTGGACGACGACGAATGGCCATTACCGAAATACCGAGAAATTTTATTGGTTAAATAATTCTCAATCAAAATCTTATGACAAAAGAAATGAATCCCGGCTATTTACCGGAAGAAATAGCTCAATTAAAACATTTGTGCGCGCAGGAAAATAAATCATTTATTCACATCGATGATGAAGATATTCCGGCTGGCAACGATAAGGAAATGGTTCATGTTCAATTTATAGGCCAATTTAACAAGCAAGAAGTCATTTACGATGCCATCATTTGCACCTTGCAATTGCATTATGCAAGCACCCTTTATGAAGAAGCAGAGCGGGAGGCAATTGAGCAATTTCCTTTATATGTTCCACTAGAAAATCGGGATGAAACGTATCAGGCAAACGAAGCTTTGGATGAAGAAGTGGAAATGATGGTTTTAGAAATCATCGAAGAAATTGAGGAAAGCGAAGAAATCAAGGTGAGTGAATACATTGAGATCGATGAGCATTTTGAATATGGCATCGGATTGGAAGCCGCTTTATATGTGGAAGCGCTTGAGGATGAGGTGATAGAGAAATTCATCAATGATTTCAATACGAATCAATTAACCTTAGATCCGTCCTTATATTCCTTTAGATCTGACGACGACGAAGAAGAATAATTCATGAGTACATACGTTTTTTACGAACCGAATCCGCTTCAGCAATCCTGTTTACGCGAAGAAGATTCCTTTCATGCTACGCGGGTTCTCCGCGTAAAAACAGCGGATAAAATTCACATATTGGATGGAAAAGGTCATAAATATGCGGCAGAAATAACGCAGGTTGACGCAAAGAAAACCTTGTACGACCAGGTTCAACTCATCCAACAAAGCGAAAAGCCTGCCTTTCAAATTCATCTTTATGTAGCGCCCACCAAACAAATGGAACGCATGGAATGGATGGTTGAAAAATGCACAGAATTTGGAATTCATTCCATTCACTTTTTTCACGGTCGCTTTTCTGAACGCAAAGAAATTAAATTACAACGATTGGAAAAAACGGCGATCGCGGCCTTGAAACAATCGAAAAATTTGTTTTTGCCCCAATTCCATGAGATCATTCCCATGTCTGAACTCATGAAAAAGCATCAGGCAAAACAAAAAGACCATCAATACTTTTTCGCCCATATAGCTGATCCTGCAGACTCGATTTTAGGTAAACAGATTCAGTTGAAACAAGAATACCACATACTCGTGGGCCCTGAAGGAGATTTTTCTAAGGAAGAAAGTAAACAATTAATCGCACAGAATTGGATTCCATTTAGTTTGGGTCAATCCATTTTGCGCACGGAAACCGCGGGAATCGCAGTCACACATGCCATTCATTTACTACATGAAATTCAGGCTTAGTTTTATTTGTTTTTTACTATGTTTTGGAACTTGCTATGGTCAAATCAAAATAGCCAAGGTGAAATATCAAGGCGGGGGTGATTGGTATGCGAACAAAACTTCATTGCCGAATTTAATTGAATTTACGAATCAAGCAATACACACCAATATTTCAAGTATTGCTGAAACCATTGAGCTATCCAGCAGCAATCTTTTTCGTTACCCTTGGATACATTTAACTGGCCATGGAAATGTAAGTTTTCAAAGTGACGAAATTAAAAATTTGAGAACCTATTTAATCGGGGGTGGATTTTTACACATCGATGATAATTATGGCTTAGACGAATCCATTCGAAGAGAAATGAAAAAAGTATTCCCGGAATTAAGTTTTGTGGAACTGCCATTCAGCCATCCGGTGTATCATCAAACATTTGATTTTCCTCGGGGTTTACCGAAGATCCATGAGCATGATGGAAAGCCGGCACAGGGGTTTGGATTAATTTTTAAAGGCCGACTTTTATGTTTTTATTCCTATGAAACAGACCTTGGGAATGGTTGGGAAGATGCAGATACCTACCAAGATCCTCAGGAAAAACGAGAACAGGCTCTACAAATGGGCGCTAATTTATTGCAATATGCTTTTATGAATCCTTAAAACTGATCATAATCAATGCAAAAATATGCACCAAGCTATGTATATTTGTGCTTTAAATATATAAATCTATATGCAATTAGTACTTCCGGCCTTTATTATTCACTGGTACGTTTCCTTGTTTAGCCAGACATTTTTTCTGCACCGCTATTCAGCGCACAAGATGTTTCTGATGAATAAATATTGGGAAAAGTTTTTTTATTTTTTGACTTATTTATCGCAAGGATCGAGTTTTTTAAGTCCCCGTGCATATGCCATTTTACATCGTATGCACCATGCTTTTTCTGACACCAAAAAAGACCCTCATTCCCCCATGTTTTCGAGTAATGTATTCACGATGATGTGGAAAACTAAGGATATTTACAATGCAGTTTTAAATCGTAAATCGAAGATCGAGGAGCGTTTTGAGCACAATTATCCGGTTTCCAAAACAATTGAGAAAATTGGAGATTCTTGGATTTCAAGGATTGGTTGGGGTGTCGCCTATATTTCATTATACATGGCTGCGTTCATTTATTTTGATATGCATTGGGCATTTTTCTTTTTGTTGCCTGTACATTTTTTGATGGGGCCTGTACATGGAGCGATCGTGAATTGGTCGGGTCATAAATATGGCTACCAAAATTATGACAACCATGATCATTCGAAGAACTCCTTAGTTTTTGACGTATTAATGATGGGCGAATTATTTCAAAATAACCACCATAAATTGCCTAATCGAGTGAATTTTGCGACTCGCTGGTTTGAATTTGATCCAACATATCCTTTGATCAAATTATTGACCTTGCTGAAAATCATCCGACCGAATATCAAACCTGATGATGCCAAGTTTTAAATTAATCGATAAAAAAAGCGGCCAATTCTTGGTCGCTTTTTTTATGTCTTTCCAAATATGTTTGATGAAGAAGGATTCTCCAAGATTTGTTAATCCATATTTATAATTCTTCTTCCAATTTAAACTTCTCCAAATAATCAGAAACCCGCTTTAGAAATCCACCACCCATGGAACCGTCGATTACCCGATGGTCATACGAATGGGAAATGAACATTTTTTGACGAATCTGAATGGAATCGCCCTCAGGGCCTGTCACTACGGAAGGTTTTTTCTCAATGAGACCGAAAGCAAGAATACCCACTTGCGGCTGAACAATAATCGGCGTCCCCATTAAATTTCCGAATGAACCAATATTTGAAATAGAAAAAGTTCCTCCTTCCAAATCGGCAGGTTTTAATTTATTGATTCGCGCGCGATTTGATAAATCATTTACTTTTTGGGTTAATTCGACGAGGGACAATTTATCTACTTCGTGAATAACAGGAACAATCAAATTACCATTCGGAAGCGCCACCGCCATTCCGATATTAATTTGCGCGTGTTGTACGATAAAATTCCCTTCAACTGAAATATTCATACCTGGGAAATCTTGCAGAGCTTTGGCCGTTGCCAAGAATAATAAAGGCGTATAGGTAATAGGCTCTTTGTATTTGTCCAGAAATGATTTCTTGATTTTTTCTCGCCAATTTACCATATTCGTCATATCTGCTTCCAAAAAGGATGTCACATGCGGCGCGATGCGTTTGGAATCCACCATGCGCTCAGAAATCATTTTGCGCATGCGGTCCATTTCGATCACTTCATCACCTGGAAGACGCAATCCGGTACCTTGACTTAAAGTCCCTGAAGAAATTACACGCTTGGCGTTTCGCACAGCAATGTAATTCATCACATCTTTTTTAGTTACTCGATTGTCTAAACCGGAACCCATGATTTCACTGAGTTCTCGTTGGCTTACTTTTTCCTGCAAACATATTTGCTTAATCAAAGGTGAAATCCAAGGATTTGCCTTTTCATTCATGGAATCAAAATTACCCAAACTTAAATCCGTAAATACACCTAAATCCGATTCTGGATGAAATACCTCCTCGCTCGAAAATGAACTCTTTTCCTGGACCACCGCAGCGCCGATGGCATCAATTAAACAAATAGCTTTCCCTATGGTGGCAATTTCACCCACTGGAATAAAAATTTCTTTTAAATATCCGGCTACGGGCGAAGGGACCTCTGTATCAATCTTATCCGTGGCCACTTCCAAAATAAATTCATCGGCCTCAACGTATTCTCCTGGTTTTTTCAACCAATTCAACACGGTAGCTTCCATGATACTTTCGCCCATTTTAGGCATGATGATTTCGGTGATTGCCATATGCTAGATTAAATCATGTAGTAAAAATCGCCTCAATAAATTAATTGCCGCTAAAGAGGTCATGTGAATATTTTGAATACGAGTACCTGCTAATTGTAATTTTCGGGTAATCACACCTCCTGGATGAGCTAAGGCTATCCATATAGTCCCAACCGGCTTTTCTGCAGTTCCTCCACCAGGTCCCGCTATTCCGGAAGTGGCTAAACTATAGGTTGAGCCCAAAACCTTGCGCGCGCCTTCAGCCATCGCGGTAATACATGCTTCGCTGACTGCTCCAAATTCGGAAAGGATGGAAGACGAAACCCCTAATTGATCCATTTTAACATCATTCGCATAGGAAACAATACAACCTTTAAAATAATCCGAACTACCTGATATTTGAGTGAATTGATGAGCCAAATGACCGCCCGTGCAACTTTCCGCTAAACCAAGACTTGCCTTTTCTTTTCGTAATAAAGCACCAACCACTTCCGCTAATTCCTCCTTTTCGTATCCAAAAACATAGGAAGAAATCAGCGGCATTACTTGGGCTAAAACAGTTTCTATATCCGCAGATAATGTATGCAAATCCTCTCCAAAGGCTGTTAAACGTAATTTAACGATCCCGAGTGAAGGCAAATAAGCAAGCTTAATATGTTCGGGCAAAGCTAATTCCCAATCCTGAATCAAGTCAGACAAATAAGATTCTCCGATTCCAACCGTTTTGATGACTTTGTGAAAAATAACTGGCGTTTTAAAATGCTTCGTAACCCGTGGCAAAACTTCCGTTTCCATAATTGCCTTCATTTCGAATGGAACGCCAGGCATCGAAACCCAAACCACCCCTTTTTCTTCAAACCACATACAGGGTGCTGTGCCTTGTTTGTTGGGTACAAATTGGGCCTTGGTGGGTAATAATGCTTGATCGCGATTAATATCGGATAATTCTCGGCCACGCTTGGCAAAAAAATCAGTCACATCTTGTAAGGCCTCAGGATGCATGGCTAGGCCACAATCGAAATAATCAGCCAGTACTTTTTTGGTTAAATCATCCTTCGTCGGCCCTAAACCACCGGTAATAAAAACGAGATCTGCTCGTTCGGCGGCTTCCTTTAAAATCTGAGTAATTTCGGAGGCTTGATCACCTACGGAAGATTTCCGAATGGTTTTAATCCCTAATTTATCGAGCTCCAAACTGATCCATTGGGTATTTGTATCCAATATTTGACCATAAAGAATCTCATCACCAATCGTAATAATTTCTGCTCGAACCATTAAGTTTTCTTACTTTTGTACGAAAATACGATTTATTTGGTTTTGAAACACGCCTTATAATCGAAAAGACGCCTTTACAAATGAAACAATCAGAAATAAATTTCAAAATTTCTTTAGACGATCAAAATATACCTGAACATATTTCTTGGTCGGCCACCGATAATCCAAATGAAGGGATTGAAGAAACAAAAGCCATTTTGGTAGCTACATGGGATCCTTATCATAAAGGAACATTAACGCTTCCTTTATGGACAAAGGACATGGAGGTATTGGACATGAAGCGATTTTTTATTGAAATCATGGGAACTGTTTCAGATGTATCCTTACAAGCGACAGGGGATCATTTTTTTTCCCAAGAAATCGAGGCGGTTTGTCGAACCTTGTCTGCACATTTAAAAAAGGAAATCGTAGAAGCTGAAAAAGGCCAAAAATAAACATATGAAATTACTAATTCTCACATTTGTCTTTATCGCCACGTGGACGGCTCAAGCCCAAAAAGGAATTCAATTTATGAAGACCACTAATTTAAATGTTGCGGTGAACGCCGCCAAACAACAAAATAAAATTCTCTTCGTCGAGGCATATGCACCCGATTGCCATGTTTGTTCGGCTTTCAAGGGGACCTTTGCCCAACCGCAAGTCGGAGCTTTATACAATGCGCAATTTGTCAATTTTCAATTGGACATGAATAATCCTGAAAATTTCAATTTGCTGAAGCAGATGAAAATCAATATCAATGCGACGCCCACTTTTTTATTTTTCGATCCAAAAACGATGAAAGTGGTACAGGCTAAATCATTCGGTGAAAAAGAAAATTCGGTGATCAATGTGAATTCCATAGGTCAAAAAGCCTCCAATCCAGCTGAATTTGCCCAAAATTTCGCGGCCAAATTTAAATCCGGGGATCGAAATCCTGCCTTCCTTTTAAATTATGCGCAATACGCACGCATTATGGGGGACACGGTCACAAACGTTAAAGTGATCAACGAATACGCTAAAATCCTTCCCACATCCGCTTATTTCACGCAAAGCACTTTAAATGTCCTTCAAACCGTCATGATGAACCATGACAATGTATTATTTGACTATTATGTAAATCATATTCCGGCTTATAGTCGGGCTTTTGATGCTAATTTAGTACGAATGATTTATGAAAATGTATTTCAAATCGTGATGACAAGTTCTCAAGCAAATCAATTAAATGTATCAGGAATTGCCAAATTGAAAGATCAGATGAAAAAGGCCGGCATCGAACCCAATTCCATTGTTCGCAGAACTTGGATGGTTGAGGCCGCCTATTTATTCAAAGTGAAAAAGGCGAATGAAGCGCTAAAGGTGATTCAGAACTTATTGGATGTGCTACCAAACGCCCCAGGACCAAAGGAATATCAATTTCTTTGTGATTTCGTCAAAGGGAAAACAAAGGACAAAAAGGCCTTAAAATTCGCACAAAGCAATTGGTGCAAATTCGGCCTAAATTAACGTGTAAAGGCCCGATAAATCATAACGAGCACACAAAACAAAAACATCACAATTGATATTTTGTTAATCGTGTGCATGGTACGAATGTTGAAGTTCGTCGGCGCGCCTGGTTTAGGTTTTTGAAAAACCCGAACAAAATAGGTGAAAACTTCGCCAACTTTAAATTGATCTTTAATTCTGCTCATGAGTTGCTTGGGTTGTAGGTGCCTCTTTCCAGTCACCGTGATCTTTTATCAATTGAATTAATTCATGTACTGCGGCATCCGCCGGCACTGATTTTTTAACAACTTCCTGGCCTTTATACAAAGCTATTTTATCCTTTCCTATGCCCACATAGCCATAATCGGCATCTGCCATTTCACCTGGACCATTCACGATACAGCCCATTATACCGATTTTAATTCCTTTCAAATGATCTGTTTCTTTCCGAATCCGAGCGGTCGTTTCTTGTAAATCAAAAAGTGTGCGACCACAAGAAGGGCAGGAGATGTATTCGGTTTTGGAGATTCGAACGCGACTCGCTTGTAACGTTCCAAAATTTGTACTGTTACAAATAGCTTCTCGATTTTTTTCAAACGGGGTCGAAATCAACAAGCCATCCCCAAATCCATCAATAAACAAGGCTCCTCCATCTGCCGGTGCAAATACTTGTAACGCGCTTTCACGAATCTGTTCATAGCTCAAGTGAATGATGACGGGGGCCAACAAATTATTTTTCACTAACTCAAAAAATCCTCGACGCAAAGCAGCCATTTGATGCGCATTCTTACTTTTGAGAACTAATACAAGATTTTTATGAGCTCCTATCGAATTTAAAAGCTCTGCATTATCCAATAAATCCTCTGCCTGAATCGACAAAAAGTTCATCTCTGGATGATAAAAAGCAGCATTTTGAAACGTATCTGGAGTAAAGATTGGGTATACGGTTGGCAACGGGTTTTCTTGCCACTTAGATGCTGTTTGAATTTGACGTAAACCATTCGGCAACATAAAGTCAATGTCTTGATTACCCGTAAAAATATAATCCGCACCTAAATCATTCATCGCCCATTTATCAGGCTCAGGTAAATAAAAATGCCCGATGGATTTCAAATCGTTCATTTGAATATGGCTTTGCTGAGAAAAATCAGCGATGACTCTTGGGACTTGATTTCCGCCTATATTTAACACTTCTTGGCTCATGCGACGTGCATGTGCAAAAGGATTGATCGGAGAATTAAAAGCCGGATTCGATGTGGAGAACGCGGGAATAGGACCTGAAATCGCAGCCCGGTTCTGAAGACGACTCAGCATTTCTTGCGCCACAGGAATCTCAAATTCAGGATCTTCGGTCAATGAAACACGAATCGTATCGCCCAAGCCATCTTCCAATAAGGTCCCGATTCCAACGGCCGATTTAATACGTCCATCTTCACCTTCTCCAGCTTCCGTCACGCCTAAATGCAAAGGATAGGCTTTAAAACCGCCATCGGATAATTTTTTACTGAGCAAACGATAGGCTTCCACCATAACCTGGGTATTGGAAGACTTCATGGACAAAACGATGTTAAAATACTGCTCATCTTCACAAATACGTAAAAATTCAAGCGCAGATTCCACCATTCCTAGCGGAGTATCTCCGTATCTACTTAAAATACGGTCAGAAAGCGAGCCGTGGTTTGTTCCAATACGCATCGCCGTTCCATATTCCTTGCAAATTTTCACTAAGGGTAAAAACTTATCACGAATTCGTTCTAACTCATTTTGATACGTTGCATCTGTATATTCAATCGTTTCAAAACGCTTTTTATCGGCATAATTTCCGGGATTAATCCGGACTTTCTCAACGATTCTTGCCGCTAATTCAGCCGCATTCGGCGTAAAATGTATATCGGCTACAATAGGAGCGGTGTAGCCTTTTTCTCGCAGGCCTTTGCGAATATTTTCTAGGTTTTGTGCTTCTTTCACAGACGGAGCTGTAATTCGAACGATTTCACAACCCGCATCAATCATGCGTATCGCCTGTTCGATGGATCCCTGGGTATCCATTGTATCCACTGTCGTCATGGATTGCACACGAATCGGATAATCAGACCCCATCCATAATTCACCGATTTGCACGGGAATCGTTTCTCGGCGTTTATAAGCCACTAAGGAAGGACAATATATATTCCCTTCAGTGATTAAATGGGCATTCGCGCTAGTTGAAGACATACAAATAATTTGAGGCAAAGGTACAAAAAAGCTTCATCTCATTCGCATCAGATGAAGCTTTTAACGAATAGATGCTATGACCAAGAACTCTTTTTGTGACCGATTGTTGCGTAATACAAAATAAATAAATAACAAGGAATCATTATGGCATAAGCCGTTTGGGTATCACCCGTCGAATCCGCTATTTTTCCGTACAACAAAGGAATCAAAGCTCCTCCCGCAATCATCATAATGATCAGTGCAGAACCGATTTTGGTAAATTTACCCAAACCTTGGATCGCTAAAGGCCATAAAGCTGGCCACATTAAAGCATTGGCAATACCTAATAACGCTAAACACATCACCGACATATAACCGTCTAAAGCAATTGTTCCTATCGAAAAAACAAGACCTAGTATAGCGGAATAATTAAGCGCCTTTTGTTGGCTCAAGTATTTTGGTATAAATAAAATACCTACGATATATCCGGCCAACATGCCATACAGCGTATAGGTCGTAAAAATTTTAGCAACATCCATTCTAATGCCCTGAGAGGTCCCATAATTGATAATCGTATCACCAGCCATCACTTCCACACCTACGTACAGGAAAAAGGCAATTAAACCCAATACTAAATTCGGGTATGCCCAAACACTTGATTTTTCTGCGGGTGCATCGGTATCTGTGTCTTCTTCCCCTTCCACTTCTGGAAGGCTAGAAAAACGAACTAAAAGAGCTAATGCGATCAGAACAACGGTCATGATGGAATACGGAGAAATCACCACGGATAAATCCTGCGTCATACCTGCCGCACCGGATAAAAGTAAACCGCCAAAAATAAACTGGCTCAAAATTCCAGCCACTTTATTACAAATACCCATAAATGAAATACGAGTCGCAGCGCTTTCACGAGGTCCTAAAATCGTCACATAAGGATTCGAAGCTGTTTGTAATAAGGCTAAACCGGTTCCGATGATAAATAAACCCAACAAAAACAATGGATAATTAGCCATTTTCGCTGCAGGAACAAATAAGAGCGTTCCGACGGCCATGGTTAATAAACCAAATGACATTCCATTTTTAAAACCTGTTTTTGCTAATACCCAAGACGAAGGAATCGCCATCACGAAATAGGATATAAAAAAGGCGGAGGTGACCAATAAAGATTGAAAATTATTCAGATCAAAGGCATCTTTAAAAAATGCGATTAACACAGAATTTACCCAGGTAACAAAACCAAAGACGAAAAATAATACGCCAATGATCATTAATGGGAGATTTGAGTTTTTTGAGGTTGGTGTCATAAGGTTTTTTAATAGTTATCGGTTAAAGCAAAGATAGGTTGATTCGTTTTCCATTTACCCCGGGTAAAATCCGGAATAGCTACAGAAGCGGAATTATTTTTAATGGATTGTTCGGAAAGTGGAGAAATCGCTGACCAAGCTGCGGCATCATAGACGTCGATCGGTGGAGCCACTTTATTTTTAATGGATTCGATAAAGGCGCGAAGCACAAAATAATCGATTCCCCCATGACCTGCATTCTCCGCATCGGCCGCATGTGTTTTCCAAAGCGGGTGGTCATATGTATCCTGATAAGGTTTAAAATCCTCCCAGCGATGCGCTTTGGGTGAAATCCCTTCTAAATAAATGGATTTATTGTCATCCATCCAAAGTCCCTTCGTACCCTGCACACGGAAACCTAAGGAATAAGGTCTTGGTGAATTGGTATCATGCGAAATCATAATGGTTTCGCCATTGGCACATTTAATGAGCGTAGTCACAATATCACCACAAGCAAAATTGACCTTGGCATTTGGATGATCTTTTCCGGCATTTTCAACGATATAATTATGTAATCCCATCGATTGGGTCGCCATGGAGGTCAAATATAGAAATTGATTTCCGCGGTTGATGTTCAACATCTCCGCCACAGGACCCAGCCCATGCGTAGGATAGAGGTCGCCATTACGGTCAATGGAATGCTGAGTGCGCCATTTTGCTTCAGAAAAACCCTTTTCGCCAAATTCCACACCACCCCCGTAGGCTTGTTTTCCATTATTGAATTTTACTTCCCGAAGGTCATGTTGGTAACCACATTGCACATGATTCAGTGTACCAAACATGCCTTGGCGCACCATATTCAGAGCAGCTAGGACGTCCCGACGGTAACATACATTTTCCAAAATCATGCAATGTGAACCCGTTTTTTCGAACATATTGACCAAATCCCAGGATTCCTGAAGCTTCACCGTTGCGGAAACTTCAACTGCGGTATATTTCCCTTGTTTCATGGAAGCGAGGGCCATCGGCACATGCCATTCCCAAGGAGTAGCGATAACAACGCCATCGATGTCGCTTCGTTTCACTAAATTTTCAAAATCATGTTCCCCTTTCTGATAAGCGACAGCGGCTTTTCGACCTTTATCGGCGATCATTTTTTGGGCAATTAGAATCGCATTGGGATCTACGTCGCAAATAGCGACGATTTCGACATCAGGGCGGTACATCGCCATTTCTAAATGATTTTGGCCACGAAGTCCAACTCCGATGAAACCTAAACGCACTTTCGTTTGTTCTGCTGGTGTGCCTTTTAAGATGGTAGGGAAAATAGCGGCGCTAGAAGTATAAAGTAAGGAATCAGAAATAAATTTCCTTCGTTTCATGTAAGTTAATTGGTTTAAATGGAATGAAATTGAAATTTAATTAAAATAGTACACTAAATTTACACCTTCGAAAAAAAAAGATGGACTCACAAAAAGTTAGCGTTTTCAGGAAAGAACATTTTAATGCAGCCCATCGCTTGCATAATGAAAATTGGAGCGCGGAAAAGAACAAAGAAGTATTTGGATTATGTAACAATGCCAACTACCATGGACACAATTATGAATTAATTATTCAAATTATCGGAACAATTAATCCGGATACGGGTTATGTCATCGATATGAAAGATTTATCGACGCTCGCTCAAGAGGAAATTATAAAAAAATTCGATCACAAGAATTTAAATTTAGATGTACCTGAGTTTGCTAATTTAAATCCAAGTGCAGAAAATATCGCTGTCGTGATCTATCAAAAATTAAGAGTCAAAATTGCCGCTGAATTAGAATTAAAAATCAAATTATATGAAACAGAAAGAAATTTCGTTGAATTCCCTGCTTATTGATACCGACCGCTTCTTGTTAACCGACGAAGAAATAGGTGAAAATCACGTAGCCACCTCGATTGAAACACCCATGAGGGAGGATGCTTTTGTTCTTTCTGATGAAGAAAAAATTAAAAAGATTGAATCCCATTTTAGAGAAATCATGCTCACCCTGGGTTTAGATTTAACAGATGATTCCTTACGTGGCACACCAAAGCGGGTGGCCAAAATGTATATCGAAGAAATTTTCAGTGGCTTAAATCCGGCCAACGAACCTAAGGTAGCCTTATTTGAAAATAAATTTGGCTATCTTGAAATGCTGATCGAAAAAAATATCAGCTTCTATTCCAATTGCGAACATCATTTTGTACCGATCGTAGGTAAAACGCATATCGCTTACATTTCCTCAGGAAGGGTTATTGGTCTGTCGAAATTAAATCGAATTGTCCAATATTATGCCAAAAGACCTCAGGTTCAAGAGCGTTTAACCATGCAAATCGCGAAACATCTGCAAAAAGTTTTGGATACGGATGATGTAGCTGTATTTATTGATGCCAAACATCTATGCGTATCTTCTCGCGGTGTGAAAGATGATGCAACATCCACCATTACGTCTTATTATGGCGGAAAATTCCAAGAGGAAAATTCGAAACGCGAGTTTTTAAGTTCCATCCAAGGATAGTATGGGAAGATATGTTTTGGTAGGTGGCAGTCAAGGAATTGGATTTTCAATCGCTGAACAATTAATCCGGGCTGGACACGAGGTTCATAATTTTTCGCGGCAGCCAAGTAGCTTATCTGGCATTCAAAACCATGTTTGGAACGCCTTAGACCCAGATGATGCTTCGTTTAGCCAAATCACAGGACCAATGGATGGGTTGGTGTATTGCCCCGGTAGTATTCTATTAAAGCCCTTTCATCGTTTAAGCCCACAGGATTTCGAACAAGATTTCAAAATCAATGTATTAGGAGCTGTCCGCAGTATTCAATCGTTATTGCCTTTATTAAAACAAAGTGCAACGGCCTCCATCGTGTTATTTAGTACAGTTGCCGTACAAACCGGTATGGGATTTCATGCCTCAATCGCCAGTTCCAAAGGAGCCATTGAAGGATTAACGCGCTCATTAGCTGCCGAACTAGCTTCATTTCAGATACGTGTCAATGCCATTGCGCCTTCTTTAACTCAAACACCTTTAGCGGGCGCTTTAGTTAATTCGCCTGAAAAGATTGAAGCAGGTGGCAAACGTCATCCCCTTGGTCGAATCGGGCAAGCGAGCGATGTGGCCAATATGGCAAATTTCCTTTTGCAAACTGAAAATTCTTGGATTACAGGCCAGATCATCGGGGTAGATGGAGGAATTGGAAGCCTACGTACGAGCTAAATGCTCCGTAAAATGCTTTTGATTTAAGGCCAAATTCATTGTATTCCATTTGATTTCTTTGGTAAAGGCCTGCGTTCGAATGGGGCAATCAGAAATTGGGCAATGAAAACAGCAATCATCCAGACATGGATCCACATGGACAAAAATCTCAATATCCGTGGGAAGCACCTTACCTAAAGTCACCTCAAATTCGTGAATTTCATAATGCACACGGCCTAAATCCCAATACCGAGGAAGGGTTAAATGGCAGTCAATATGAAGATCGCCTCCGTATTGTTGGACCCGTAGATTGTGTAAATCGATCCATTCTAGTTTTTTATTCTCGACAATCCAATCAATCACCTTTTGAAAAACGGCGGGGTTCGTTTCATCCATCAGCGCAGCCACGGCCTGACGAACTAAGCGGATTCCTTGCCAACTCATAAATCCTGCAAATAGGAAAGAGGCAATCGAATCAACCCAAAACCAATTGGTAAAATAAGTAATACTCAAGGCAATCACCACCAATATACCATTATAGGCATCTAAAGTTAAATGTTTCCCATCTGCGCTCAAGGCCGGTGAATGGCTTGATTTCCCTTGTTTGATGAGGTAAAAACCTAAAATTCCATTCGCCATGGCGGAAAAAAAAGAAATTCCGATTCCGATATCTAAAGAAGCATAGGTAGGTTGGGAGAAAAAATGCTCAAAGGCATGTAAAAAAATATATACGGCAGCCAATAATATCAAAACTCCTTCAAGGCCAGAGGCGAAGAATTCAATTTTCCCATGGCCATAAGGATGATTTAAATCACGTGGCAAAGAAGCTAAATAAATGGAATAATAGGCGAATATAGCAGCGACAACGTTGATGATGGACTCCAGCGCATCGGTCAATTGCGTACTAGCTCCGCTCAGGTAATAGGCATAAAATTTCGCTACCAAAATGGCGACGCCCAAGATAAACGAAAATATAATCAGCCTTTGTTTCATACATGCTAAAATGTCTGCAAAGATAGTATTTTTGTGACATGGAAAATAGGAAGTCGGGATGGGAAATGCTATCCAACGAAACCAAGTACGAAAACCCATGGATCCGTGTGGAACACCATGAGGTAATTACGCCTAGTGGCCAGTCAGGTATATATGGCAAGGTGCATTTTAAAAATGTGGCTGTTTCTGTTGTGCCCATCGATGCCGATGGAAATACCTATTTAGTGGGACAGGAACGGTATACGATCGGGCAATATTCCTGGGAATTACCCGAGGGCGGTTGTTTGATTGAATCTGGCGAAAGCCCATTGGAGGCTGCCAAAAGGGAATTAATGGAGGAGACAGGTTTAGAAGCCGAGACATGGACTTGCCTAGGCGAGGTTTATTTATCCAATTCAGTGACAGATGAAAAAGCAGTCATATTTATGGCACAAAACCTCAAACAACACATAGCTCAACCGGAAGAAACCGAAGTCTTACAAATCCGAAAACTACCCTTACAAGATGCCATCGAGATGGCTAAAAATGGAGAAATCAGCGATGCGTTAAGTGTAATTAGTTTATTAAAGGTCCCAGGTTTGCATTTCTGCTAATTCGGCATAATCCGTCATATCGTATTTGATAGGCACAATACTCACGTAATTTTCGGCGAGCGCATCCAAATCGGTACCATTGTTTAAATCCTCATTATGAAGTTCGCCGTCCATCCAATAATAGGGTTGATTATAGGGATCCTTTCGTTCTTCAAAAAACTCTCGATACACCGCATCCGCTTGTTTGGCTACCTTAATTCCTTTTAAAGGGATATCTGATTTGGCGGGGAAATTTACATTTAAGGTTAGGCCCTTCGGAAGCCCGTGACTTAGGACTTTTTGAGCGATTTTAATGACATAATCATGGCAATGGCTGAAATCAGCATCGGCGCCATATTCACATAGGGAAAAACCAATCGCTGGAATTCCTTCCATCGCAGCCTCAATGGCCGCGGACATTGTTCCAGAATATAAAACGGAAATAGATGCATTCGAACCATGATTAATTCCTGACACGACTAAGTCAATTTTCCGACCCTTTAATATATGATGTTTACCAAATTTGACACAATCAGCCGGTGTACCGGAACA
>Ga0114958_10000080_pt1 | contig 76873 bp, 70 predicted proteins | sample C_130208_EF_Meta_FD_89577 | JGI IMG/M metagenome (GOLD analysis project Ga0114958, IMG submission 89577) | Freshwater microbial communities from Lake Croche, Canada to study carbon cycling - C_130208_EF_MetaG | ecosystem: Environmental > Aquatic > Freshwater > Lake | place: Lake Croche, Canada...
CGCCGGGCAGGTGATGGTCGGCGGGGTCGTGTCACGCACGATCACCCGCTGCGTGCCGGTGGCCGGGTTGCCGCTGCCATCGGTCACCGTCCAGGTGACAGTCGTCGTGCCCAGCGGATAAACCCCCGGCGCGTTGTTAGTCACCGACGCCACACTGCAATTGTCGCCCGTCACCGGAGTGCCCAGGCTCACCCCGCTCACCCCGCTCGCCACGCCGCTGGCATTGGCCGATACGGTCACGTCACCCGGCGGGGTGATGGTCGGGGGCTGGGTATCGTTGACGGTGACGGTCTGCGTGCCCGCGGCCACGTTGCCGCTCGGGTCGCAGGCATACCAGTTGACGGTGGTCACACCCAAGGGATATTGCGCGGGAGCGTTATTCCACACCGTGACCGCGCCACCGGAGTCATCGCTGGTGCCCGGCGTGCCAAGCGCGACACCCGTGGCATAAATTTGGTTGGGATCCGTGCCCACCGTCTTGTTAGCCGGGCAGGTCAGGCCCGGCGGCACGGTGTCCGGCGCATCCGTGCCGGAATAGAAATTATCGAATGTCGGGTCCGCGCCCTGGGCGGCACCATTCGTGATGCGGACATAACTGAACAAGCCGCTCCTGCCACTGGGATAGGTGCCGGGATCCGGCACCACAAGGGTAGTAGTCATCGCGCTAATGCCATCATAGAATATGAGCGGTGTTCCCGTGCTCTTGTCAATGACCTGACCCTTGAGATTGCTCCCATCGCTCCAAAACACGAGCCGGTATCCTGCACCTCCCGGAGCGGGATAGTTGGCCCCATTGTTGATGTTATAGCCCTGATCCGGATAGACATTCAGATCCGTGGGCGTGGCGGTCCCGCTATTGATTCTTTGAATCAACAGTTTGTCGTCTTGCCTGTTCCCGGTTTTGGAAACCCTCAGCACCAAGGCGTAACCGGCGGGAAAATCGCTTGCCGGGATCGGCGACTGCACCCGCGCCTCCACGCCCATGTACTGGCCCTTGCTTTCCGACCAATTCAGCAAATCCGCTTCCACTTGGAATTTCGTGCGCACCGGTTCATCCATCCGATAGCTGACGATGCGGCCCGGGCTGCTCTGGGTCCCTGCGGACGACGTCAGGGTATAAGCCACGCTCCCAGCCATTGCGGGAAACGTGAACGCTGAACCGGAAACCGGGTTGTAATGCGTCCAGTTGGTGTCCGTGCCGTTGTTGAAGTCGTCGAGGGTGCAAGGCAGGGTGGCGAGGCGGAGGGTGACGTTGGCGAAGGCGATCGTGTTGTCGCCACTGCCGGTCGCATTCCACAACTGGATGTTAGGGCGGGCCCCGAGTGTGGCCGGGGTGGTGAAGGTGCCGGTCACATGCGTGAAGTTGGCATTGTTGCCGGTTTGCACGCCGCTGTCATAGTACAGGCCGGTGAAACCGGTCGTGTCGCTGGGCGCGATGACGACCCGGTATTGGGCGCTGTTGCCGGCCCTGGCGGCGACATCATAGTCCAGTTTGTATTGGGTGCCGGGTGCGAGCGTCAGGTATTGGCCCAGCAAGGTTTGCACCGACTGGATAAACGCATAGGTCCGGCTGCCGGGAGTGGTCGGCCCAAACGTATTGCCGACCCCCGCGCCGGCCTTGGCGCCATTGAGCCCCACGCTCAACCCCGCGCCGTAGACCCCCCAGCCCGCGATTGCCGCAGGGTTGCCGCCACCGTTGGCATAACCCGGATCTGCGGTAAAGGCCGCCGCGTTCGCCGTGAAATCGCCATTGGCAATCCAGTTGGAAACACTCTCGGCCGCCGAGATCACTCCGGAAGCCACTGCCAACAAGGGAATTGCGGTGAGAAAGAGCCGGAGGTTTCGATAGATTTCACTCATAACCGTTCGAGAAATTGCGATTTGGGATAACACAGGTGAGACCGGTCCCGCGGCACGGAATAAGAGAGGGGGTATTCATCGGGGGATAAGTGACTCGAGGGGGCGACACACGATTATCAGGTGACGCCAGGAACTATATGGCCAGTTTTCCCCATCGACTCGCTGGTTATGGCTGCCGGGTTAGGGGAATGGCGCCAACGACGGCAAGACTCCGGTGATTGTTAGAAAGGGGGGACGAACATTTTTCGTCACCTTGGTGGTCAGTCCGGGCAATCATGCTAGGAATGGACTTTCGAGGTGAAGGCCGTTGCAAGAGCCGGTGGCCGAACCGGAGGGGAGGGGGGGGGTCATGGGAAAAATCCCACGAGTCCAATATAGCAATCCGTTCTACTTTGCCAAGATGTTTCGTCGCAAAATCTTCGGGAGGTGGTTCCTTGGGGGGGCTGCGGTGTCAGGTGTATTCAAGGACAAGTATGCGACCCTCGCCAAGCGGAAGCCCTGGAGCTTGCCATGCTGGGCTTTGGCCGTCCCCTTCTGGGTCAGGCTCTAATGGTTTCCTGGTTGGTGGAACCAGCTGGCGCGCCGGTGCGTCGTCGGAAATCGATTTCTTGATTGCCGGCTAGGACGGCTCGAGGTGGGTCGACGGTCTCGATGGCGAAGGCGGGCCTAGTGGCGGCCGAATGTCGATGACTTCCAAAGCTCGTCGAGCAGTTGGAGCTGATCACCGCCGCTCACCCGCACTTCGGGCAGAGGCCGAAGAACTCGAGCTCGTGATAGAGATTGCGGAACCCGGTTTTGGTGCGGATCTCCTCCTCGAGTTGGTGGACCGAGCAGGGCGCTTGAATCGCCTCGATGCTGCCGCAGCTCGTGCAGATCAGATAGTCGCTGTATTTTTCCGGGACCAGCAGGGTGAAATACGCCGCCCGCTCGTGCAGCCCGAGCCGCCGGACGACTCCATGGCCGACGAGGCGCTGCAGCAAGCGGAACACGGTGGCCTTGTCGCACTGGCCGGCCAGGCGCGGCGAGGCGGCCAATTCCGCCAGGGTCATGGGCCGCGCGCTTTCTAACAACGTGGCCGCCAACTCCTCCAGCGCCTTGGTGCGGCGCAGTCCCGCCGTGCGGCAGCGCTGGATGATTTCCTGGATGGCGAGATTCATGACGGAATGTTAGGAGCCCGTCGTTTAGAATTTAATGCTTGGGATTTCGTGCTTTCAGAGCAGCTCCTGCTGGGGATTGTCGGGACCGGCCGGAGGCATCGGTGCGCCGATTTTGGCGTAGGCCGAGGGCAGGGCGATGCGCCCGCGCGGCGTGCGCATCAGAAACCCCTGCATAATTAGAAACGGCTCGTGGACCTCCTCGACGGTCGCCGGGTCCTCGCCGACCGCCACCGCCATCGAGTTCAACCCGACCGGGCCGCCCCCGAACTTGTAGATCAACACCTCAAGCAGCCGCTTGTCCATCTCGTCGAGTCCCTGAGAATCGATCTCGATCATGGCCAGCGCCGCGTCGGCGACCTCGCCCGTGATGACCCCAGCGCCGCGGACCTGGGCGAAATCGCGCACCCAGCGCAACAGCGCGTTGGCCACGCGCGGCGTGCCGCGCGCCCGCGACGCCACTTCCAGCGCGCCGGTGCCTTCGAGCGGCACGTCTAACAACCCGGCCGAGCGTTCGATGATGCGGGCCAATTCCTCATGGGTGTAGTAATCGAGACGGTTGACCAGACCGAAGCGCGAGCGCAGCGGGGCGGTGAGCATGCCCGAGCGGGTGGTCGCGCCGACCAGGGTGAAGCGCGGCAGGTTGATCTGGATCGAGCGGGCCGACGGGCCGGAGTCGATGATGATGTCGAGGCGGAAGTCCTCCATCGCCGGATAGAGGTATTCCTCGATGGCGGGATGCAGGCGGTGGATTTCATCGATGAAGAGGATGTCGCCCTTCTGGATGTTGGTCAAAATGCCTGCCAGATCCCCCGCCTTTTCGATCTGCGGGCCGGAGGTGGTGTGCAACTGGGTGCCCGCGGCCTTGGCGATCAGATTGGCCAGGGTGGTTTTGCCCAGCCCCGGCGGGCCGGACAACAACACGTGGTCGAGCACGTCGCCGCGGCGCTTGGCCGCCTCCAACATCAACAGCAGCCGGTCTTTCACCTTCTCCTGGCCGATAAACTCGGAAAACGCCGGCGGGCGCAGCGAGACATCAAATGCCGTGGCCGGCACCGAGGTGGCTTGTTGGTAAAAATTCTCGGTCATCGGGAGGGCGCGGCCATTGGAACCCAGCCGGGCGCTCTTGAGAAGCCCGGAGTTCAAACGCTCTGCCTCCACACTCAAAGTATATTTCCCAATTATACTTGATTACCCAAAGATCTCCGCTATTTTTCTCAAGCCATGCCCCAACTCACGATTTACTTGGACCCGGCCACCCAGCGGCAGGTGGAACTTGCCGCCCGGCGTGAGGCGATCTCACTGTCACGCTGGGCGCGCAAGCACCTGGCCGTGGCGGCCGCGGCGGAGAGCGCATCAGCGTGGGATCATCTCGCCGGATTTTCCGGGACCGTGGACGCCTCGTTTGTCCCCCCGGCGCGCGACACCACCCAGCGCCCGGTGCCCGACCTCGAACCCTGATGCTTCATGTTCTGTCTGGATACCAACATCTGGTCATACCTCTTGCGTCAACCCGGCGCGCCGTTGGTGCGCCATCTCGTCGACTGCCAGTCCGCCGAGCTCTGCCTAACGGAACTGATCCGTGCCGAGTTGCTCTATGGGGCGCTGAGAAGTTCGCGGGCCGAACTGCTCAAAGACCGGATCGAAAAACTCCTGGCACCCTACATCCGCCTCTCGTTCGGCAGCAGCGCCGCCGACCACTACGCCGAAATCCGCACTCATCTGGAGCGGGCGGGTACCCCGATCCGCCCCAACGACCTGATCATCGCCGCCACCGTGCGTGCCGCCGGTGCCACCCTCATCACCGCCAACCTCCGCGAGTTCTCCCGCGTCCCGCACCTGCGCTGTGAGGATTGGACCGTCTGATCGATACTAAACACAGAACTCACTAAACACAGAACTCACTAAACGAGCTCGTTTTTGACGAAGTGGCGAGCAAGTCAAATTCCCCCAAAGTTGTGGCAAATTGTGTCAAAGAACCCACTGAGACACTGATGACCGCTGAGAGCACTGAGTTCTGAAGCCAATCTCACGCCGATGCCGTCGGAGAACGTCGCCGAAGACCCCCTGCCATGAGACTGTTGTTGTATTCGGCGTGAATTCTTTACGTTTGGCCTTCGTTTGGCCTTGCCACGGGGTTTTTGGGGGCTAGTCTTGCCGTCCGTTTTTCTTTCTCTTGCAGGCGGTTGGAGCCCCGGTGCCTGTGGGAATTTCTTTTTCGGGGCAATTTCAGAAGGAAAACGAACCCACAACACAACCCCAAACCAAAATACATCATGGCTTACGCATGCGCGGAACCCACCAATAAGGAACTCAACGACCTCATCGACTCGAAATTCCGCGAATTCCGCGAAGGATCGATCGTCAAGGGCACGATTCTCGAAATTCGCCCCCAAGTCGTCCTCGTCGATATCGGCTACAAATCCGAGGGAGCGATCCCATCCAACGAGTTCGAGGATGAGGAAATCGAAGTCGGCGACGAGATCGAAGTGCTGCTCGAGCGGCTCGAAAACGACGAGGGCATGGTCATGCTCTCGAAGGAAAAAGCCGCCCACAAGCAGAACTGGGAAAAGATCGTCAAGGTCTTCCAGGATGGCGGTCTGGTGCGCGGCAAGGTCAAGGCAGTCGTCAAAGGCGGCCTCACCGTCAACGTCGGCGTGGAAGCATTCCTTCCCGGCTCGCAGGTGGACATCATCCCACCGAAAGATCTCAACGAATACGTCGGCAACGTTTACGAATTCAAAATCGTCAAGGTCAACGACGAGCGCAAAAACATCGTGCTTTCCCGCCGCGAAGTCATCGAAGCCGAACGCTCCGAACTGCGCCAGCAATTCCTCCAGACGGTCAAGATCGGCGACAAGGTCACCGGCGCGATCAAGAACATCACCGACTTCGGTGCGTTCGTGGACCTCGAAGGCATGGACGGCCTGCTTCACATCACCGACATGTCGTGGGGCCGCATCAACCATCCTTCGGAACTGCTCCACATCGGCCAGGCCGTGGATGTCGTCATCCTCGACGTCGACCGTGAGAAAGAGCGCGTGTCGCTCGGCCTCAAACAAATGTCCGACAACCCGTGGGAAGACATCGAACGGAAATATCCGATCGGCCAGCATGTCAAAGGCCGCGTGACCAAGCTCCTGCCCTACGGCGCATTTGTCGAAATCGAACGCGGCGTCGAAGGCCTCGTCCACGTTTCGGAACTGTCCTGGGTCAAGCGCATCACCCGCCCGAGCGACGTGCTCGAAATCGGCCAGGAAATCCACGCGGTGGTCCTGGGCATCAGCATCGAAGAGCAGAAGATCTCGCTCGGCGTGCGCCAACTCGATTCCAACCCATGGGACGAAATCGAACTGCGCTACCCGGTGGGTGCCACCATCAAGGGCCCGGTTCGCAACCTCACCGCCTATGGCGCGTTTGTGGAACTCGAGGAAGGCATCGACGGCATGATCCACGTCTCCGACATGTCGTGGACGCGCAAAATCAACCACCCGTCCGAAGTCCTCAAGAAGGGCGACGAAGTGGAAGCGTGCGTACTTGCCATCGACAAGGTCAATCAACGCGTTTCGCTGGGCATCAAACAAACCGAAGGCGACCCGTGGAGTCTCATCGACGCCCGCTTCAAGGTCGGCGACCTCGTCAAGGGCACCGTTGCCAAGATCGCCTCGTTCGGCGCCTTCATCAGCCTCGACGGTGACATCGACGGCCTCATCCACATCTCGCAACTCAGCGAAGACCACGTGGAGAAGGTCAAGGACATCATCAAGGTGGGCGAGGAAATCGAAGCCCGCGTCATCAAGGTGGACAAGGTCGAACGCCGCATCGGCCTCTCGATTAAAGCCGTCGGCTACTCCGAAGAGCAGCTCAAAAAGGAAAGCGCCAGCTTCGAAAGCCTCCGTCCGTCCAGCGAGATGGTGGGCCTCGAGCAAGCGTTCAACCTCGCCGCCGCCGCCTCCGAGGATTGGAGCCCGGGCCAGGACTAACACCCAAGTGGCGGCCCTCATCGGCCGCAGCTAACCCACTATCAAAAAAGCCGGCCGGGGAAACCTGTCCGGCTTTTTTGCGGGGGCGCGGGCGGCAGGGCGCACTCGTACCTTATAGGGGGCGCGCATCCACCAGCTGAAATGCGATACCTGCCACCCGATGATGAGCCCCCGTCAGCTTCACCGGATCCTTGTCATCGACCCGCTCCGCCAACCTATTCCAACCACCTCGAATCACTCTCTGGCAATCTCAAGGGATTCTGGAGCATCCGCATCAACCCACACTGGCGCATCGTCTTCCGCTGGAATGACGGCAACGCTGCCGACGTTCAAATCACACCGATCGCCCATACATCAAGGGACAGGCCCATAGTGGCAGGATCCCCATTGATTTCCTCCATGCCCCCACTCCCGTTAAGCCGCCCAAAAATGCCGGTCCCTAGCCACACCTGTCTGACCGCGAGGCGCTCAAGCCACAGAGCCTCAACCGCCAAACCCTCAAGCGACTCGAAATCCTGCGCCGCGAAACACCCCCTGCCCGCCACCCTGTTCGCCGCCGCCTAACCCACGCAACCAGAAGGAATCACACGATCTAACACATTATCGCGCCAACAAAAAGGGGCCAAACTTCGGGGCCCGTTCGTGAGAACGCGCGCAGCCCGCGTGCTGTAACCAGCACGCCTACGGAAGGCGTCGAGCATGCGGTGACCCACACGCCGACAAGCCGCGGCTCACTTGATGGTAAACTTGCGGCCGTGGCCGGTTTCCCAGGCGGTGCGCACGCTGTTATAAAGGCCGGTGAGCTCCTCCGCCGAGAGTACCCGGTACTCGATCTCGCGGGCGTGGGTGGTTTCTGGGAATTTTTTGACCACCATGTTGTGCACGTCGGTGCCGGCGTCAGCAGCACCTTTTTCGACCAGTTCGCGGGCGCGGTCGACGATATGGGAGGCGGCGTTGCCCGCCGCGTTGCCGGTGATCACGTCGGTGAGTGGCGCGAGGAAATAAAACCGCACCAGCGCCTGGCCGAGGGCATCGACGGTGACTTCATCGACGACGATCGCGCCGTCCAACAAATACTTGTGGCGGCTGATGGCCGAAATTCGGTCGATGGCCACCATATAGTTGCCGCCGCCGACATTGGCCTGCCAGAAACGGTTGGGCTGTTGGGAGTCATCGGTTTTGGAGTTGCTGGCGGGAGCGGTTGGCGGCGCGGGCTTGGTGGATTGGGCCTGGAGAGCCCCCGGGGTGGCGAGCCCACACACGACTAGGGCGAGGAGGAGTTTTTGAGTCATGCAAAAAACATGGCAGCTTCATGACGGCTTGGCCAGCGCGAGTCGCACAGATGTGAAAAAGTTAAGGATTGTCAGCGAGTGGCGCCAAGGGCAAATTGAGGTCATGGTTCGTTACCGCAGAAACGTCGCCGCACTGGTGGTCAATCCGGCAGGGTGTCTGCTGATTTGCGAGCGTGTGACGATCCCCGGTGCCTGGCAATTTCCACAAGGCGGGGTGGACCCGGGCGAGACGCTCGAACAGGCGTTGTTCCGCGAGGTGCGCGAGGAGGTGGGCCTTCGGCCGCAGCATTACGAGGTGATGCGGCAGGGCGAGGGCTACCGCTATCTCTATCCGGAGCATGCCCGCGGGAAAAAGCTCCTCAAGCATGGCAGCCATGGCCAGGAGCAGACCTATTTCCTGTGCCATCTGAATTCGGGCGCACCGCAGATCAACGTCCATCAAAAACCGCAGGAGTTCCGGGCCTACCGCTGGATTCTACCCGAGGAGTTCGATCTCGAGTGGTTGCCAGCGTTCAAGCGCGACGTGTACCGGCAGGTGATGCGCGATTTTTTCCACATCAAGCTGTGAGCTCCAATATTGGCCTCACGCGAAGCGACCCCGAATAGAAACCTGGATTGGGAAATCGAACCACAACCGAGCAAGGCGAGATAGACGGGCACTTCGTTTCTGATAACGAGTCAAATAAACAGTATAGGCGCAGATTTTCAAAGAGTTACAATGAACCGCCACCTCACCTGTTGAGGCAGCGGAACGTCATCTGCAAAAGTTTGATTATCAATTCTTTATCGGCGTAAATCCTGTTCATCTGTGGTTTCTAGGATAAAACCTTTGCGGCTTCGCGTGAGGCTCATTTGCCAACCCCAGCTAATACATCCGTTGTGACGGAGCTTCAGGGCGGCCCACGAGCGCGGGATCGCGGCCGAGACCTAACAGCAAGGCGATAGCCCGCCAGGCGAAGCTGGCGGGTGATTGCCACGGGCGCGCCGGACGCACGATCTCCCAGCCGGCTTGGGCCGCGAACCGGGCGAGCGCGGGAACCGGGTTGACCACTGTGGCTGCGGGGCACAGCGCAAGCATGGGCAGATCCGCCCGACTGTCCGAGTAGCCGTGGCCGTGGCGAAGTTGGCCGTGGTTGAAATACGCCGGCGGCAGCACGGCCTGCAGGCGGGTGACTTTTGCCGCGCCCTTGTGATTGAGCAATTTGGGGAACAGCGCGCCGGTTTCCACCACGGTGCCGAGGACCAGATCGAAGCCCAACAACCGGCCGATTTCCGCGACGTAGAACTCGGGGCTGGCCGATGCGAGAATGAGGAAATGGCCGGCGGCGCGCTGGCACTCGAGAGCCGCGCGCAACTCGGGATAGATGGCAGGCAGCAGAAATTGGGCGAAATCGCGCGCGTAACCCGCGAGGTGCGACGGGGAAATGCGCCACAGGTAGCTCAGGAACACCCGTTTCATGCGGGTCGTACCCAGCAGCCCAGCGAAGGGCGCGGCCGCCAGAAACGGCAGCAGGAACACTCCGCGCCAAGGTGCCTTGCGGAGCACGAAATGCCTGAATAACAGCTGGCTGTCCCAGGCGAGCAATGTGCCGTCGAGGTCAAACCAAGCAATGCCTGGGGGCGGATCGGGTGAAAGGGCGGTTAGCACGGCAGGTCAGGGCTGGCGGCCAGCGTGCCACGATCCCGGCCGGGGCACCATGGGAAAAACCGAAAAGCGCAAATGCTGGCTTCCCATGCCCGGGGAAATCTTTCAGCGTCCGACGAGAAACTTCCCACCACCGCCCACCACCATCGTTGTCCGCTTGATCCATCCCCGTGCTATGGTTCGCCTGCCCAGAGGGATCCCCGTTGCACATTTCGCGCCACCTAAAATATGTCCTTTGAGCCCTTCAACATCGGCAACGTCCCCGTCGGCGGACCCGTCCCATTTTTTATTCTGGGTCCCTGCGCCCTGGAGTCCGAGGCCTTCGCTTGGGACATGGCGCGCGCCCTGAAAGAAATCGCCGAGCGCACCGGCATCCATCTCCTCTTCAAAGCCTCCTTTGACAAGGCCAACCGCACCGCCCTCCGCTCGTTCCGCGGTCCCGGCCTCCACGAAGGCTGCCGGATCCTCGGGGAAATCGCCAAGGAACTCGGCCTGCCTGTCACCACCGACATCCACACCGCCGAACAAGCCGACATCGCCGCCGAGCACATCGACTTGCTGCAAATCCCGGCCTTACTCTGCCGCCAGACCGACCTGCTGGAAGCCGCGGCCAAAACCGGCCGCGCCGTCAACGTCAAAAAAGGCCAGTTTCTGGCACCGTGTGACACCGTCAACATCGCCGATAAAATGCGCGCGTTTGGCTGCGAGCATTTTCTCATCACCGAGCGCGGCACCACTTTCGGCTATAATAATTTGGTCGCCGACATGCGCTCGCTCTACTGGATGCGCAAGGAAGGCCTGCCGGTCATCTTCGACGCCACCCACTCGGTGCAGCGCCCCGGCGGGCTCGGCGGCACCACCGGCGGCGATGGCGAACTCGCGCCGGTGCTGGCCCGCGCGGCCGTGGCCACTGGCGTGGACGGCGTGTTCATGGAAGTCCATTCCGACCCCGCCAACGCGCTCTCGGACGGCCCGAACCAAATCCCGCTTGAATTCATCGAAGACCTGCTGGTCAAGCTCATTGCCATTCATCATGCCGCGCATTGAGTGGATCTAGCGGAACCCCTGGCACCCTACTTGCGTCCCTTGCTTCCAGTCCTGTTGTTTCTCGCGCCGACACTGCTCGCGGCGGAGGAGGTGATCATCGCGCCCAAGAAAAAGGTTTCCGCGGTTTCGCTGTTGCCTGATGGGAGCAAGCTCCACGGCGTGATCTTTCCGCGCTACGACCCGCAACACCACTTGCTCAATGTGTTGAAAGCGCGGGACATGACCCTGGTCAACGCCGATGCCTTCTCCGGCGAAGCCGTCACCATCGCGTTTTTTGGCGAGGACGGCCGCCCCAGCGGACGCATCGATCTCGTCCGGGCGCTGTGCAATCAGGCCAAGGGCACCCTGGTGAGCACCGACCCCGTGTCCCTGCATAGTGATCGTCTGTGCGCCCAAGGTGCCGGTCTGAATTACGCGTTTAACCAGGGCGAAGGATTTCTCCGCGGCCCAGCCACCATTTGGATCAAGCCCCAACCCGAGACCACCATGAACTCCAGCCACTCCCCAATCCGCGCCGCCGCCACCATCGGAGTGTCGCTGCTTACTTTGCCCTTGGCAGCGACCCCGCCGCCATCCGTCACGCCCCAGGAACTCGCCACCCTCCACGCAGAAGCGACGTCCACGGCACCGGTGGCCAACCAAGCCGCCACCACCATCCGGACCGATCTCGTCCAGGATCGCGGCGACGCCGCGCAGGCCGCCACCGCGGCCCGCACGTTTGTCACCCAAGCGGGTATTCCGCTGGCCAATGACGAACCCGCGGCCGCCGAGGCCAAACCCCTGGATCTGCCACCCGGCCCGACTGACACCGTGATTACCTGCGAGGGCGGGATGTATTTCGATGCCGATGAGGGAATCTTTGTTTACTTCAAAAACGTCCACGTCACCGACCCCCAGTTTTCCCTGTCCGGCGCCAATGAACTGAAAATCTTCCTCAGTCCCAAAGCCGCCGCCGCCACCAACCGTCCCAAGCCGGACAAAAAAGACCCGTCGAGTCTGGGCCTCGGGGCCAAATTCGGCGAGGTGGACCGGATCGTGGCCAACGGTGCAGTGCGAATCCTGCAAAAGCAACCCGAAGCGGGCAAGGAACCGATCGAAGCCAGCGGCGCGTTCTTCACCTATCACGCCAAAACCGGCCAGATCATTCTCAGCGGAGGCTTCCCATGGGTCAAACAAGGCACCACCTTCATGCGCGCCAAAGAACCCAACCTCACCCTGAGCGTCCTCAAATCCGGCAGCTTCGTCACCGAAGGCAATTGGGACATGAGCGGCCACCTCGACCGCAAATAACCCCGCATCTCTCTCACCCACTTGAAAGCTGCCACCGCCACCCACCCCGCTCCTGCCATGCACGACCCCGGTTCCACCCTCGACCACACCGAGACCGCCGTGCTGTACGCCAAAGGCTTGCGCAAGACCTATGGCGGCCGGGCCGTCGTCGATGGCGTCTCCATCACCGTGCAGCCGCGGGAAATCGTCGGGCTGTTAGGCCCCAACGGCGCGGGCAAAACCACCTCGTTCTACATGATCGCCGGGCTCATCCCGGCCGATGCCGGTTCGGTCTATTTCGACGGCCACGATATCTCCAAACTGCCAATGCACCGCCGCGCCCGCCTTGGCCTCGGCTACCTGCCGCAGGAGGAATCCGTGTTCCGCAAGCTCTCGGTCATGGACAACCTGCTCGCCATCCTCGAAACCCGCCCCAACCTCAACCGCGCCGAACGCTTGGCGCGCGCCCACGATTTGTTGGAGCGCTTCGGCATCATCCGCCTGGCCAAATCGCTGGCCATCACGCTCTCCGGCGGGGAAAAACGCCGCCTCGCCATGGCTCGCTCGCTGTGTTCGGACCCCACCATGCTCATGCTCGACGAACCGTTCGCCGGCATCGACCCAATCGCCGTGGAGGACATCCAGCGCATCGTGTGCGAATTGCGCGACCGCGACGGACTCGCCATCCTCATCACCGACCATTCGGTGCGCGAAACCCTCAGCATTACCGACCGCGCGTTCCTCATTCACGACGGCCGCGTCATCCTCGAGGGTGCCTCCGAGGAGCTCGTCAACGATCCGATCGCCCGCAAACACTACCTCGGCGACGATTTCAGAATGTGAGCCGTGGCTGCCGCGTCCCGCCGCCATGGGGCGGCAAATCAGTGCGAGTGTAGCCCGCCTTACCAACCGGGGTATATCCGCACCCTTGATGTTCGATTGCTGAAGTACGAAGCAACGATGGCTTCACGTTTCGTTACATCGTCGGCGCAACCCCACAGCTGGGTTGGCACTTGGGGGGGCGGGACGCCGCAGCCACTTCGCCTTACTTCTTGGGAATGTCCTGAAAGTCCTCGGGGACTTTTGAGATGATATAAGACAAGACCTCGGCGATCTGTTTGGGGCTGAGTTGCTGGCCCCAGGCCTGCATTTTCGCGCCATTGTTGCCGGTGCTTTCCGGCGGCGATCCCTCATTGATCAATTGGAACAGGCGCATCGGTTGGTGGCCAAATTTCCAGATGTGGTCGTTCAATGGCAACCCGGGCAGCTTGATCTTGACGTTGCCGGAAGTCATGGTGGCGCTGAGGTCAACGCCGTGGCAGGGCGTGCAGTTGGTGAGGAAGGTCGCTTCACCGGCGGCGAGCACTTCCGGTTTGGTGGCCCACTCATAGACGAGCTTCGAGTCGTCGAGGGTGGCAACCATCTTTTCGAGCTCGGCGGATTTCACCTGTTGCACGGCGACGACCTTTTCCTTCACCTCCTGGTGGGCGTCCTTGAACAACGTGGTGTGATAATACAGCGTCCACTGGACAACAAACCAGCCAATGGCGGCATAGAAGGTGAACAACCACCAGTTAGGCAGCTTCTGATCGTATTCCTGGATGCCGTCGAATTCGTGCTCCCGGAGAATGATCTCGCCTTTGGCTTTGGCAAATGTGCCGCGTTTGGGTTCTGGGTTCATGGGAGTTTCGGCGTTTCAGGGGTGGGATCGAGCGGCAGGGAGGCGAGATACTCGCGCTTGCCCGTGCTGAGTTGCAGCGCGCGAAACGACACGATCGCAAACAAGACGGCGAAAATGAAGAACGAGATGAATGGGCACCAGAGGGCCCAATCTTCGACGTGCATGCGTTGGAACATGGTGGCAGAATGTTTGAAGTGGCTGTTGAATAAAGAACGGGGAAATCACGGGACGTCGGGCGCCTGGCGGTGCGAGTCCGGATTGAGGGGCGACGGTTCGCCGGGATGATCCGTCTTGACTTCGTGGTAGGCCCCGAGCTTCTGCAGGTAGGCGATCACGGCGACCACCTTCGCTTTGGCGAGGTGGTTGCGCAGCGCGTCACCCTGGAGGTCGGGCTTGCTGGGCAGATAGACCTTGGCCGCGACGAGCGATTGGGCGATTTCCTGCGCCTGGGTTTCCACCATGTCGGTGATTTCGTGCTGGTTGAGGATTGGCCACGGAACCCCGAGCTGCACCTGGACGGCAATCTTGTTAGGCAGGGCTTTCACGTCGGTGTCCTGCTCGAACAACCACGGGAATGCTGGCATGTTGGAGCCGGGCGAGGGCGCGCGCGGGTTGAGGAAATGGTTGAAATGCCAGTCGTTGCCGCGTTTGCCGACTCGCATGTATTTGTACAGGTTGCCCTGGGCGTCTTTTTTGGCGATGGGGCCGCCCTCGCGGGCGAGATCCGGGCCGGTGCGCTTGGACCCCCACTGATAGGGATGGTCGTAAATCGATTCCCCGAGATGGGAGTAATCATCGGTGATCCCGGCCCGGCCGTAACGCATGACATCGGGCACCAGCGTGCGGATCATCTGCGAGTGACAGAGGTAACAACCTTCTGAGATGAAAATATCGCGACCGGCGAGTTCCAGCGGCGTGTAGATGTCCTGCAGGCGCCCCTCGATATTCTTGTCGCGGTTGACCAGCAGGGTCGGGATGATTTGCACCGAGCCGCCGATGGTCACCGCGATGAACGTCAGCACGGTGAAGGGCAGATAGTTGTCGACCAAGCGTTCATGCCAATTCGTCCACTGCGCCGCGGAGGCTTTAAACGCGGTGTAGGCCTTGATCGAAAGGAGCACGGCCACCAGCAGGGCCGCCTTGTCAGCGTGGTGCGGCAGGAAAAACCACAGGATGACGAAGAGCATCGCCAGGAAAATATGTGCGAGCGGGTCGTTGAAAAGCGATTCCCGCCACGGCATGCGATCCTTGTGTTTGCGCTCGAGCACAGTGACTTCCACGGTTTCATCATACGGCGTGCCCGAGCGCGCAGTCTTCCAGATATTAATGGCGAGCATCACAAAACCTGACAGATAGAGCGCGCCGCCAATCGATCGGAAGATGAAGAAAATCTGGATATCGCCGAGGGTTTCCAGGAACTCGTATTTGAGGGTGGTGCCGCCCGGGGCAAGTTGGCTGAGCATCAGGCCTTGGGTGATGCCGGCGCACCACAGCGCGCCGATGTAGAGCAGGATGCCCACCATGGCGATCCAGAAGTGCATGTTGGCCAGAGCCTTCGACCACAGCTGGGTTTTCCACAGGCGCGGGGCGAGATAGTAGAACATGCCGGCGGCCATCATGCCGTTCCAGCCTAGGGTGCCGCTGTGAACGTGGGAGATGGTCCAGTCGGTGTAGTGGGAAATCGCGTTGACCGAGCGGATGGCCATCAGCGGGCCTTCGAAGGTGGCCATGCCGTAGAAAGTGAGGCCGGTGGCCAGAAACTTGATGACCGGATCGGTGCGGAGGCGGTCCCATGCGGGGCGCAGCGTGAGCAGGCCGTTGAGCATGCCGCCCCAGGAGGGCGCCCACAGCATCAGCGAGAAGGTCGTGCCTAGCAGTTGCAGCCAGCGCGGCAGGTCGGTGTTGAGCAAGTGGTGGGGCCCGGCCCAGATATAGATGAAGACCAGCGACCAGAAGTGGATGATTGAAAGCCGATAGGAATAGACCGGAAGATTGGCCGCCTTGGGCACATAGTAATACATGATGCCCAGAATCGGCGTGGTCAGGAAGAAGGCCACGGCATTATGCCCATACCACCACTGGACCAAGCCATCCTGAACGCCGCCGAACAGCGTATAGGAATGGGTCAACGAGGTGGGGATTGACAGGTGGTTAACGATGTAGAGCATGGCCACCGTGATGATGGTGGCGATATAGAACCAGAGAGCGACATAGAGGCTCGGCTCATTGCGCTTGGCCAGTGTCCAAAAGAAATTGATGGCGAAGACCCCCCAGATAATCACGACACAGAGGTTGATCGGCCAGATGAGTTCGGCGTATTCCTTGCCGCGGGTGAAGCCCATGGGCAGGGTGATGGCGGCGGCCACGATGATGAGCTGCCAACCCCAGAAATGGATGGCGGAGAGCAAGTCCGAGGCGGTGCGAACCTTGCACAAGCGCTGGGTGGAGTAGTAAATCCCGGCGAACATCATATTGCCCACGAAGGCGAAAATCACCGCGTTGGTGTGCAGCGGGCGCAACCGCCCAAAGGTCAGAAACGAGATCCCGTCGGCCTTGATGGCGCCGCCAGTGAGCCATTCCAGATAGTGGCCGTTCATTTGCCACCATGACAACTGGGTGGCGATGAGCACGCCAACGAGCATGCCCACTATGCCCCAGGCAATCGAGGCAATCATGAAGCGGCGGACCGACTTGTCGTCGTAGGTGATGGTGGTGGTCATGGATGCTTGGGATGAATCGGGGAGGTGACGGCGGACGGAATCACAGGTGGTGATTCAAGGTCAAGAGGCAACAACGAATCCCGCTCCGGGCTGGTGCGCCGGGCACGGAAAATCTCCACCGCAAAACAAACGATGAAAATCCCGGCAAGGCATGAGGACACCCAGATGGTCAGAGCAAGCACATTCATGAGCAAAAATGCGCGGATGGACGCCGAACCCAGCGGGGCGCGGGGCCGGTTTTCTCACCAACCATAGGGAATTCAGCGGATTTCATGGAGCGGGCCGCCCCGCCGCAGGTCGCAGCGGAGCCACTCCAGAAAAACATCTCCGATGATATGCGCAATGCATTTTTGATCGAGCAGCGCGGAATTAAGAAATAAATGGCATTGATCCGTCAATGTGGCCGGGTTGCCGATAGCGGCGTGGAAGGTGTGGGCGAGGAGGATATCGTCGGTGGCGGCGTCGGGCGAGCGGAAGACGACGTGGCCGCGCTGGCCGAGGCCGGTGAGGGTATAGCGGTCCTCGGCCTGGGGATCGTCGGTGGCGTGGCCCGGGATGCCAAGGAGGCGGCGGTGATGGGCATCGCAGGAGATTTGGCGCACAAGGTCGGGGGTGGCGGGCAGCCAGCAGCCGTCGCCGTCGTCATCGTATTCGTTGAGGTAATCGGCGATGCCTTGGATCAGGAGTTCATAGGGGGTCGTGTCGTCGCAGTGAAGGAGGATCGCACAAGCCGAGGCCTTGCTGGCTGGCTCAGCCAGAAGCCATTGGTGGAATACGGAGATCGAAGTGGAGGCGGTCATGCAGGGGGTGGGTTGCAATTGGCACGGTGCCGGGATCGGTAGCCGGGCGCTCCGCATCGCTTCTGGAAGGATGCGCGGATATTCCTGTGGGCACCGCCGCCAAGGCGGGACTCACGGCAAAATCAGCAACAGGCCGGCGGTGCTGCCGAAGTCGCCTTTGCGGCCCTGATGATTGTCAGCCTTGGCGTGGCTAGCCTGATGTTGCGTTTTGACGCGTCATGCTTGACCAAGCTGGACACGATTCCGGCGGCGAATTTTGTGCGCTATGAGCGAGGGTTGCATCATCACTCATTTGTTTTTCACTGCATCGTCTTCCGGATCATTGGCGGATTTGATATGGGCATCGTCGAGTTCCTCACTTATGTCATTGGTTTGTGCTTTCAGAGGTCGGATGCCTCGCCATAAATCTGCCCGTCGACAGTCATCGAGCTGCCACGGCGGATCCGACGGCGAGACGCTGCCCTGACGGCCTGCCGCGGGACGCGGCGGCCACCTTCAAGACTTCCACCCCAGCGCCGCGCGCACAGCCGTGGGCAGGTTGATGGAACCGCTCCCGCCAAGGCGGGTGTCGATAGCCTCCAGGCGCTGGATTAGGTCGCGCACGTCATTCCTGGTGGCCGGGCCTCCGGCGGCAGCGCAAAAGTGAGTGCGGCAGCCAAACGGTCGGTCGTCATAGATCCGGCACTTGCCGCTCTGCGGGTGCAGAAATGGGCAGCTGCCGTCGGCAGGGACGACCAGGTCCTTCCTTCCCGCGGCACGCCAAGCGCGGGCCGCGACGAGCGCCTCGCCTTTGGTTAGGTAGGGCGTGTGTCCTACGAGGCGGAACCGGCAGCAATCCGCGATGCCGGTGCATGCGCGGTCGATCGGTCGGCGCTGCCATTCGGCGTAGATCTCGCGCACCTGGCGCGCCGCTTCATTGAGATCGGGTTTGGGGGTCATGGGCGAGGAGCCATCGAAACGCGGAGGTGCTGAGGTCGCGGAGAGGAACGCGGAGATGTGTGGTCGTCAGGGCGATGGAAAAGCTATGGGATTAGGGTCGCTTATCAATGAGTTGTCATATCGCAGGTCAGGGGAAACCCGCCAATTGGATTTGATTCTCTGCGCATCCCTCTGCGGCCTCCGCAACTCCGCGACTCCGCGTTTCGCTTCAGCTGGCCACCAGGTTGAGGAGTTTGCCGGGGATGAAGACGATCTTACGCAGCGTCTTGCCGGCGGTGTGTTCCTTGACTTTCGGACTGCCCAAGGCAGCCGCGGTGGCGGCGGCCTCGTCGGTGTCCTTGGCCAGCATCAAGCGCTCACGCAGCTTGCCATTGACCTGGATAATGAACTCGATCTCATTGCGCACAAGGGCCGCCGGATCGTAGGCGGGCCACGCGGTTTCTGAGAGCATCTCGGCCGACCGGTTGAACACCGCCGCCACGCGCGCGTGAATTTCCTCGGACAGGTGCGGGGCGAACGGGTTGAGCACGGTTAGAAACTGGATAAACTCGTGCAACGGCACCACTTCCGCCTGGGTGAAGGCCTTGGTGCAGATCATCATCTGCGAGATCGCGGTGTTGAAACTGAGCTTTTCAATATCCTCGCCGACCTTTTTCAAGGTTTCGTGGACCACGCGCAACAACGCCGGGTCGGCGCAGGCCACGTCCTGGATTTTTCCGGAGATTTCCCATTGGCCATCGTGATCCTCGCAGGCGACGCGCCAGACGCGCGCCAGGAAGCGCGAAACGCCTTCCACGCCCTGCATGATCCACGGCTTGACCTGTTCTAACGGACCCATGAACATCTCATACAGGCGCAGGGCATCCGCCCCATATTCCGACACCACATCGTCCGGGTTGACCACGTTGCCGCGCGACTTGGACATTTTTTGGCCGTCCTCGCCGAGGATGAGCCCCTGGTTGACGAGTTTTTGGAACGGCTCGGGCGTGGTGACGTGGCCGAGATCGTATAACACCTTGTGCCAGAAGCGGGCGTAGAGCAGGTGCAAGACCGCGTGCTCGGTGCCCCCGACGTAGAGATCCACCATGCCGGTGGCTGATTGTGGATTGGAAGATGAAGAGGTCCAATAGGCCTCTGCCTCGTGAGAGATGAAGCGTTGCGTATTACCCGGATCGCAGTAGCGCAGGTAATACCAGCAGGACCCGGCCCACTGGGGCATGGTGTTGGTTTCGCGCAGCGAGCCGTCGGGCAAATGGGTCCATTCGGTGGCCTTGCTCAGGATCGGTTCGGGCGTGCCACTGGGCTTGTAATCGTCTAACGGCGGAGCGAGCAGCGGCAACTCCGATTCCGGGATCGCGTGGTGATGGCCGTCCTTCCACACGATCGGGAACGGCTCGCCCCAGTAGCGCTGGCGCGAAAACAACCAGTCACGCAGCTTGTATTGGATGCGGCGCGCGCCCTTGCCGTTAGACTCCAGCCAGTCGATCATGGTTGCCTTGGCCTCAAGCGTCGCCAAGCCGTCGAGGAAGCCCGAGTGGATCGCGATGCCGGGGTCGGTGAAGGCGTCCTGTAGCGGCGGTCTGTGAGCGTCGCTGGATTCATCCGGTGAAGTGCGACGGTCACAGACCGCCGCTACAACTTCGATGATCGGCAGCGCGAAGCGTTGCGCGAACTCGAAATCGCGCGCGTCGTGGGCGGGTACGGCCATGATCGCGCCGGTGCCGTAGCCCATCATGACATAGTCGGCGATCCAGATCGGGATGGACTCGCCGTTGGCCGGGTTGATGGCAAACGCGCCGGTGAAGACTCCGGACTTGTCCTTGTTGAGGTCGCCGCGGTCCATGTCGGACTTGGAGGAACAGGCTTTCTGATAGGACGCGACGGCCGCCAGGTGCTCGGCGGTGGTGATTTCCGCAACCAACGGGTGCTCGGGGGCGAGCACCATGTAAGTCGCCCCAAACAGGGTGTCGGGACGGGTCGTGAAGACTTCAATCTGAAATTTGAAATCTGAAATCTCAAATCGGACCGTAGCCCCCTCGCTGCGGCCGATCCAGTTTTTCTGGAGCAGTTTGATGCCCTCGGGCCAGTCGAGGGAGTCGAGTTCGTCGATGAGTCGCTGGGCGTAGGCGGTGATGCGCAGCATCCACTGGCGCAGCGGGCGTCGCTCGACGGTGTGGCCTTTGGCTTTCCACTCCTCGACTTCCTCGTTGGCCAGTACGGTGCCCAGATCGGGCGACCACCAGACCGGGGTGTTGGCGACGTAGGCGAAGCGGACCTCGTCGATTTGCTCGCGGCTCCAGCCCTTGGCTTCGAGTTCGGAGACCGGCCGGGCCTTGTTCGACTCGGGGCAGAAATACGAATGGTAGAGCTGGAGGAAAATCCACTGCGTCCAGCGGACGTATTCGGGATCGGTGGTGGCGATTTCGCGGTCCCAATCGTAGGCAAAACCCAGAGATTTGAGCTGGCGGCGGAAATTCTCGATATTGGCGGCGGTGGTGATGGCCGGGTGCTGGCCGGTCTTGATGGCGTATTGCTCGGCGGGCAGGCCGAACGAGTCGTAGCCCATCGGGTGGAGCACGTTGTGGCCGGTCAGGCGCTTGTAGCGCCCGACGATGTCGGTGGCGGTGTAGCCTTCCGGGTGGCCGACGTGGAGGCCCGCGCCGCTCGGATAGGGAAACATGTCCAGCACGTAGTATTTCGGCTTGGCGGGGTCAAAACTCTCGTCGCCCGGGCCGGGGGTGCGGAAGGTTTTTTCGGATTCCCAGCGGGCTTGCCATTTGGGCTCGAAATCGCGGAACGGGAATGGCTTGCGGGCGTCGGACATGGTGGTGGTGAAGGCGCGCGGACTGTGGCCGCAGCACTCGCGTTTGAAAAGCAAAACCCCAATCCTCATGGGGGGGCGGTCTCAGCGGGCCGCGTCGATGGCTTTGGTAATCCGCTCAATAAACACCGGCATCACCGTGGCCGCGCCGTGAACGACCGTGCCGTGATCGAGGTCCTTGATCTCGTGAAACTCCACGTCCGGATGCCCGAGGTTGCGCAGCGTGGCATACAGCCGCTCGTTTGCCTCGACCCGGCATTTGAACTCAATCCGGCGGTCGCCGAGAATCAAATACATCGGCGGCAGGTCCTTGGAAACATTGTGCAGCGGCGCGAAATTATCGATCACAGGCAGCAACGCCGGCCCTGGAATGGCGCGCAATTTCTTGACATGAAAATGCGTGGTGACCTGCGCGCTCACCGGCAGGATGCCGGCCAGCGAGCGGGGTCCCAGACCACAGGGTGCCAGCCACTTCGGGTCCATGCCGACCATCGCCGCTAGATAGCCGCCAGCCGAGTGGCCGCCGATGAAGACCTTCTTCGGATCGCCGCCGTAACTGGCAATGTGGTTCACGGTCCAGGCGGTGGCGGCTGCCGCATCCTTGAGGAAATCCGGGCATTGCGCCTGCGGCGACCACCGATAGCCCACCGCGACGAGGGCGACCCCCTGACCCTCGAACTGAGGAAATCCACGCTGCCCCCCGGTCAAGCTTCCGCCGTGAAACCACACCAGCGTGGCGAAGCCGGGATGGTCCGTGGGGAGTCGGAGATCCAGAACTCAGCGCTGGTCAGGATCCACGACCGGAGTGGCCGGCGGATAATAGGCGATGCCGGAGACGGTGCGCGGATCCACCGGGATTTCCTCGGCCCGGGCGGTGAGGCTCGAAACCCCACGACCAGCAGACAGGCTAGGTTCAGTAGAGCAAGGGCGGCGGTGCGGTTCATGGCGTCATCGTAGCCAGTCGGCGATTGGAGAGCGGCGAGCACCTGGATGGCGACTCATCGGTTGGAGCGCAAACAAAAACCCCGCCACGGCGCACGGGCCGTGACGGGGAATGAACTCACCAAACAGTGCGATCAATCGAGATCTTTTTTCGCCAGCGCCTCATCGAGGTGCTTGAGGAAGTCCTCGGGCTTGGGGAACTCCGAGGCGAAAAAGCGGGTGATTTCCTTGCCCGCTGAGTTGAACAAGATCACCGTCGGAAAGCCTTCGATCTTGTATTTCTCGGCCAACGGCTGGTTTTTCTCCGCCAGTTCCTTGTCGCCCTTGGGGAAGTCCAGTTCGACCAAAATGAATTTTTTCGAGGCCGCAGTGACGAAGTCTTTTTTTGAAAAGACATTCTTGCGCATGGCGATGCATGGCGGGCACCAATCCGAGCCCGTGAACTCAACGAGCAGGCATTTATTTTCGGTCTTGGCCTGGTCCATGGCCTGATCGAGATTGGCGGTCCACCCTTCGAGCGCGGTGGCAAAGGCGGATGCGGATAGGGCGGCGACTCCTACCGTGAACGAGGCCAGCCGGGTAATTGCTTTCATCAAACAACAAAACGTTTTCCGGGGCCGATTTTATTCAAAAAACTTCGCCAGCGCCTGCAGATCGGGTTAGCCAGTGGCCATGTCCTCGCCGCCCCGCTTGATTCTCGCCACCCGCAATGCCCACAAAACCGCGGAAATCCGCGCCATGCTCGGCGATCGCTTTGAGGTGCTCGATGTGACCGCCTTTCCCGATTGCCCGCCCATTGAGGAAACCGGCACGACCTTTCTGGAAAACGCCCGGCTCAAGGCGGAGGGCATCAGCTGCTGCCTCGATGGCTGGGTGCTCTCCGACGATTCCGGTTTGGAAGTGGACGCCCTGGCCGGCGCGCCCGGCGTGTGGTCGTCGAGTTTTGGTGGCGAGGAAGGCAATCACGCGCTCAACAACGCGCGCCTGCTCGCCGAGATGGCCAAGCAACCCGAGCGTCGCGCCCGTTTCCGCTGCACGATGGTGCTGGCCCGCGGCGGCCACGAGCAGGCCCATTTCAGCGGCACCCTGGAAGGCCGGATCATCGAGGCCCCGCGCGGTGGCCACGGCTTCGGCTATGACCCGCTGTTCATCCCGGAGGGCCACGACGCCACCATCGCCGAGCTGGGCGATGAAATCAAAAATACCCTCAGCCACCGATCCAGGGCCCTGGCCAAGGTCATCGAATATCTGGATTTGCGCGCGCCTAACTAATTTACATTGCTTAACCACCCCGATACGATCCCGCGCCGTGCAAAAAATCACCCATCTACTCCTGGCGCTGCTGCTGTTGGCAGGCGGACTGGTTTCTTGCTCCAACCAAGTCGAAGCCACCCGTCCGGTGGCGTATCATTACGAACCCGGGCGCACCGCGCTGCTGCAAAATGGCACGGCCTACGCCCCGCCCAACGCGCCCGCCGAGGTCAAGCGCGCCATCGCCGCTGGCAACCACCTCCAACAAAAACCCTACAAGTGGGGTGGCGGCCATCGGCAGCATCAGGATCGCGGCTACGATTGTTCCGGCTCGGTGTCCTATGTGCTCGACGAAGCCGGACTGATCCGCGGATCCATCGCATCCAGGGATTATTTCGGCTACGGCCAAAAGGGCGAAGGCAAGTGGATCACCGTGTACACCCGCAAGGGCCACGCGTTCATGACCGTCGCCGGCCTGCGCCTCGACACCGGCGGCCCCGGTGGCCGCTCCGGCCCGCGCTGGAAACCCGACCCCCGGCAGAGCCATGGCTATGTGATGCGCCATCCCGACGGTCTCTAGCCTAAGCTAAACCTCCGCCACGCACCCGGCCAGCGAGCGAAAAACCCGGTCAGCCACTGCGAAATCCAAGCCGCCGGTCACCCGGTTGGGCACCGCCCACACCGGCATGCCCGCGGCTTGCGCGGCGATGACACCGTTGAGCGAATCCTCGATGACCAAACAGTCCGCTGGTGCCAGCCCGAGACGCTTGGCCGCCTCCAGAAACAAATCCGGGGCCGGCTTGATCCGTGGCGCGTCGCCCCGGCAAACGACCGTGCTGAAATATCCGACCAGCCCGGTTTTCTCCAGCCATCCGTCCACCCAATGGTGGCTGGAACTCGACACCACCGCGCACGGCACCTGCGCGAGGGTCAGCTTTTCCAACCATTCAACCGCGCCGGCCATCGGTCCCTCATCGGTCAGATCGCGCAGGATTTCCTCCTGACGGCGGGCGTCCAGGTCGTGCCAGTCAAACGCCAATCCGGTGAGTTCCTCAAGGTGGGTCTTGGCCGACCAAGTGGCGAAATCCGATCCGATGCAGCGGGTGTAGAGCTCGAGCGGCAGGTCATGGCCATGATCCTCGAACACGCGCCGCCACGACTGATAGATCGCCCACTCGGTGTCCACCAGCACCCCGTCGAAATCAAACAACACTGCGCTATAAGTCATAAGAATACCTCAGACAAATCGCACCGCGTGCTTTTTGGAGAGCTTGAGCACATCTCCCGCGGCGGGCGTGACGGCGGCGGCGGGGTCGGTTAGTTTTTCGCCATTGAGCTGGACAGAGCCCGTGGTGATGAATTGTTTCTTGAGCTCGGCGTTGGATTTCTCGACCCCGAAGGCGGCTTGGAAGGCGTGGGCAGCGAGGCTCAGCACGGTGAGGCCGGGCGGCAATTCGGTTAGGACAAGCTCGGGCAGATCGGCGGCCTGCAGGTCTTTTTTCGAGAACCGGGTATCCCAGTCCGCGCGCGCGGCGGCGCCGGCCCCGGCCCCGTGATAGCGGCTGGTGAGTTTTTCGGCGAGGGCTTTCTTGGCGTCCATCGGGTGGCCGGCGGGGTCGCGGGTTTCTCCTAACAGGAGAAGGTAATACCGGTCCATCAGCACGTCGGAAACGCTCATGAGCTTGCCGAACATCTCCTGCGGTGCCTCGCTCACGCCGATGTAGTTGCCGTAGGATTTGGACATCTTGCGCACGCCGTCGAGGCCCTCTAACAACGGCATGACCATCACCACCTGTTGCGACTGGCCCTCTTCCTTTTGCAGGTCGCGACCGACGAGGATATTGAACAACTGGTCGGTGCCGCCGAGTTCGACGTCGGCGCGGATTTCCACCGAGTCCCAGCCCTGCATGATCGGGTATTGGAGTTCGTGGAGGCGAATTTCCTGGCCCGCCTCGAGGCGGTTGCGGAAATCCTCGCGCTGGAGCATCTGCTGGAGGGTGACGCGCGAGTTGAGCTTGAGGATCTCCTCGTAACTCATTTTGCGGAACCAATCGCCGTTGTACACGATCTCGGTCTTGGTCTTGTCGAGGATCTTAAATGCCTGATCGGTATAAGTGGCGGCATTGACCAGCACCTCGTCGCGGGTCAGCGGCGGGCGGGTGGCCGAGCGCCCGGACGGATCCCCCACCGTGGCGGTGAAATCGCCGATGAGCAGCACCGCCTGGTGGCCGAGGAGTTGAAACTGGCGGAGTTTTTCCAAGGCGACCGTGTGCCCGAAATGGATGTCCGGCGCGGTGGGGTCCACCCCAAGCTTGATGCGCAGCGGGCGGCCGAGCCTGAGCTTGTCCAAGAGTTCTTTTTCCGAGAGCACCTTGGCGGAACCGGCGGTCAGGTGGACGAGTTGTTGTTCAGGTGACATGGTGGGGTAAATACTGAAAGCGGAAAGCGGAAAGCAGAAAGCGGAAATGTTGAATCGGGAGGGATGGCGGCGATTTGGCAACCCGCGTTGCGGAGGAAGCATGCCTGGTGCGCGCCTGCTGCCAAGCCTGGAAACACCCGCCAAGCACCGCTCTCGCGAGATTCCGGCGCGGCCGGTGATTTTTCCCTTTCCAAAGCGGCGGCCATCGACTACCCCTGCCCCCCGCCGTTCAAATGGTGGTCGTAGTTCAATGGTAGAGCCCCAGATTGTGATTCTGGTTGTTGCGGGTTCGAGTCCCGTCGATCACCCCATCTTTCCCATCGGGGTTTCTAGTGAAACCCGGACGGGGCAGGAGGACTCCTAGCCAATCGACCGATGCAGCCGCTAGAAAGCCGGATTCACTACAAGTTTCGCAATTCCCTCCTCTTGGCGGAGGCGCTGACTCATCCCAGTCTGGCCTACGAATCGCAGAAGCCGCACTTCGACAACCAACGCTTGGAGTTTCTCGGCGACGCGGTGCTGCAATTGATCGTCACCACCGAGCTCTTCAAGCGCTTTCCCGATTCACCCGAGGGCCGCCTGACCAAACTGCGCTCGCTGGTGGTGTCGCGCCGGGCGCTGGCCCGCTTTGCGATCACGATTCATTTGGGAGATTACGTGTTGTTAGGAAAAGGCGAGGAGGCCACCGGCGGCCGCCGCCGACTCTCGACGCTGGCGGATGCCTTCGAGGCGCTCATCGGCGCAGTTTATCTCGACGCCGGCCCGGAGCCGGCCTGCGAGTTGGTGTTGCGCTTGTTCGAGACGGAGCTTGGTGGCATGATCACCGGGCCCGAGGAACGCAATCCGAAAGGGGAATTGCAGGAGCGCCTGCAATCGATCCATCCCAAGGCCCCGGTTTACCGAATCATTAGCGAGACCGGACCGGACCACCGGCGGGTGTTTCAAGCTGAGGTTTCCTGGCAAAACCAGGTGCTCTCCACCGGCAAGGGCAAAAGCAAAAAGGACGCAGAGGCGCGCGCAGCCGGCGAAGCCCTGCGCGCGCGGTTATGGGAGGCATGAGGGAGCCTCCCGCCCGGCGGCTCCATAGCGGATCGGATGGGTCGGGGCAGCCATGGTGGCCGGAATGACCAACGACAGCAACGCGCAGACTCCCGCCAGCAGCAGGGCAATCCAGCGGGTCGGATCTTCGTTGAGAACCCTTGAAAAATAGTAGTAGGCGTGCTGGTTCGGAGATTGAAAAACGATCCCAGGGACCGTCAGAATGAAACTAAACAGCAACGCAGGCGAGCACATGGCGGCCATGACCAAGGCACATTTTCCGCTGATTCTTGAAGTGAGCAGCACCCTCGGCCCGGTCATGAACATCATCCGCAGGAAGCGCGCCACAAGGGGAAAACCGTGGAGGCCAACAGGGTTGTTTCCGGTGAAGTAGGCGGGTGCAACGGTCGTGCTCATGAACTTGCCACTCAAATACACGCGATCGCGTAGTTCCGCAAAGGGTTTTTATCCTAATTTCAAAAATACTCGCGCGCCGGCTGGCCACGACATGCAAAAACCCCCGCCACGGAAGATCCGGGCGAGGGCTGGCTGTTTGCCATGGTGACAGCTAGGGTCAGATGTGCTCGCTTGGAGCCTCCGCCTGAGCTGGCGTGACGGCAGTCATGTGGACTGGCGCGGCGACTTCGGCGGGAGCTTCGGTCAAGGTTTCGACGATCGTTTGGATCTCCGGTTCTGGCGCCTCGGCGACGGGCGCGACTTCGGTGGACGCAGCCACGGTGGACGCTGCAGCCACGGTGGACGCTGCAGCCACGGTCGTTGCCGGAATCGGGGCGACGACGACCGGGCGCTGGGCGCGTTCGGGGCTTTCGTCCCGGTCTTCGCGCTCATCCTGACCTTTCGATTTGGCACCGGAAACGGTGAGTTTGCGACCCATGAACGGTTGGTCGTGAAGCACTTCCACGGCACGCACCGCTTCGTCCATGTGGAGCATTTCCACAAATCCGTAGCCTTTCGAGCGGTGGGTGCTGCGATTGTAAACGATTTCAACGTTGCGCACGCCGCCGATGCCCTTGAAGAGCTCCTGAAGGTCTTGTTCGGACACGTCGTAGGACAGGTTGCCGACATAGACGCGCGGCGATTCCACCGTGGATCGATCTCCTCCGCGTGAGCGCTCACTGCCGCGGCCACTCCGTGATGGCGAATCGCCGGAGGGTTTTTCCGAGGCATCTCCTTCGCTGGTGCGGGCGTTGCGAGTATTCGATTTAGCAGGGCGGGCTTCCGTCTGGGGCTTTGAACCCTCCGGTTTGCGTTCGCCACGGGCGGGTGGTGAGGGAGCTTTGTAAAGGCCGATGGCCTTGAGGAGCTTCTTCCACCAACTCAGTTGGACGGGCGCGTAGGTACGCGGGGGCCGCGCACTCTGCGGACGGAACTCTTCGGAACGGCCCGAGTTGCGGTTCTCGCGAGGTTCGCGGTCACCACTGCGGCGGTTGTCTTGTTGTTGGCTATTACGGTTTCTACCGCCGCGTGAACGGCGGCGCTGGCTGTCTCCCGACTGGCGGGAATGTTGTGTTGCGTTTGACATGGGTCAATATGGGTCAGGGTTGCAGGCGGCCCGGCGCGAGGGGCTTGTAAAGCCCGGCAGTGTGAGAAGCACTTGGTGCCGACCGGCATGTATCCGACTACCGGCTTTTTGGTGCCGGGATGGAGCGCCGCAACGGCTTGCGGAAAGAAACCCCACCCTGTCGGAACAAACCGGCCTGCGCCGCCGCCCGTGAGACAGAAAATTCCGGTTTCCTTGGCCGCCGGTCGATTGCCCGTCCGCAAGAGGACGTGGATCAACAAGCACTCGACCGGATTTGGGCTCTGGAGGTTGGAAAAACCTGCTCGCCGGAGAACTTACGGACTTTCCACCGTTTGGCAAGACCGGAACTTGCACTTGGCAAGTTTCGGCTTGTGCCACGGGGGTGGCTGGCATTGCCTGATCGCCAACACCACATGATCATTCGCCTTTTCCCCAAGTGCTTGCCCGCGGCGGCCAAGAGGTGCAAGAAACCCATGTGATCAAGCGTCCACTCAAGGATGCGATCCAACGATCCGAGTGACGGGATGCGCTTCAAACTCACCATCGCTTATGACGGCCGGCCGTATCACGGCTGGCAAATGCAGGCGTGCGGCAACACGGTGCAGGATTTCATCCACCGCGCGCTGGCCGAGGTGGCCAAGCAGCCCGTCCACCTCCATGGGTCGGGCCGCACCGACACCGGTGTCCACGCGCTCGGCCAAATCGCGCATTTCGACGCGCCGCCGGGCCTGAGCATGACTCCGCGCAACTGGGTGCCGGCGCTCAATTGCAAACTCCCGCCCACCATCCGCATCATGGCCTGCGAGGAAGTGGCAGCGGATTTCCACAGCCGCTTTTCCGCGCGGGCCAAAATCTATCACTACGACCTGTGCACGGCCCCCGTCCTGCCGCCCATGAAGGCAGGGCTCGCATGGCACCTGCCGCGCTTGACCAACGTTGGGGTGTTAGAGCAGGCGCTCGCAGTGCTCGCCGGGCGGCATGATTTCCACGCTTTCGCCGCCTACCGCGGCAACGAGCTGCCGGAAATGAATTGGTTGCGCACGCTCCACCGCGCGGAGTTAGAAACCTTGACCGACGGCTACCGCATCACCTGGGTGGGCGACGGGTTTCTCTACAAAATGTGCCGCCTGCTCACCGGCGCCGCGGTCCACGCGGCGCACGGCCGCCTGCGCCTCGACCAGCTCGCCGGTTTGCTCGACCAGGCCCCCGGTCTGCCGTTGGGCAAAGCGCCGAACTGCGCCCCTGCCGACGGGCTCTACCTGCAAGATGTGCTCTATTCTGGAAGTCGCCCATCCGGGCGGCCAAAAGGTGACGAGCTACCGGCGGGAGCGCAAGCCGAAGGAACGAACTAGGCCAGACGATGGCCCGACGGCCAGTTGATCCTGGGCATCCAGCTTTCTCCGCGCTGTGTCATGCGGCCTCATCGAGGCCGCGCCCTGAAGTTTGGCCCATTTTGGTTGGCGCAATCATTTGTTAGATCGTGTGCTTCCTTCTGGTGGCTTGGGTGAGGCTGCGGCGAAGAGGGTGGCGGGCCGGTGGGGTTTCGCGGCGCAGGATTTCGAGTCGTGTGAGGGTTTGGCAGTTGAGGTTCTATGGCTTGAGAGCCTCGCGGTAAGACACGTGTTGCTCGGGACCGGCATGTTAGGGCGGCTTGACGGGAGTGGGGGCATGGAGGCAATCCATGGGGATCATGCGGGCGTCGCCATTTTCCAGCGGCCCTGCCACGGAGCACTGGAGATAGCGCTGGGCGAGGACCAGGCTGGTCTGGAAGGGCGGTCCGAGCGGATCGCGTTTCCAGCCGCTGCCGTGGATCTTTTTGCCGGTTTTGCGGGCCATGGTGTCGTCGAGGGCGGCCATCAGCGGTTCGCCCGGGGCAGAGGCCGGGGATTTTTCACCCGCACCACGACCCGCATATCGCCGCTCCTTGCCGCGTGGTCGCACCGGGGCCAGCACGACTCTGACCTCACACCACCAGCATGCAATCCCCGTAGCTGTAGAAGCGGTAGCGCTCCGCCACCGCCTGGCGATAGGCCTCGAGGATGAGATCGCGCCCGGCCAACGCGCACACCAGCATGATCAGGGTGCTCTGCGGCAGGTGGAAGTTGGTTAGCAGTCCGCCGACCACCCGGAACTCGTATGGTGGATAGATGAAGATATCCGTCGCACCCGTCTGATCGCGCTCATCCAGCTTCAATCTCCGGCCTCCGATCTCCAAGCACCGATCCGTATGCTCCGCGCCCAGCGCCTCCAGCACGCGCGTCACCGTGGTGCCCACCGCCACCACCCGGCCCGCAGCGTTGACTTGTCGCGCCGTGGCCGCGCTCAGCGCGTATTTCTCCGCGTGCATGACGTGGTCGGCCACAACCTCCGCGCTCACCGGCCGGAAGGTTCCCACGCCCACGTGCAGCGTGAGCAGGGCGTGATGCATTATTTCTAACATCTCCGGGGTGAAGTGTAGGCCGGCCGTTGGCGCGGCGATCGCTCCCTCCGCGCGGGCGAACACGGTTTGATAGCGCTCGCGGTCCGCCAGTTCATCGCCGCGGCCCATGTAGTGGGGCAGCGCGAGGTGTCCGTGTTGGTTCAAATCCACCGGAGACTCCCACTGGATCAGGCGGTCGCCGTTATCGAACACCTCGGCCACCGTGCCGCGGATCCCGCCCACGGTGAGCGAACGCCCGACCTTGAGCCGCTTGCCCGGCCGGACCAAACACCGCCACTCAAGCGGCGCGAGCCGGTCCAGGCACAGCACCTCGATTTCTCCGCCGTCGGCAAGCACCCGCGCCGGGATCACCTTGGTGTCGTTCAGGACTAACAAATCGTCCGCCCGCAGGAAGCCGGGGAATTCCCGGAACATCCGGTGCTCGATGCGCCCGCTCTCGCGATGCACCACCAGCATCCGCGAGGCAGCGCGCTCCGCTAGCGGCCGCGCCGCGATCAACGCGTCAGGCAAGTGGTAATCAAAATCCCGGGTCCGCAATGCCATGCCCAATCCCATAACCGCGGCCTCCCCGGACCGCAAGCGCGGTTCACCGAGCACCGGCGGCGGCAAGCGATGCGGGCTGAAGCCGGCGCTCCGTTCGAGTGGCCGCGCTCACGGTGCGGGCGGGAATCCAACGGGTGAGCCCGGCGAATCCCCCCAACTCCGTGCGAGCAACTCCCGCAACCGCTCCGGCTTGGTGGCCGAGGTTTTCGCCACGAAGCCGCGGGCATGGGCGAAATGCACATCGTCACATTCCCCGATGCGGGTAAAATCCAGCCCCGGATGGTCGTTGTGACGCGAGAGTCCGAAACCCGCGCCCCGCCGGTCAGGGTAAACCAAGCCGACCACCGTGGCACCTGCGGGATGGCTGGCAATGAAGCGCCCGAGCCCCGCCGACGGCTCATCGGGCAGCGGCTCGGTGCGCGGCAGGTACAGCACATGGAATGATTCGGTGGCGGCTTGGATCTCCCAGATCTCGCCGACTTCCGCGATGAAATCCAAGCGCTGCCGCAGGTTGCGCAAGTAGGCAAGCAGGTCCTCGCCAATCCAGCGCATCACTTCCCACAACGGTTCCCCCGCTGCCAACTGGGTGACCGAGGCGAACCGCCGCAGCAGGGTGACGTCCATGGGCGAGTGGAGTTTGGCCAGGGTGTTGCGCTCGATTCCAAGCCAGCGCGACGTCTCCTGCGGGCCGCGGGTGTCGAGCCACTCGGTGGGCTCCAGCCAGTCGCAAAACGCCCGCGCGTCCTGGTAAACCCCGAGGTGCTGGAGCACAAGACTCAGCGCGCACAGCGGTGGATGGTCCCTGGGAAACTGGTGATGATCGAAATTACCCAAGTCCGGCTGGTGCTGTCCGCCCACGTCCACCACCGCGATGGTGGGATCGGCGAGCTCAGCGGGGGTGGGGTCCCGCCGTACGATGGAGGCGGGGCCATGGGCCAGCAGCACGCAGCAGGCGAGAAACTCGTCTTTGTGCGAGCCTCCGGGGTGGGTCAGAATTAGGGTCATACTCATGGGCCGGGACCCTCGATGAGCCCACCTGGCTTGGCAACTCATTCCTCCCCGCCAAGCCATCTCCACTATCCCCACGATGACCATCCGTCCCTGCCTGATGGCCATGTGAGGGTGCTGCCAACCCGAGGTCGAGTGGGTGTGGGACGAGTGGCAATCCAGACAGCTCAGCCCCTCGTGCACGCCCGTCGGAGAGCGGACATCGGAGGTGCTAGCCTGGCGGAATCCCTGCGGCAGACCAGGCCCGTCCGACCGGCCGGGGTTTGATATCACCACCACGCGCCGAAATTTCCTCATCCCGCGATAGCCAACCGGCCGGGATGCAGCTATGAGAAAGTCGTTCCGGCGATCCCGCCGCCACCCCGATCCCCTACTGATGTCCGCCAAAGCCACCTGGAAAGTCAGCGCCGCCGTGATGGCGAGCCGGGTGCTGGGCCTGTTGCGCGAGATGATGTTTGCGGCGCTGTTTGGCGGCAGCAAGTGGATGGACTGCTTCTATCTGGCGTTCCGGGTGCCCAACCTGCTGCGCGATTTGTTCGCCGAGGGCGCGCTCTCGCAGGCGTTTGTCACCACGTTTTCAAAACAACTCAAGGCCGAGGGTCAGGCGTCCGCCTGGGCGCTGGCCAACAAGATGATGACGCTGGCGGCGGTGTTCATGAGCGCGGTCACCCTGTTAGGGATGCTGGCCGCGCCGTGGGTCGTCGAGCTGCTCACCGCCTTCTCGCGCGGCGGCGGGGCGCGCGCCTACAATCCGGCGGAGTTCGCGCTGACCGTCACGATGGTGCGGGTGATGTGGCCGTTCATCCTGTTAGTCTCGCTGGCGGCGCTGGTCATGGGCATGCTCAATGCCCGCAACGTCTTCGGCATGCCGGCGCTGGCGTCGTGTTTTTTCAACCTCGGCTCGATGATCGGCGGCGGCGCGCTGGGCTGGTGGATGGACCCGCACTGGGGGCCGCAGAGCCTGATCGGGTTTTCCATCGGCGTGGTCATCGGCGGACTGGCGCAGTGGGTCTGCCAGTTTCCGGCACTGCGCGCGGTGGGATACCGGTTTGCGGCGGACTTCCGCTGGCGCGACCCCGGCGTCCGGCAGATTCTCAGATTGATGGGTCCGGCGGTGATCGCCGCCTCGGTGGTGCAAATCAACGTGGTGGTCAACTCGATGTTCGCTTACGGCGTGGGCGTGGGCGCGGTGAGCTGGCTGAGTTATGCCTTCCGCCTGATGCAGCTGCCCATCGGCGTCTTCGGCGTGGCGGTGGCCACCGTCACCTTGCCGGCGCTGGCGCGCGCCGCGCTCGGCGGGATCGGCGCGGATTTCAAGCCGACGCTGGCCAAGGGCCTGCGGCTGGTGGCGTTCCTGGTGCTGCCCTCGATGCTCGGGTTGATCCTGTTAGCCGAGCCGATCGTCAGCGTGCTCTACGAACGCGGCCACTTCAGCGCGCACGACCGGCTGCAAACCGCGGTGGCGCTGCGGGCCTATGGCTATGGCCTGTTGTGTTACGCCTGGCTCAAGGTGCTCCAACCGGCGTTTTACGCCATCGACAAGCGCTGGCTGCCGATGATGGTCAGCCTGTTTGCGCTGGGCCTCAACCTCGGATTCAACTGGTTCTTTGTCTTTGTCATGCACTGGGGCCATGAGTCGCTGGCGCTGACCACCAGCATCACCGCCTCGGTGAATTTCCTCGTCCTGTTTGTCGCGATGCGCCGGTTTGTCGGCGATCTGGGCACCCGCGATTTGTTAGTTCTGCTGGCCAAACTCTCCCTGGCCGCCGCCCCGATGGCCGGAGTGTGCCTGGCCGCCACCCGGTTCCTATTCCAGGACCCCGGCCACCTACCGCTGTGGTTGAGGGCCGGCGGCTTGGCCACCACCGTGGCCGTGGCGGCGGCCGTCTATTTCCTCTCTGCCCGGCTGCTCAAGGTGGCCGAAGCCCGCGACGCGCTCGACCTGGTCCTGCGGCGGTTGCGGAAATGACTTCCCTCACCTGCTGAAATGGTTGATCAGCCAACCGATGAGCAGCACCTGCGGGGTGGAGATGAGCGGCAGGGCGAGCGTCGCCTTCCACGAGCGGGTGGTGGTTCGCAGGCTGACGATTTCGGTGTAATCGGTGGCGGCGCCCGACATCAGGAACACGAACGCGTTGCCCGGCGCGTGGGCGCGGGTGATGAAATCCGCAGCGATCGGCGACGACCCGCAGGAGCAGACTTCAAGCAGGGTGGTGGCTAACAAGGTGAGGAACATGCCCGCGGTGGTCGGCCCGAAGTATTGCTGGAACGCCAACTCCGGCACAAAGGCGCGGATCGCGCCGGTGAGCACGAACCCAAACAGGATCCAGCGCAGCACCATCCGCGAGCCGGCCAGTCCCTCGCGGGCGAGCCGGGCGTAGTTGGAGGCACCCGGCTTGAGCGAGCGCACCACGCTCGCCAGCGCCGGGCCGATGCGGTAGCCGTGCGGCAGATCCACGGTGTTCGGGTTGCCGGGGAGTTTGCCGGCGGCCACTAACCGGTCGGCGCACCAGCCGGTGAGGAGCGCCACCACCATCGACAAGGCAATAAATAACAACATCCAGCCCCAGCCGATCAGCGCTGCTAGAATCAGGGTCAGCGAGAGCGAATTCCACGGGCTGGCAATCAGGAACGCAATCGTCTGACCAAGCGAGGCACCGCGTTGATAGAGGCGCATCCCGACCAACAGAATGCCGTGGTTGCACATGTCGAGCACCACCCCGGCGCCCACCGCCCGGCACAGCCCGGCCATGCTGCCGCCGCGGCCGAGCAGCGAGGAAACCAACTCCGCCGGGAAGCGCCCGATCACGGCCACCGCCACGATCCCAAGCAACACGCCCCACCAGGCGCGGGCGAGCATTTCATCACAGGTGTGGCCGAACTCATGCAGCCACGGCGGTGCCGAGGGGACCGCGAAATGCAGCGTCACGCCCGCCAGAAACAACATCAATGACCCCCACAACAGGAAATCCGGCCGCCGCCGCTTGCCCCCGCCGCAACAACCGCCGCCGGTGGCTGCGGGCAGCTTCGGCAGGCAGCAAGCCGCCGGCACCACAGGTGGCGACTCTAACGGAGTGGTCAGTTTCAACAGCGAACGCCGCAGCGCCCGGCGCTCGCGGTCGGGGTCAGAATCAGGCGGTGGCGTGGAACAACAGTCGGACATGGGGTGGGCGGATGCTAAGCTGCAATCGCCTCGGTGTCCAATGCTGGCGCAGGACATGGTGGCGGCATGGCCTCGATGAGGCACCCGGACCGCCGAAGCATTCCGCCTGCAGTGGGAAGAGGGCGCAGCGGGCCGCAGCGCCCTACCGGTCATTGGCATGCGCTCTCATCGAGAGCGCCGCCACCTTGGCTGCCGCCCGTCTCATTTTCTGAGCCTGCGATCCGGGGTGGCGGGTGGCGGCGAGTTCCGCTATGACTCCGCGCGTGAACCCCGCCCTGGAAACCCTGCTGCTCGCATTTGCCCCTGACGCCGGGTTTGGCTCACCCATCCCCGCGAGGACGTTATTTCTCGGAGCGCAAGCTCACCCGGCATTGCGCGCGTGGCCGGAAGTCACCGGTTGGCAACCGCTCAAACCGCTGGCCCAGGCATGGGAAACCGCCGGCTTCACCCGCGCCGACGAGCCGCCCGCAGGCACCTGGCCGCTGGTGCTGGTGCTGCCTAACAAGTCGCGCGACGAAACCCTGGGGTGGTTTTCCCTGGCGCGGCAACGCCTGCAACCCGGCGGCACGATTGTCGCCGCGATGTCGAACACCGCCGGCGCGGGCCGCTTTGAAAAGGAATTGGCCAAGGCCACCGGCAGCATCAGCTCGCTCCAAAAACACAAGTGCCGCGCATTCCAGGCGACGGATGACGGCACCTGGAACGAGGCGTTGTTTCGGGAATGGCTGGCGCTGGCAGAACCGCGCGCGATCCCGCAAACCCAGTTCCTCACCCAGCCCGGGATTTTCAGCAGCGAGCATGTCGACCCCGGCTCGCAACTGCTCGCCGACCACCTGCCCGCCAACCTGCGCGGCCACGTCGCCGATCTCGGCGCGGGTTGGGGATTTCTATCCGACGCGGTGTTGCGCCGCTGCCCGAAGATCCAACGGCTCGATGTGGTCGAGGCGGATGCGCGCGCCCTCGCCTGCGCCCGCCACAACCTCGCCAGCCACCCGCGCGACATCACCTACCACTGGCACGATGTCACCACCGGCCTGCCCGCCAGCTACGACGCGATCGTGATGAATCCGCCGTTCCACACCGGCCAGGCCACCGATGTGGACCTCGGGCGCGCCTTCCTCAAAACCGCCGCCACCTCGCTCAAGCGCGGCGGAAGGTTGTTCCTGGTGGCCAACCGCCAATTGCCCTACGAGGCGGAGCTCGAATCCCGTGGCTTCGCCTGGCGCAAGATCGCAGAAGACCCGACCTACAAACTCCTCTTCGCCGACAAACGCTGATTTCCTGTCTGCGATCCACAATCTCCTATCCACCCTCTTCATCCGTATGAAACTCGTCAAACTACTCGCCAACCTCGGCTACGGCTCGCGCAAGGAAGCACAGCGCATGATCCGCTCCGGGGCCGTCACCGATGACACCGGCGGCATCCTGGGCGCGGGAGAACTCCCGCCGCATGAGCGCATCCGCGTCCGCGGCGAACCGTTAGACCCACCGTTTCCCTTGGTGGTGATGCTCAACAAGCCCGACGGCTACACCTGCAGCAGCGAGGATGCCGACCTCACGATCTATGACCTGCTGCCGCCGCGCTTTGCCCGCCGCAATCCCGGCCTCAACGCGGTCGGGCGCCTCGACAAGGACACCACCGGCCTGCTGCTGCTCACCGATGATGGCAAGCTGCTGCACCGCATCATCCACCCGAAGTCCGGCTGCCTGAAAGTCTATCGTGCCACGCTGGACCGGCCGTTAGATGGCCATGAGGCCGAGCTTTTCGCCTCCGGCACCCTGGTGCTCCAGAGTGAGACCAAGCCGTTGTTGCCCGCGCCGCTCGAGGTGCTCGGCGACCATGAGGCGCTCATCACCTTGCACGAGGGCCGCTACCACCAGGTCCGCCGGATGTTTGCCGCCGCCGGCAATCACGTGCTGACCCTGCAGCGCCTGTCCATCGGCGGCCTGCGCTTGCCCGCCGATCTGGCGGAAGGCGAGTGGCGCGAGCTCACCGCAGCCGAACTCGCTGCGGTCTTCGCCTGACCCGGCTGCCGCTACGGCAGCTGCCTGATGAAGAGGCCCTTGACGGTGCACATCGAAATCCAGCCGTCATCGGCGGCGGCGGAATCCGGACTAACAGGTGGCGCTCTCTCGATGAGAGCGCATGCCTAAGCGACGCCAAAGATCCATCCAAGCGCGGACTTTGCGGCCATTCGTTGGACTGCCTTTTGCCACCCTTTGGCTGCGGCCTCATCGAGGCCGCGCCACCCGCACGACTTGCCGCGGGACGCGGCAGCCACGGCTGCCCCAACTCCCTCACGGCTGCTCATCGACGGTTTCGTCGCGCTGATAGATCGGGAGTTGCCGCCACGGCACGCTGAAAGCCAGCACCATCATGGCGGTGCCGTAGGTGCGACCCGCCTCATGGCTGTCCCAGGCGCCGTCGCTGGCTTGCTTGGGCAGGAAGCTGCCATACATCCAGTTGGCGTATTCCTGCCAGTGGCGGCCACCGATTTGGAACATCGCCTGGGCGTTGTAATAATTGGCGTAGGACTCGAACTGGTTGCCGGCAAGCTCGCGGAAATGTTGCAGCAGCCAGTCGGCGGAGAGTTGGGTGCGCTCGCTGCCGTGATCGCCGCAGAGTTCCAGGCAGAGCAGACCCATGCCGGTTAGAGACAGCGCGTGATCGTTCTGGCTGGTATATCCGAAGCGGCCGTCCTTGGGATCCTGGTGGCGGTGGAGGTAATCGATGGCCTGGTGGATCGCCTCATCGGGGATGGGAGCGCCGTTGAGCTTGGCAGAGCGCAGTGCCATCAGGGCCCAACCGGAGCACGAGGTGTCCGAGTCCTTCGACCCGGGGTGGTAGCGCCAGCCGCCGCGGTTGTGCTCATTCTTGGGCACCGCCTGGGCGCGCAGGATCAGCGCCACCGCTTTGGACAGGGCGGCAGCCACTCGCTTTTGCCGCGGCGGATCGACCATGCCGCTCACTTCGGATAGAAACAGGGTGGCGATGTTGTGGGCATACATCGGGCCGCCGCCGGCCTTGCCTTTTTCCAACAGGCCGGCGGCGGTTTGATTGGCCAGGAGGAAGTCAATGATGCGGTTGAGGGTGGTGGCGTAAGGGCCCTCGGTGGGGAGGTGGCCTTTGGAGAGGATGGCCATGCCGACCAGCGCTGGCACGCCCGTGCTGTCGCCATAATTGCCCTCAAACGAGCCGTCGGGTTGTTGGGCGTGTTGCAGGTAGGCCAGGGCATGCTCAATGGCCGGGTTGGCCTTGGCCTGCCACTCGGCGAACACCGGATCGAGGGCCGGTTGCTGGGCGGCGGCGCGCGGCGCGCAGGCCAGCCACAGGGCGGCGAGCAGACCGCCCGCGCACAGATTTGTTAGACACACGGTTTTCATCCTAAAAATGGAAATTGGAACCACTGATTTCACTGATTGTACTGATTTGGAAAGGTTGTCCCGGCAATGATGACAGAACCACGGATTACACGGATTTTACGGATTATGAAAGAGTTGGAATTCCAGATCCTTCACCTGTTGAGTGACTGGGTAACTTGATAGAACCAGCCGGTCACATGCTCCGTAAAATCCGTTATAATCCGTATAATCCGTGGTTGAAAAAACGGGAATCGTCAGCCCCATCGTCCTTGCACGGTTCATCAGTTGCTGCCTTTGGAGATTTCCTCGAAGTAGTGACGGACCAGGTCGCGGTATTCCTCAGGCATGGCGATGGCGCCCGAGCCGCCGACGTCGGACTTGAGCGCGGATTTGATTTTCTCCCAATCCGCGGCGGAGATCCCGAGCTTGGCGAGTTCGGGCGGCACGCCGGGGGAGGCGGTGGGCATGCGCAGCGGCGACTCGCTGGGCTGGGTGGAGGGTGGCGCGCCTTGGGCGGTGGCTGCGGGATGGCCGGGTTGGCGGGATGGAGCAGGATTCTGCATGGCGCGCAGGGTGCCTGCGGCGGCCTGACTGAGAGCCTCGGCCGCCGCGCGGGCATGGCTAGCAGCGCTGGCTGGCGGCTTGGCCTTGGCGGCTTGGCCCGCTTGTTGGAACGCCTCGGCGAGTGCTTCGCCCGGCACCGGCGCTTGATTGTCGCCGGCCTGGCGGGCGGCGGCCTGGGCCGCCTGCTGGGTGAATTCCGCGGCGGCCTGGTCCAACCGGGCGGCGGTCTGTTGGAGTTGTTGCGAGGCCTGGGCGTGGTCGTTAGACGCGTCGCCCCGCTTGCCCTGGGTACCGGCCTGGGCGGCTTGCTGCGCTTGTTGGGCGGCTTGTTGGGCGGTTTGAGCGGCCTGTTGCATCGGGCCCGACGGGCCATTGACCTGCGGGGTGTCGCGGATCTTGCTGGCAAGTTCCGCGGCTTCCTTGGCGGCGGCGTTCGATGGCTCGGCCGGACTGGTCTGAGCTGTGGCGGCCTGCTTGAGGGACTCCTGGGTGGCCGCCTGTTCGCGGGCTTCGGTGGCGAGTTGTTGGGCGTGTTGTGCCTGTTGCGCGAGCGAGGCGGCCTGGGCCATCGGCTGCTGCTGGGCGTCCTTGCGCAGAGCCTCGGCGACGTTCGCCTGTTGTGGTTGCCACGGCTGGGATGGGCCCTTGGAGGCGTCCGCTTGCTCGGCTTGGCGGGCGAGCTCGCCTTGTTGTTGTTCGAGTTCCTTGAGCTTGGTGTAATCCTGGATTTGCGCATCTTGGCGTTGGATTTCGTCGCGAATTTTTTCCAACTGGTGTTCGGCCTTTGCCGCCTTCTGGCGGGCGGCGGCGGCGCTTTGAGCGCGCTGGGGCGCAGTATCTTGCAGCGGTGCGTTTTCCAACTCCTGTAGCGCCTGCGCGAGGGTGGCAGAGGCCTGATGGACCTCCGAGGCCAGCGCGGCCTCGATGGAGTCCTGCATGCGCGCGGCGAGTTGTTCCAGTTGGTCGTGAGTGGCGGCGAGTTGTTCACCGGCCTGGCCGAGTTCCTTGCGGGCGTCCTCCGGGATTTTCTCGCGTTGCAGGTCCTGGCGCCGGCGATCGATGGTTTCGCGGGCGCGTTGGACGTTCTGGCATGCCTGCTCGATGGTTTCGCGGGCATCAGATTGGGCGGCGGCGAGTTCCTGGCGGGCCAGCGACGGCGCGCCGGTGTCGAGGTGCAGGGTCAGCCACTCACTGGTGCCGACGTTCGGGCCGCCAAGCTCTGCCGGGCGCGAGTCCTCGACGCGCAGGCGCAGTTGGAAGACGTGTGCCTGCGGCCAGCGGCTGGCCAGCACGCCGATGGCTTGTTGGAGGTGGCCGGTCCAGAGCGGAGTTTCGGCGCGCTGGTTGCCCAGCGGCGAGGGGGTCGCCAGCAGGGCGGTCGCGCCTTGTTCGGTTTGGACTTCGACTTGCGCCGCGCTCAGCCCGACATCGTCGCTGACCTGATAATCCCGCTCTAGCAGGTCAGCGGGCTGCAACCGCAGATCCTGAGGCAGCGCGCCGAGCCACTTCACTTCGGGCGGGGTGTCGGGGCGGGATTCAATCCGGAAGCGGGCAGCTTCGAACTCGCGCTTAATCCGGTGCTTGAGCACCACGCGGCCGTTGCTGTGGCCGGGGTGTTCCAGCGTCCAGCGCGACGTCAGGTGGCCGACGTTGGCGGCATGCTCGAGGGTGCTGGTGCCGGCCGCCTGGTCATCGATTTCCAAGTGCGCCTCGGCCACCGGGGTGTTGAGTTGAGCGCGCACCTCGACCTGGGTGCCGGCGATGGCGGCGATGCCGTCACCCAAAGCCTGCTCGCGCGGCGGCCAGCCGGTGTAAGCGGGATATTCCAGCCGGACCCGCGGGTCGCTCAGGCACGGTTGCGGCCAGACGGTGACCTTGAACCGGTCGCTGATGTTGCGGCCGGCGCGCACTTCGTACTCTAGGTTGCGGTCGGCGCGGCCCAGTTGATAGAACGCGCCGCCGTCGCGCGCCGTCATCGCCATCACGGTGGGGGTCCCGTCGGTCAGGTGGAGCACCAGTTCCAGCGCCTGGTGCGGGTCGGCCGGGTGGCGGGCAAAAATTTCCAACGCATCATTGGCGATCAACTCGACGGATCCCGGGGTGACGGTGATGCGGCCCGCGGCGTTGCCCAGATGCGAGGTCGGCAGCAGCGCGCGCGCCACGTAATGAGCCGTCGGGCTGGGCCACAAGCCGAACAACAGCCCCCAAGCTAACAACAATGCAGCGGCCGGCCACAGCCATTGGAGCGTCAGGCGGGTACTGACTTCCGTCCGAGGGTTGATGTGGTCGAGATGGGCAGACGCCTCGCCGGCGAGTTGTGCGATGAGCTGGGAGGACATCCCGCCGTCCTGGGAGCCGGAAACCTCCAGCACGGTGCTGAGGCGCTCATCGAGATCCGGGTGGCGGGTTTCCAACCAACGGGCGATGCGCACCGAGTCGAGCCGCTGGTGGAGCGGCACCCACCAGCTGACCCAGGCCGCAGTGGCCACGCCCGCCAGCCACGCCACCGGGCACAGCCAGCGAACGAGGGCGGGCAGCGGGGCGAGGGCGTAATCGAGCGCCATCAGTGCTAACAGGATCGTCAGCGCGGTGACGGCGGTGATCAGGGCGCCGCGGGTGCCTAACAAGCGGCGGATGCGCTGGCGCAAGAGGCGCAGTCCGTGTTCGAGGCGCGGATCGATGGGCGTGCGTGACGGGGTGTCCATGGTGGGTTTGGGTTCGGATTACGGCAGCCCGGCGGCGCGGCGCAACCACCATTCTGAGGTAAGCGCCAGCGCAAGGGCAGCAAAAATGAGGGCATTGTCCCACAGCGGGGTTTCGCGGATTCCCTGTCTCTTCGCACCTTCGGTTAGAAACAGCGGCAGCAGCGAGGCAATGTCCGCCGGGGCAACGACTTTGCCGCCCGAGGCCCTGGCAGCTTCCTCGAGCAATGGCCGGTCCAGCGTGGTGTCGGCCAATTCGACCGAGCTGCGGGTGCCGACGACCCGGAACCCGGTCGTGAGCGACGGCTTGCCCTCGGCGGTGCGCAGGGCGGCGGCCCGGCTGCCAGCCAGGCGCACGCTGAAAGTGCCTGGGGTGCGGATCGGCTGGGCCTTGCCTTCGTGAAGGCCGTTGGAACCCGGCACCGCAACTAACGGAATGGTCGCGACCAGCTTGCCGTCGCGCAGAATCTCGGCGCATAGGGACGGATCAGCCAGCGGATTGAGATTGGCGTCACGCAGGCGGGCGGAGAGGATGATGAGATCATCGGTGGTGTAGGTGAGTTGATCGGTGCCCAGCGCCACCTGGTCGGAACCGGCGCGCAGCAGCGGCCCGGCTCCCCAGCGCACCAGATTGCCCCAAAAGCGGTGGTGATGAATGTCGCCGGCCCCTTCGCGCAAGCGCCAGGTCCTGTCTGTGAGCACGGCGGCCACCTTACCGTTGCCAGTCTGGCGGGTGACCAGCAGGGCGCTTTTGGCTTCGTTGTCGCGGTGGCGAGTGAGATCGTCGAGGGCCGTGTCGAGGGATTGGGAGTCGGAGCTCAGGGCGTTGGCGGATGCTTCAGGGGTGGCGGTCAGCAGGATCGCGGCACCGTCTTTCACGCTGACCACCGGGTGGCGCCATTGCAGGGTGGGAAAAGCGGCCCAAATTTTGTCGTTGGCCATGGAGCCGGTGGCATGGAGGGTGAGCGGGTGATGGCGGCCCTCGGCGGCCAGAGTGAACCGGAACGGCGGCTCGGCGTCACCGGCCACGGGGCGGCTGCTCCAACCCGGGTCGAGCGGCAGGAGTTCGCGCCCCGCCGGAGCCTCCAGCGCGTGGGGCATGTGGTTGGGCCCGGCGCTAAAAACCAGCAACGCACCGCGCTCGTTGACGCAGCGGCCAATGATATCCCAGGTGGCGGAGGAAATGGCCTCGGGCGGCAGGTCCCCCAGGATGATGACATCGAACTTGCGCCATTCCGCCTCGTTGGCCGGCAGGCGGCTGGCGGCAGCCTGGCCGAACGGGCGGGTGGCGGAGGCCGCGACGTCGGGCGGGCTTTGGCCATCGACTTGATCGGGGTGGAGCAGCATCCATTGCAGGTGGATGGATTTGTCCCGGCCATAGAACAGGTTGCGCAAGTAGCGGAATTCCCAGCGCGGGAATTCATCGATGAGCAGCACATGGGTGCGCGCCTCGGTGATGGTGGTCTCGAAGGCCCAGCTGTTATTGTTGTGGAAACGCTCGCCGAGGAGCCGTGGGATTTCTATCTGATAGCCTTCCGTTCCGCCCTTGTCCGGAAGGTGGACGAACTTGACCTCCTCGCGGTAATGGTCGAGCGGAATGGTGATGGTCTTTTCCTCGATCATCTTCCCGTTGCAGGTCAGTTGGACCTTGGCTTGCTTGCCCTGGTAGCCGTCGAACTTCAGGTCCGCGGAGACGCGCATCCGGTCGCCGAGGTGGATCGCGTCGGGCGAGCGCACCGCGAGCACGGCGGCGTCGCGCGGCGGGACCGGGCTGCCCACCGCGACGATGCCCAGCGGGGCATCGAGGATGCCGAAGCGCCGCGCGCTGTCCTCGACGCGGGCAGGGCGGTTGTGGCGCCCGTCGGTTAGAAGGATCGCCCCGGCGAGTTCATCGGGCGGGATTTGTTCGAGCACCGAGTCGAGCGCGGCGGCGATATCGGTGGCCTGGTTCCAGCCCTCGGCGGGCGAGCGGCCGTCGGGTTGCGGGCTGCGGGCGAAGTGAATCTCGTGGATCCGGGCGTGTTCGCCGAGTTGGGTGAGAATGCCGGATTTGGCCACGGCCTCCTGGGCTAGGGTGGTGCGCGAACGATCGTTGCCGTCATCGATGAGGTCCATCGAGGCGGATTGGTCCCAGAGCACGGCGATCTGGCGGTCGAGTTGGCGTTTGACGGTGCGCACGAAGGTGGGTTCGAGCAGTATCCAGGCGAGCAATCCCAGCGCGGTGAGGCGCAGCGCGACCAACTGGCGGGCGCGGCGGCGTGGCAAATGACGCGATTCGTAGCGATACAGCACCACTAACCATTCCACCGCCACGGCCAGCGCCGCGGCGCTGATGGCGGGCGACCCGGTGGGGGTGATTTGGACGACACCCGCCAGGGCGGTGAGAACGACCCACAACCCGGCACTGACGCCCGCCACCCGCGCGGCGCTTGGCCACCATGCGCGCCAGTTCATCGCCAGCCTCCTTTCTCTAACATGGCGGGCGAGGCGTCGCCGAACTCGACGCGCAGGTCCTCGCCGGCGCGGCGCGAGCGCGAGATCCAGCGGGCGAGCGCCGTTTCCAGCACCAGCAGCAGCGCCGCGGCCAGCGCGATGGTGCGGGTGATCTCGCGCCCGAAGCCTCGACCGGAGAGCACCGCGAGCGTGTCGGCGCGGGACTGCGGCAGGATCACGTCGGTGCGGGCGCGCAACTGGGCCAGGTCGATCTCGGTCATCGCGTCGAGACGGCTTTCGGCGATGTCGCCGCGCACCACCACGGGCAGCGGGGCGGTGCCGGGGGTGGCGGTGATCGACTCGCGCAGCGCCGGGGGTGGCGTGACCTGATAGAGTCCCGGTGCCGCCGGGCCGTCGATGCGCAGTTCGCGGCCGCGCCGTCCGAACAGGACCGTGGCCTTGCGGGTGCGGCCGAGCGGGTCAATGGCGTCGCAAACCGGTGGCACGTCCCCGCCGGCGGGGATCCAGGCGGAGGGCGGGATGATTTGGCGGACCCCGCCGGGCGGAGTCCAGAACAAGCGCACAAAGGCCTGGCCGGTCTCTTGCTCATAGCGCGCTTCGAACGGGACGGGTTTGCCGGCCTCGAGGCGCACCCGGCCGGTTTGAGTGGGCTGCTGGGCGCGTTGTTCGAGGATGGCATGGTTGGCGATCTTGACGCTGAGGAAGTCATCGACCTCCGCGTCCAACGTGTAATCCCCGGTGATGGGCGGCATCAGCATGGCGCGCCAGGCAATCGTGAAGTGGTCAGCGGGCAGATGGCGGGCCGGCCCTTGGTCACCCCAGTCGAAATTGATGACCGGATCGACCCGCTCCAACATCGGGCGCTCGCGCTTATTGTTCGATCGGGAATAGCGGGCGGTGAGTCCGCCCGACGAGCGGGCATCCAGGATGACCGTCGGGTTCCAGGCCGGATCGAGGTTCCAGTTCACTCCGCCGCCGGCGACCCAGGCGACGAGTTCGTGGATTAGCGGGACGAAGGACGTGCGGCCGGGGAGGTTGCCGGCTCGGGCATCGAAGGCGCAGGTGGTCACGGCGCAGCGGCCACGGCCGTAGTTGCGGGTGGCAATGAACGGATCGCCATTGTTGAAGACCGCGGCCAGCGTGCCGGAGTCGGGGCGCAAGCTGGACTTGCGCCACCGGCGGATGAGCGCGCCTCCCAGATCGGAGCGACGGTCGTCGGCGGCCCAAGCCAGCGCAGCCGCTCGAAATGTGTTAGGCAACGGGGAGACGCCCTGCTCGGACATGGCTTCGTCCTCGAGCGTAACGGGCAGCAACGGGCCATCGGCGCCTGCCCACGCATTGAAAAACGCCGGCTCAGTCCGCGGCCCGGCGATCACAAGCAAGCCCGCGCCGGCGGCCGTGCAGTCGGCCAGGGCCGCCGCCAGCGCGGCAGGCAGCCGGGCGACATCGGCGAGCACCACGACCTCCGCCTCGGCCAAGGATTCCACAGTGACCTCCGGAGCAGGGATGACCCGCGGGTCCATCAGGAAATCCTTGCCCGCGGGAGCGCCATGGACCAGCGCGCTGGCGGGCGCCAGGGCCAGCGCGGTGTGCCCGGCCGCGCGAGTGAAGAAACTACCCGTCGGGTTGCCATCGACGAGCACCACCCGCAGCGCCTTGCGCACGGTGACCACCAGATCCGCACGGTCATCGCCAGGGATCTCATCGTGCTCGGAGAGGCGCGCGGTGACCACGTGCGCGCCGGAGGAGGCGAAACGGTGGCGGGTCTCGACGGTAAGGGATTGGCCGGGCAAGAGCAGGCCCAGCGGCTCGCGGGCGACTGGTTTGCCATCGACTTCCATCAACAAGGCACCGGGCGTGACGGGTTGGTTGCCGGTGTTGAGGATTTCACTGCGCAGCAGACACGGGCGGTCGGTGCCGGTGAGCTCGCGCGCGGTGGTCAGCGAGGCGATGCCGACATTGCACAGCGCAGACGGTTGCGGGAGGGTGCGCAATAACAACCGCGGCTTGGCCGGCAGGGTTTTCCAGGCGGCCTCCAGCGATTGCCACGCGCCGGCATCATCAAAGCGCCAACCGCGCCGCTGCGCGTCGCTAAGAACCAGGATGTCTTTGTTGGGGTGGGTGCCTTCCGCTAGAATCAGCGTCGCCATGGACAGCGCCTCGTGGGCTTGGAAGGTGCCGCCGGACGCTTGCACGCCGTCAAGCTGGGCGAGCACCTCGGCGCGGTGACTGAGCGGAGTGTTCGAGAGGGCCTGGGGTGCCGGGCCGCCGAGGATCACGGCGCAGGATGTGCCGCGCGGGGCGTCCTTCACGATGCGGCGGGCCTCGTCGAGCGCGTCATCAAAGAGCGTCTGGGTGCCCGAGCGGCGGGTCATCGAGGTGGATGCGTCGAGGATGATCACCAGATCGCGGCTGCCGCTGGTTTCGAAGCGCCGCAGATACAACCAGCGCTCCATGAGCACCATGCCGAGGGCGACCATCAGCAACGTCAGCGCGGCGACGCGCGCGAGCAGGCGCTTGCGGACGGCGCCCAGCACAAACGAGCCGCCGAACAACCCGATTCCTAACAAAACGGCGGGCATCACCAACGACCAGGGTGTGGGGCTGTCAGGCGGCACGAACGGGCGGGCCACGGCGAGCGCGGCAAGCGCGAGCAACAGGCAGCGGGCGGCCATCAATAACAGATCTTCCCATTCCATGCGGCGGCGGCGTTCCGAGAGCGTGTCCATCAGGAAGCGCATCGCGCCCCACTGGACCGGCTTGGCGGCTTGGCGGCGCATCAGGTGGACGATCACCGGAATGGAGGTTCCGGAAAGCGCGAGCAGCAACCATGGATTGAGGAACAGCATGGTCTAACGGCTGCGCTTGGCGCGCATGCGGCGGCCTACGTATCGCAGCAGGGTTTGTCGCAGGGTGTTCTTGGTGTTCACCGGCACGTAGTCGGCACGCAGGTTGCCGCAGGCCGCCTCGATGGCGCGCACGAACTGGCCGACGCGCTCAAGGTAGCCGGCGCGCACTGCCTGCGGGTCGACGCGCAGGTTGGGCACCGCTTGTTCCAAGTCGTGGAATTGCTGGTATCCGGAGAACGGGAAGCTCAGTTCTTCCTCGGCCATCACATGGAAGATGACCAATTCATGCTGGCGGAAATCAAAATGATGGAGCGCTTCGACGATGCGCTCCGGGTCGTCGAACAAGTCGCTGATGAGAAAAACCACGCCGCGTTTCGGGATGCGTTCGGCCACGGCATGAAGCACCGCGGCGGCATCGGTCTCGGCGCCGGGTTGCGCGCGGTCGAGCACTTCGAGGATGCGGCGCACCTGGCTCGGGCGGCTGGCGGCGCGAAGAAACTCGAGCGGCTGCTTGTCGAAGGTGACCAGTCCGGCGGCATCACCCTGCTTGATGAACAAATAAGCCAGCGCCGCGGCCAAGTATTTTGAATACTCGAGTTTCGACAACGCCTGTCCCGCAAGCGTGGCGGCCTGGCTGCCGGTGAAAGCCATCGAGCCACTGACATCCACGGCGAGAGTCGCGCGCAGGTTGGTTTCCTCGATGAATTGGCGCACCACGTTGCGATCGCTGCGCGCTATCACCCGCCAATCGAGCATGCGCGGGTCATCGCCAGGCGCATACGGCCGGTGCTCGGCGAACTCCACGGAAATCCCCTTGTCCGGGCTGGAGTGCTTGCCGGTTAGAGTGCCCTGCATCCGGCGCCGCGCCAGCCACTCGAGGCGGCGCATGATACCCGTCGTCTCCTCGGGAAGGAGCCGCATGAAGTCGGGCAGGTGCGATGGCGTGGCCATTGGGGAAAAGCTGAAGGCTGAAAGCAGAAAGTTGAAAGCTGAAATGAAGAGATCGATCGAAGCGCGGAGCCCCTTCAGCTTTCTGCTTTCCGATTTCTGCTTGATTTCTATACTTTGATCTCTTCGCGCGGGGTCAGCTTGGCAAGCAGGCGGCGGATGATTTCGTCGGTGGTCACGCCGGCGGCTTCCGCGTTGAAGGTGGTGAGCACCCGGTGGCGCAGCACCGGCGCGGCCACCGCCGCGACATCGCGGGTGGTCGCATGGAACCGGCCGCGCAGCACGGCATGCGCCTTGGCCGCGGAAATCAGCCCGATCCCGGCGCGCGGGCCGGCCCCCCAGGCGACCATCTCGCGGACAAAATCCGGAGCTTCCTTTTCCTTCGGGCGGGTGGCGCGGGTGAGTGCGGCGGCGAAGTCGATCACATGGTCGCCCACCGGCACGCGTTTGACGATATCCTGGAGTTGGATGATGTCCTGGGCGGTCATCAACGGCTTGATGGTGGCGTTGGATGGACTGGTGACGCGCCGGATGATGGCTCGTTCCTCGGCTTCGCTCGGATAATCGACGATGATGTTGAACAGGAAACGGTCGAGCTGGGCTTCCGGCAACGGATAGGTGCCCTCCTGTTCGATCGGATTCTGGGTCGCCAAGACGAAAAACGGCACCGGCAGGTGCATCGTGCGCTCGCCCACGGTCACGTGCCGCTCCTGCATCGCCTCTAACAAAGCCGCCTGGGTCTTGGGCGGGGTGCGGTTGATTTCATCGGCCAGCAGCAGGTTGGCAAACACAGGCCCTTGCACAAACCGGAACCCGCGATGGCCGGTCTCCGGATCCACCTCCAACACGTCCGTGCCGGTGATGTCCGCGGGCATCAGGTCGGGCGTGAACTGGATCCGGCGGAAACTCAGGTCGAGCGCCTCCGCCAGCGTCGAGACCAGCATCGTCTTGGCCAATCCCGGCACGCCCACCAGCAAGGCGTGACCACGGCAAAACACCGCCATCAATACTTGCTCGATCACGTCTTGCTGACCGACAATGACCCGCCCGATCTCCTCCTTCAGTTGACCATACACCGCGTGGAGTTGGTCGACGGCCGCCTTGTCGTTGTTGCTCATGAGTATAGGCTAGTACGCGCGCCCCCGGCCCGTCTTGCTTATTCCGCCGGGTTTTGTGCGGCACTCCCCGGAAATGATTCGCGATCCCAGCCAGATCCGCCCGAATCCTCTCGGCGCTACCGGGATATTCGGAGGGTCCGACCGGACATCCCGAATGCCGCGGTGGGCCGCATGGCGGCACCCCCCCCGGCCCGGCCAACGCGTCAACTCAAGACCTAGGTGGCTGGCAATATCGCCGCCCTCACCGTCATTCAGGCGATGCCGACGTGTTCGAGCAGAGCCGGAATTTTGTGGAGGATATCGGCGATGACCACCTGGCGTCGGCGCAGCATTTGTTTGAATTCGCCACGGTCGGCGTGGCTGATTTCGTGATCCAGACCGACCAAACAGCGTTCCAGAACTTCCACCAGCATCTTTTGTTCCTGTAGATTGAGTTCAATGGTTTGCATAGCGTACCTCCTATTACAAATCAATATACGCGGCACCGCGGGAAAGGCAAATACCGGGTCCCCTCAGGCCGCACCTCGATTCGCGGAGTTTTCAGCCTAGTGCCGGGTGCTGTGGGCAGTGCGCCGCTCCCGGCGCAGGGTGATTTGTCTGATGACCCAAGACCGATCGCGGAATCCGCGCTGCCTCCTGGCCGCGCATTCTCCTTGGTTTGCCGGCTGCGGGCGCTAGCATCCGCGCCACACCATGACCACCTCCTCCGCTTGGTTCTATTGGGCAGTGTTGTCGGCGGTGTTCGCGGCGCTGACGGCGATCTTCGCCAAGATCGGGATCCGCGGCGTGGATTCCGACCTGGCGACGCTGGTGCGGACCGGGGTGATCCTCGTGGTGCTGGCAGCCTTTGTGTGGTTGACCGGCAAATGGAGCAACCCGCTGGAGCTGCCGGCGCGCACCTGGGTGTTCCTCGGACTCTCGGGGTTGGCCACCGGGGCGTCGTGGGTTTGTTATTTCCGCGCCCTGCAGATTGGCGACGCGGCCAAGGTGGCGCCGGTGGACAAGCTGAGTCTGGTGTTAGTGGCGATCTTCGCCTGTGCCTTTCTCGGCGAGCGGCCGTCGCTGCGCGAGTGGGGCGGCATCGCGATGGTGACCGGCGGCGTCCTGATCATGGCCATCAAACGCTAACCCCACACCCAACCCGATGCGCGAAGTATTCGTTCACCAAGACTCCACCCGGGTCGGTTTCTTCAAGTCCGTCCTCGATGAGGCCGACATCCCCAACCTCATCCGCAACGAGTTCAGCAACACTTTGCTGACCGGGATGCCCTCGCCGATCTTTTTCCCGGCGCTGTGCGTCGTCCACGATGCGGATTACGACCGGGCGCTGGGATTGTTGCGCGAATTTGCGGATGAACCGCCTTCGCACTCGCCCGACTGGTGCTGCCCGCAGTGCCACGCGGAGGTGCCCGGCAATTTTGATTCCTGCTGGCAGTGTGGCCTGGCGCGCGCGGGCGCCTAGCCGCATGGATTGCCAAGCGTGACGGTCGGGCCCTGGAGCGTCCCGCTGCGCGACAATCCCGAGGTCCGATCGGACATCGGAATGTCGCGGTGCGTGGGCCACGCCAGCAGGGTTGACAGCGGGAAATCGCCCTGTAGGGTTGGGAGCTTATGACAAAGCGACTGGGGTCGGCGTTGGCATTGATCTGGCTGGCCGCGGAGCCGGCCGGCGCGGCGATTCTGTTCGGGTTGGACAACACGGCCAACCAGACCGACCCCGGAACCGGGGTGCCGTTCAGCGGGGTCGGGATGTTAGCAGACGCGGGGCTGGCCAACCCGATGGGGTCGGCGATCTATCTGGGAGGCGGCTACATGCTGACGGCCAACCACGTCGGGATGAAACCCTACGTCACCTTCGACGGCAGTACTTTCTATCAGCGTGACCTGAGTTTCTCACCGGTGCAGGTGGCGGCCAACGTGGACATGCAGATCTTCCGCTTGACCACCGCGCCCACGGTGGCCGCCGCCAATCCCTACACCGGTGTGGGCGAGCAGATTGCCCCGGCGACCTTGGTCGGCTGGGGCAAGGGCCGCGATCCGACGGTACCGGTGGATTCGCTGGCCGTGGCCTGGGGTGACAACAGCACCATCGCCAAGCGCTGGGGCCTCAACACGCCGCGCGGCCTGGTCACGCTCTCTACCGGGGTGGAAAGTTACGCGGGTCTATACACGGTGTTGGGCAGCGAGACCGGCAGTCCGGCCGGGCTGGGGGCCAGCGAGGCGGGGGCGACCTTGTATGATTCCGGTTCGGGTTTGTTCCAGAATCTCGGGGGCACCTGGTATCTGATAGGGCTGACCGTCGGGGTGGACACCGCCGGCACGTCGAACTTCGGCAACGACAAGAGCAGCGACCCGAACGGCGATCTGAACTACTTCGTGCGGGTCGGCACGTACAGCTCGGCGATCCTGGCGATCATCCCGGAACCCTCGGCGGCAGCCCTGCTGGCAGGCGGGATTTGGGTGATTTTCAGGCGGCGGCGGATTTCCCACCATTGACGCGGGCGGGATCATCGTCTCCCCTGTCGGCATGTCCGAGCCAAAACTGAAGAAAGCCATCTCCGCCTACCGGTGGATCCTCGGTTATTTACTGGAGGAAAAGGCAGTGTTTTTTCCGTCGTTGGCGGCGTTGTTTTTCACCGCGATTCTGTCGTTGGGGTTTCCCTATTTCCTGAAAGAGTTGGTGGGCAACCCGACCGACGCACTGCACCAGCACATTGACCCGCAGCAGATTCTGGCGCGCTCCAACCAGGTGATGCTGCAGTTGGCCGGGGTGCTGGCGTTGCAGGCGTTCGTGGCGTTTTTCCGGGTGCAGGGGTTCATCCGCTCCGGCGAGTCGGCGCTCAACCGGCTGCGGCGCGAGTTGTTCGCGCACCTGGTGCGGCTGCCGATGGCGTTTTTCCACGAGCAGCGCGCCGGCGCGCTGAGCAGCCGGGTGGCGGCGGACCTCGGGGTGGTGCGCGAAACCCTGCTGACCACCGTGCCCCAGGCGGTGCGCCAGACCGTGGTGCTCATCGGCGGCCTGATCTTCATCTTCGTGGCCTCGTGGAAGCTCTCGCTGATCATGTTAGGCAGCGTGCCGGTGGTGGTGTTTGCGATCGCGATTTTCGGCAAGAAGGTGCGCAACTACTCGAAAGCGGCGCAGGATTCGCTGGCCGAGGCCGGCACGGTGATCGAGGAGACGGTGCAGGGCATCGCCGACGTGAAGTCCTTCACCAACGAAGCGTTCGAGGGCGCCCGCTACTCGCGCTCGCTGGAGAGCTTTCTGGACGTGACCAAGCGCGGGGCGAAAACCCGCGCGGCGTTTCTCGCGTTCATCATCTTCGCGCTGTTTGGCACCATCACCTTTGTCGTCTGGTATGGCGCCAAGATGCTGGCCACCGGCCAGATCGATCAGACCAACTTCGCCTCCTTCATCCTGTTCTCGATCTTCGTGGGGGCCTCGCTCGGGTCGTTCCCAGAGATCATCTCACAGTTCCAACAGACCGCCGGCGCCACCGACCGCCTGCGCGAGTTGCTAGACATGCCGCCTGAGCGCACCGACGGCGACCCTGCGGTGAAACTCGCCGGCGCGCTCGCCTTCGAGGGCGTCTCGTTCCGCTACCCGTCGCGGCCGGACGCGCAGGTCCTCGAGGACTTGAACTTCAGCGTCGCGCCTGGCCAGCGGGTGGCGCTTGTTGGGCCGTCGGGCGCGGGCAAATCGACCACTTTTTCTCTGATTCTGGGCTTCAACGAGCTGACCCACGGGCAGGTGCTCTTTGACGGCCGGGCGGCCGCGACCTTGTCGTTAGGGGCGGTGCGCTCGCAAATCGCGATCGTGCCGCAGGAGGTGCTGCTATTTGGCGGCAGCATCCGCGAGAATATCGAATACGGCAAACCCGGCGCCTCCAGCTCGGAAATCGAGGCCGCCGCCCGCCAGGCGAATGCTTTCGAGTTCATCAGCTCGCTGCCCGAGGGCTTCGAGACGCTCGTCGGCCCGCGCGGCACCAAGCTTTCCGGCGGCCAGCGCCAGCGCATCGCGATCGCCCGGGCGATTCTGGCAGACCCGCGCATTCTGTTACTTGATGAGGCCACCTCCGCGCTCGATTCAGAGAGCGAGCGGTTGGTCAACGAAGCGCTGGAGCGGCTGATGCACGGGCGCACCAGCCTGGTGATTGCCCACCGCCTGTCCACCGTGCGCCATGCCGACCGGATCCTGGTGTTCAATCACGGGCGCATCGTCGAGAGCGGCACGCATGACGAACTCATCGAGCACGGCGGCACCTATCGGTTTTTGGTGGAAACGCAGTTGGTGTGACCGCAGGGCCCTGGAATGGCAGCCACAACCGCCACACTCCGACGGGGATGATTAAGAATTTTGAACCGTAGATGGACTCAGATAGACGCAGATGAAGAGGGATTTCTTTGGATCTTATCTGTGCTCATCTGAGTCCATCTGCGGTTAACAATCTTCCTCTATTGCGCATAAGCGAGCTGTATTGGACGCTACTACCGGCGGCAGCGCCGCGCCCGGATTGTTAGACCCGCCCGCGCCGCGCGCTCACCCTCGGAACGCATTCGCGGGCACGCCGGTGACGTTGAGGCCGCGGATGACAAACAGGCGCCCGGCGTGTTCTTCGCGGGCGGTTTTATGGACGCCGGTGGTGACAAACAAGTCCGCCAGATCGGGGCCGCCGAAGGCGCAGGCGGTGGTTTCCAAACACGGCAGGGCGATGCGGTGGAGTTCGTTGCCGTTTGCCGGATCGAAACACGAGACACAGCCGCCGTGGCAAAACGCAATCCACAGGTGGCCGTTCGCATCGGTGGTCATGCCATCCGGCGAGGCCTCGATGTGACTGGTGGCAATCACCTGGCGCGGGTTGCTCAACTCTCCGGCGGCGTAATCGAAGGCGAGCACCTCGCGGCGCGGGGTGTCGATGTAATAGACGGTGCCACCGTCGGCGGACCAGACGATGCCATTGGAAGTCGTGACCGGCTCGAAGGCGGTGTGGACGGTGAGGTCGGGGTCGAGCCGATAGAGTTTGGCGGTGCCAGGGCTGCGCGTGAGACTCAGCGTTCCGGCGAAAAACCGACCGTCGGGCGAGCATTTCCCGTCGTTGAAGCGGTTGCCCGGCACATCGGACTCCGGATCGGCAATCGGGGTGAGCGCGCCGGTCTCCTCGTCGAGAAAGAAAAACCCGTGGTCACCCGCGAGCACCAAGCCGCCGCCCTCGCGCGGAACCACCGTGCCGACGCGCTGACCGACATCCCACGACCGCTCGCTGCCGTCGGCTGGATCGTAGCGGTGGACGCGGCAGCCTGCGATATCCACCAAATAGAGCGCGCCCTGCCACCAGATCGGGCTTTCGCCCCATTGGCAGCGGATGTTTCCAACCGGTTCGGTGCGGGTCATGGGCGGATCTTAGCGGGACGGACGGGCGGGGGCAACTCCGCAAAATCGTTGCGCGGGAGCTTTCATTTCACGGCGCGAACCGGCACAGTCATGGAATGCGCCACCCTGCCCGCAGCGGGCGTGCCGACCCATTGGCTCACCTCCACCCCGCCCGCCGATGACCACCTTGCCTGCAACGGATCTCCACGGTTGGAAAAAAGCGGTCGCGCGGGTCCTCGATCTTCTCTATCCGCCGGACTGCGCCCTCTGCGGCGTTGCGCTCAGCCACGGCCAAGCCCTGTGCCATGACTGCCGGGCGGATTTGCCGCGCCTGGCCGAGCCGTTCTGCCAGTCATGCGGCGAGATGTTCCCAGGCCAAATCACCGGGCCGTTTACCTGCCCGAATTGCCACGATCTCACCTTTGCCTTCGAGTGCGCCCGCCCGGCCACCGTGCGCGACGCCCGCACCCTCGAGTTGATTCACCGGCTGAAATACAACCGGGAAATCCACCTGGCCGGCGAGTTGGGCCGCCTCGCCCGCGAATCCTTCGCCGACCCGCGGCTGGCTCAGGCCTTGGCGGATGCGTGGCCGCTGGTGCCCGTGCCACTCCACCGCCACCGCTTGCGCCACCGCCATTTCAACCAGGCTGAGGAAATCGCCCGCGCCCTCGCAGGGCCCATCGGCATGCCCGTGCTCAAGGCGCTGTGGCGGATCCGCGCGACCGACACCCAGACCCGGCTCAGCCGCCACCAACGCATGGAAAACCTCCGCGGCGCATTTGCCATCACCCGCCGCGGCCGCCGCTGGATCGAGGCGTCACCTCACGGCGCGGTGCTCATCGACGACGTGCTCACCACCGGCTCAACCGTCAACGAGTGCGCCCGAACGCTGCGCCGCGCGGGCTTCCGCAAGGTGTTAGTCGTCACCGTGATGCGGGGCTAGCGCGACGACCGCCCCCTCCGCAAGCCGCCGCCACACGAAATGACAGACCACCGCAGTGAGGCCCAGCGTGAGCAGCGGAAACGCGCCGGAGCGCAGGTTGTCGCCCACCCCCCACGGGCGCAACGGGTAGCCGTTCACGCTCTGATAGAAAAGGTTATAGCCCTTGAAGACCATGATCCAGCCAGCATGCAGGCCGATGGAAAACCACAGGCCGCCGGTGCGCACCCGCGCCCAGGCGAGAATCAAGCCGCCCGCCAGCAGCATCGCGAAATCCGTGATGAAAAACCGCGGATCGGCGAAATGCTGGAGGATTTTGCCCAGCAGCTCGAACCCCGCGAGCACATGCGAGGGATCCGCGATGTGCTCGCCCTCGGGCAGCTTGAGGAAATGCAGGAACGCGAACACCAACGAAGACCCGAGACACGCCGCCGCCGGGTGGGCAAAGCGCAGCCACAAACCTAACAACAATCCGCGGAACAGCCATTCCTCTAACAACGAAACCGCCGCCGCCGGGATCAGGATGCGCGACAGCCACTGGCCCGGCGCGGGAAATGCGGCGTGAGGCGCAAACGCCCCGGCGGCGGCCAGCAGTGCCCCGAGAACCGACAGCAAAGCCCCGGCGATGAGACACCCGAGGACCACTTGGGTCGCCGCGCATGACCAGGAAACCCTCGCCCACAGTTTGACGGGACCGCTGCCGGCTGCGGTGCGCAATGTCTTGATCCGGCGAAACACCAGCGGCAACAACAGCACCGTGGAAAAAATCAACGACCGGTCAAAAAACCGGCCGAACTGCGCCCGCCCGCAGGCGGCTCCGAGCCAATCACCCATGGCGGGCAGGTCCGTGGCCGCCGCCGTGGCCGCCAGCTCTTTGCCCGCGCGGTAGGCCCACGGCGAGATCAGCGCCGCCAGCAGCAGCGAGCCCAGCACCCACAGGACTGCCGCTCCCACCTCGGATTTGACAAATCGTTGCACCACCGCAGAGATTTGAACCACACACGCGCGCTTGTCGAGCCGCGCTTCCACAATCCAGGAGGTGCAGGACAAAAAATCAAGGAGCGGCGGACCCTTCATGTCTAGGATTACTTTTTTGTCCTGCTCCCACAATCCAGGGAATTCCGCCGGAGCGCGGGTCTCGAGACTCGCGCTCCGGGACGGTCACCAGCCGGGCGCGGGCACCCGGCGCAGCAGGCCGTATTTCGGGCTGAACAGGAAGGCGAGCAGGAACCCCACGCCGAGCACCAGCACGATGGCCGGGCCTTGCTCGATGTTGAGCCACCAACCGGCGAGCACCGCGAAGGCGGCGGCCAGCCCGCCTAACAACGAACCGCCCCAGAACATCGCGTTGGTCGAATCGGTGAGCAGATAGACCGTCGCCGCCGGAGTGACCAGCAGGCCGAGCGCGAGCATGCAGCCCACGGCCTGCAGCGAGGAAATCAGCACCACGATCAACACCGCGAGCAGCAGGTAGTTGAGGGCGCGCACCGGCACGCCCAGGGTGGCGGCCACCTCGGCGTCGAACAAGGTCATGAGCAGCGGGCGGTGCAGCGCGGTTAGAACGCCCAGCGCTCCGCAAGAGATCCAGAAATTGCTCCACAGGTCGCCGTCGCGCAGGCCCATGATGTTGCCGAACAACCAGCCCTCCATTTCCTGGGCCACCCCGATGCGGCGCAGCAGGATGATGCCGCCGCTGAACGCCGCGGTGTAGAGGATGGCCAGCGCCGAATCCTGGTCGAGGCGCGAGCCGCGCGAGACCGCCAGCGAGCCCAGCCCGATGAGCAGCGCCGCGATCAAACTGCCCAGAAACACGCTCCAGTCGTTCAGGCCGGCAACCAGGATCGCCACCGCGATGCCGGGCAAAAGCGCGTGCGAGAGCGAGCCGACTTTGAGCGCGGACTTCTTCAACACCACGAACGCGCTGGCGTAGCCGTTGGTGAAGCCGATCAACAACGCGGCCACTATCGCCCGCTGGTTGAACGGGTGCTGGAACGGTTCTAGCAGCCAGTGGATCACGCGACCTCCTTTCCCGCCGCCGGCAGCGCGCCAAAAGTCGCCACCAGGCCCGCCTCGGTGAACACCCCGGCTACCGGCCCGAAGGCGATGGCGCGGCGCTTGAGCAACAGCACCTCGTCGTAGATGTCGCGCACGGTGGCCATGTCGTGGTGCGAGGCGATCACCAGCCGCCCCTCTTCGGTTAGATTTCGCAGAGTGGTGGCCAGGGCGGCCTTCGAGTTGCGGTCGAGGCCGGTGAACGGCTCGTCGAGCAGCAACACGTGGGCCTCCTGGGCCAGCGCGCGGGCCAGGAAGACGCGTTGCTGCTGGCCCCCGCTGAGCTGGCTGATCTGGCGCTCGGCCAACTCCGTCAGGCCCATCAGCCCGATAGCCCGCTCGATGGCGGCCTCGTCGGCACGGGAAAATGGCCGCCACCACCCGGCTTGCGGGTAGCGCCCCATCCGCACGACCCCGCGCACGGTGATGGGAAACTGCCAGTCCACGTTTTCACGCTGCGGCAGGTAGGCGATCTCGCGGCTCCATTTGGCCACCTTGGTGCCGCGCCACCAGATCCGCCCGGCCGCGATGGGCAACAATCCGGCAATCGCCTTGAGCAAGGTGCTTTTGCCGGCACCGTTGGGACCGATCAGCGCGACGCAGGCACCGCAGGAAGTGGCAAATGAAACGTCCTGCAAGGCGTTGAGCTCGCGGTAGCACACCTGCAGGTCTTCCACCCTCAGTTCGTGGTGGTGACCGCAGTGGGCGCATGAGTCGTGAGTCAAATGGGTCATGGTCTGTTTGTCCTGGAAACCGCGAATGAACGCCCATAAACGCCAATAAGCGTTTGAAAATCAAATGCTTGAGAGCAACAAATCATGCACCTTCTGAGTGAGCCCATCATTTTACATAACTTATTCAAAATTAGTGTCCATTGGCGTTCATTCACGGTCTCATCTTCCTCTTGATGTCCATCAGCGCATCTGCCACTCGTAGCGCAGGGGTTCGTCGATCCGGCCGCGGCCAATCCCATAGCGGGTTTGGTCGTCGTAGCCATCGGGCATCACGGTGAGAAACGCCGCCGTCTCGGCCCCACCCGCACTGAAATCCGCCTGCAACCTCAGGTCAAGGCCTCCTGCAACCCGCGGGATCAGCGCGTCGTGCTCGGACTCCCCTGCCCCGAGGCCGCGCCGGTCTAACAAGGTGACCCCGGCCGCGGTGATCACCACGACCCGGGTGGCCGGTGCCAGCAGCCTGAGGCGCAGCACGGCGTGGATGCCCGCGGGCGCCTCCACGGCGGCGGACGCGGGTGGTGCCAGCGGGTGGCGCGCCGTGGTGAGTTGGCGCAGCGGAATGGCCAACAGGCACAAGCCAGCCAGCACGCCGGCGGTCCCCGCCAAGGGAGAAGCAAACCATCGGGAACCCTTCATCGCGCGGTCAGGGCTTGGGTGATGGCCGTCACATTGTGGCGAATCATGGCCTCGAAGCCCGCCTCCTGGCCGGTGCCGTTGCCATCGGAGATCAACGGCGTGCCCAGCCGGGCACCGGTGGCCGAGGCGATCAAATCGAGCCACTTGCCGCTGGTGTTGCGTTCCGGAAACACGGCGCGCACCCCGGATTGTTTCACCGCCTGAATGGTCGCGGCCTGTTCGTGCGGGGTGGTGTTCTGCTCCTTGTTCAAGCCCGCCACGGCGATCACTTCAAATCCAAACTCCTTGGCGAAATATCCAAACGCATTGTGTGCGGTGACCAATTTCCGCTGCCCGCGCGGGACTTGTTCCAACTCGCGGCGCGCCCAGTGTTTCAATGCTTCCAAGCGCTGGCCGCACGCCGCGGCCCGCTCCTCATACGCCGATTTCCCCGCCGGATCCTTGTCCGCCAACGCCTGCGCCACCACCCGCGCCGCCCGCCGCATGTTATCCACCCCATGCCACCAGTGCGGGTCCAACGATCCCGCCGCGTGCCCCGCATCGTGGTCGCCCGACTCCGCCTTGACCACCGTCAGCGAAGGAATCGTCAGCCCCACCTCCACCACGGTCACGCCCGCCAAAGCGGAGCGCAGGCGGCCCAGATACGGCTCGAGATTCTTGCCCGCCGCCAGCACCATGTCCGCCCCCTGCATCCGCTGCATGTCCGCCGGGCGCGGCTCAAAGCGGTGGAGACTACCCCCCTCGCCCACCAAATCAAACACCACCACCCGCTCACCCCCAACCTGGCGGGCCAAATCCGCCATCAACGGATGCAGCGCCGCAACCTGCAACGGTGCCGCTCCCGCCAGCACCGCCCCAAGCCCGACCACCAACCCTGCCACAGCTAGTCGCTTCACGCCCACAACCCTGATGCACAACAAGCGTCATTGCAAGCCACTTGCGTTTCCGCGCGGGCAACCCGCCGCTGATGGACACCAATGGCGGCAGGAGGGTTGCGGGCGAGGGTTGTTTTTGGCGGCAAACTTGACAGGGGCGGGTTTTTGGTGAAAGACGCATCCCATCCGCCGGCGTATTGCCCGCACTTTGATGAATTCACCGCGCCACCACCTCGCCCGCCGCGATCTCAGCCACCCCTCCAATGAGGGGTTTTTTCCCGGCATTAAGATTTGATTTTGCGCTCAAAGCCAGCCAGCATCCCCGACACCCACCTAACAACCATCGACCATGTCCACTGAAACTGAACCCTGTTGCGCAACCCCCACTCAACCCTGTTGCGCAACCCCCAACCTCGGCCTCACCTGCGGGGCGCTTCTGCTGCGCCTCTGGCTCGCCGTGCGTGCCATCCAGACCGGCATGGAAAAATACGCCGGCACCTCCGTATCCGACCAACCCGTCAAGATGGACGGCTCAGCCAACGCTTACGGGCTGTCGACTGCCAGCTCGGTCAAGGAATACGCGATGAGCCACTACCACGGCGTGCCGGCCGGGCTTATGGACAAGTTCAAGGCTGAGCCGCTGATGCACAGCTACTCGCTTGGCAGTTTCACCCTCGATCCGCTCAAGATCTATGACGTGGTGCTCGGGCCCACGCTGTTGGTGTTGGGCGTGATGCTGCTCTTAGGCATCGCCACCCGCACCTCGCTGTTCCTACAGGGCCTGCTCTACATCAGCCTGACCTGGGGCCTGATCCTCATCAAGCAGGATGACGGCGTCTCCTGGCTGGGCGGCCACCTGGTGCTCATCGTCATGGCCCTCGCGCTTGCCGACCACAATCGCTTTGCCATCCTCAAGAAATGGTAATCTCATGAATCAGCCCATCTCCTCTCTCAGCCGCCGCGATTTCCTCTCCAAAACCGTCACCGGTGTCGGTGCCGGCATGGTGCTCGGCGCGCCCACGATTCTCCGCGCTGCCGAGGCCGGTTCGTCCGACAAGATCCACGTCGCGCTGTGCGGCATGGGCAAGCAGGGCCGGGTCCTTTTCGAGGCCATGTCCAACATCCCCGGCCTGCACTTCCAGGCGGTGTGCGACATCTGGGATTACAACCGCCAAGGCGGGGTGGCCAAGGTCAAAGCCCTCCAGGGCCATGTCCCGAAAGCCTACTCCGACATCGACGAAATGCTCGCCACCGAAAAGGGCCTCGACGCAGTGATCGTGGCCACCCCGGATTTCTGGCACTCCCCGCATACCGTGAAATGCCTGGAAGCCGGTCTCAACGTCTATTGCGAGAAGATGATGTCCAACACCATCGACGGTGCCCGCGCGATGGTCAAAGCCATGGAGAAATCCGGCAAGCTCTGCCAGATCGGCCACCAGCGCCGGAGCAACCCGCGCTACCGCTTCGTGCTCGACCAATTGATCAACGGCAACAAAATCTGCGGCCAGATCGTCAATATCAACGCCCAGTGGAACCGCGCCGTCAATTCGTCGCGCGACATCGCCTTTAGTCCGAAGCTCACCATCAAACAGGACATCCTGGAGAAATACGGCTTCAAGAACATGCAGCAGTTCATGAACTGGCGCACCTTCCGCGACCTCTCCGGCGGGCCGATCTCCGACCTCGGTGCCCACCAGATCGACATCTTCAACTGGTTCCTCGGCGCCACCCCGAAGGCGGTGTTCGCCTCGGGCGGCCGCGATTTCTTCAAGGAACGCGAACACTTCGACAACGTCATGGCCATCTTCGACTATGACACGCCGCAAGGCGGGGTGCGCGCGTTCTATCAGGTGCTGACCACCACCAGCGCGGGTGGCGGCTACTGGGAAAGCTTCATGGGCACCGAGGGCAACATCAAGATGTCCGAGCAAACCGCCTTCACCACTCTGTTCCGGGAAGACAGCGCCCCCTCGTGGGACCCGCTGGTGGAACGCGGCTTCCTCAAGAAAAAGGCCGCTGTGCCCAAGCCCGCCGCATCCTCGGGTGGTGCCATCGCCTCATATGAGTCCAAGCCGCCCGAAGGCTTCGAACTGCCCGGCGACCTCCCCATGATCAAGCTGGCCAGCGGTTACAGCCCCAAGCCGCCGCACCAACCGCACTTGGAAAACTTCTTTGCCGCAGTCGCCAGCCAAGGGGCGGTCAAACTCAATTGCGACGCCCGCCATGCCTTCCTGAGTGAGGCACCGATTTACTACGTGAACCCATCCGCCCTCAGTCATCAACCGATCCAATTCACACCCGAACAACTCTCCGTATGAAAACTAAACAAATCGTTTCCACCTTATGCGCTCTCTCGGCGCTCGTCTTCACCGCTTGCGAGAAAAAGTCCGAAACTCACAGCGCCGCGCCTGCGGCAACGGCCGCCTCCGCCGGCGGTGTCAAACTTGAAACCGTGCTGCCACCCGAGCTCATCGAGGGAACGCCCAAACCGATGAGCGTGCCCAACTTGGTGCAGCCCCCCACCGCGGCGCCCGAGTTCTTCGTACCTGCGGGCACCGTCTTGCTCTCCAAAGGCAAAAAAGTCACTAGCAGCGATGAAAACCCGATCATCGGCTCGCTCGACCTCATCACCGACGGTGAAAAGGACGCCGGTGAAGGCTACTTCGTCGAACTCCTCGACGGCAAACAATGGGTCCAGATCGACCTGGAAAAAAGCGCCGCCGTCTCCGCCATCTGGATGTGGCACTTCCACTCGCAGAAACGCGCCTATCATGACGTGATCGTGCAAATTTCGGATGATCCGAAGTTCGAAACCGGAGTGACCACCGTCTTCAACAATGACTACGACGAGTCCTCCAAGATGGGCAAGGGCAGCGACGCTCCCTACGTCGAATCGCGCTATGGCAAGATCGTGGACGGCAAGGGCACCAAGGGCCGCTACGTCCGCCTCTACAGCATGGGCAACACGTCCAACGAGATGAACCACTACATCGAGGTGGAAGTTTACGGCAAAGCACTCTGACCTCACACCCCCACCACCCACACGCCATTCAACGCCGCGGGTTTCTTAGCCCACCGCCCTGACGCGTGCCGAATTGTGGGCTTGACCCAGCGGTGCCCGCGCTGGCAAGAACTCGCCGGGCAACAATCTCAACGCCCCCCCCCCCCTCAGCGAGGTGTGGGGCCGCGGCCTGGCTCACTACGACTCGCTGGCCAACGAAAACGTCGTCGCTCTCTGCGACGTCAACGAGGCGCGTTTTGGCGAGGCTCTCAAGCGCTTCCCCAACGCCAAGACCTATGTGGGCTGGCGGAACTGCCTGGAGTGGCACATGTGCTGGGATTTCGGCGTCGGCCAGATTAGCCAGCATTTCATCAGCCACGGGGAGAGTCCAGTTCGCAGTCAGCTGATGCCGAAACTCAAATCACCCGCGATTGGCTCCGCGTTGACATCCGCCCCCGGCACATCCACCGTCACACCCATGGACACGATGAAACTTCTCCTAGGCACCACCGTCGCGCTGTTATTGGGCGCGCTCGCCATGTCATGGCAAGGCATGAACTACGGGATCAAAAACACCTCGTCCGACGAACTCTCCCGCCTCAAAAAACAAGTCGCCGAACTCCGACAGGAACAGGACAACCTGCAACTCGAAAGACGTCTCCAACAACTCAAGGCCGCCACCCCGCCCACCCCCACCCCCACGCCCGCCGCCAACACCGCTGAAATCGAGGCGGTCAAAGCCCAGGTCGAGGCCAACAAGCTCGCCCTCGCGCAAATGGAAGCCGACAAAGACAAAGCCAAGCGCGACGCCAAAGTCGCCCAGGACGAAGAAGGCTTGCTGAGCCAGCGCGACATCGAAAAAGGTGATGCCGAGCTGCGCCGCGCCCGCATGATCGGTGAGGCCCTGCTCATCGGTAAGGTCAGGGAATACGTCGAGGACGCCCAATTAGGCGGCTTCATCACCTTCGAAATCGCCATGCCCGAACAAGTCCAGGTCGGGACTCTCCTCGCTATCCGGCGCAAAACCGGTATCCTCGGCACACTCAAAGTCTCCGACATCTCCCCTGAAGGCGGCATCGCCAACCCGCTCCCGGGCTTCGGTCCCGTCCAACCCAAAGTCGGCGACGAACTCATCCTACCGCCGCAGTATTAAAAGCAGAAAGTTGAAATCATTCAGCTGCCGCCTCAGCTTCTTCTTCCTCATTTCAGCTTTACCCCATGATCACCGTCGGTCTCATCTCACTGGGTTGCGCCAAAAACCTCATCGACTCGGAAGTCATGATCGGCCACCTCGCGCAGGCCGGGATGGTTCTCACGCCGGAACCGGAACTCGCCGACGTCCTCATCGTCAACACCTGCTCATTCATCGACCTGGCCAAGAAGGAATCCATCGACGCGGTATTCGGCGCGGTTAAAGACCGCAGTGCCGACCCGCAGCGCGCACGCCAGAAAATCATCGTCGCGGGCTGCCTGTCGCAACGCTTCGCCGCCGACTTGCCCGGCATCATGCCCGAGGTGGACGCCTTCATCGGCCTCGACCAAATCACCAAGGTTGCGCCGATCATCGAGAATTTGCTAGGAAAGAAGAATGCCGCCGAGGTTGCCAAAACCGAAGGGCCGGCCGCCACCAATGACCCGCGGGATTTCGTCACCCTCAAGCCGCAATACGTGCCGGACTACGTGACGCCGCGCTTCCGGCTGACCCCGGACCACTATGCCTATGTCAAGATTGCCGAGGGCTGCAATCACACCTGCTCGTTCTGCATCATCCCACAGATCCGCGGCAAGCACCGCTCACGCACCCAGGAATCCGTCGTGCGTGAAGTCACCGCCTTGGTGAAATCCGGCGTCAAGGAAATCAATCTGATCTCCCAGGACACCACGTATTTCGGCATGGACCAATGGGCGGGCGAGCGCCCGAAACCGAGCTCACCGGTGGATTCCAGCAAGGGCGAATCGCTGTGCACGCTGCTGCGCGAAATCAATCAAATCGAGGGCGAGTTCTGGGTCCGCCTGCTCTACACCCACCCGGCGCACTGGTCGGACGAGCTGATAGAAACCATCGCGGAGTGCCACAAGGTGGCAAAATACGTCGATATCCCGCTCCAGCACATCTCCGACCACATGCTCACCGCGATGAAGCGCGTGACCCACGGTGCCTACATCCGCGACCTGCTGCGCCGGATGCGCGCCGGTATCCCCGGCCTCGGCATTCGTACGACGTTCATCGTCGGTTTTCCCGGCGAAACCGAAGCGGATTTCGAGGAACTTCTCGAGTTCATCCGCGAGTTCCGCTTTGAGCGCGCCGGCGTGTTCCAATACTCGAAGGAGGAAGGGACCCGCGCCTATCAGATGAGCGGCCACCTCCACCACATGACGCGCAAGAGCCGCTGGTCGCGCGCCATGGCCGAGCTCCAGCGCGTCGCCGGTGAAACCAACCAGGCCCAGGTCGGCAAACCGGTGCGCGTCCTCATCGAGCAACCCGGCCTCGCCCGCACCCAGTGGGATGCCCCGGAAATCGACGGCTCGGTCATCGTGGACGAGGCCCTGCCCGTCGGCCAGTTCGCCGACATCACCATCGGCGACTGGAGCGGCTACGACCTGGTGGCGGCAAAGTAGGTCTCGTCGGCTCGTCCTTGCCAGCGCCGATCCCGCCGTGCCATGCTCTGCGTGTGGTGACCCGCCCCCTCACGCTTTGGCTGCTTGGCGATGGCAAAGCCGGCCATGAAAACCAATCGCTCGGCCTGGCCGAGGCGCTCGGACGCGTCACGCCCTGCGCAATCCACCGGATCCCGCTGGCCGGCGCGGCAGGGTGGTTAGGGCGCATCCGCGCAGCCCGCGCGGCGGCGGTCGGCCTGCCCAAGCCCGACCTGATTTTGGCGGCGGGGCACGCGACGCATCCCGCGCTGTTATGGCTGGCGCGCCAACAGCGGGTGCCCAGCATCGTGCTGATGCGCCCGAGCCTGCCGCTCAGCTGCTTTGATCTGTGCGTCGCCCCGGCTCATGATTTCCCGCCCGGCACCCCCAGCCGGCCCAACCTGATCCTCACCCGCGGCGCGCTCAACCGGGTCGCCCCGCCGGACTTGTCGGCGCGCACCGGGCGCATGCTGCTCGTCGGCGGCCCGTCGACCGCCCATGGCTGGGACGGCGCGGCCCTCCTCCAGGCCATCGAACAAATCACCGCCAGCAACCCCGCCAGCGGAGTCTGGCAACTCGCCGATTCCCGCCGCACCCCTGCCGGTTTCAGCGAGGAAATCCGCCAGCGCCTGCCCGCCATCCAGGTCGTTGCCCACCCGCAAACCACCCCCGACTGGCTGCCCGGCCAACTCGCCACTGCGGCGCAAGTCTGGGTGACCGAAGACTCGGTTTCCATGATTTATGAGGCGCTCAGCTCGGGGGCCAAAGTCGGCCTGCTGCCCGCCCCGCGCACCAAACTCTCGTCGCGCGTCATCCGCGGCTTGGACGAGCTCATCACCAGCCATACCCTGACCACCTACGCCACTTGGCTGACCACCCGCACGCTCGCCTACCCATCCGAACCGCTGCGCGAAGCCGACCGCTGCGCCGCCGAGGTATTGCGACGATTTTAGGAAATTATCCTTGCAATTTGAATTTCAAGAATGCAATTTGTCAGCATGATTTCGCGTGAAAGCCTGCTCAATGAGCTGCGACATTCGCTTGAAAACCATCCAGTCACGGCACTGCTCGGTCCGCGGCAATGCGGCAAAACGACGTTGGCGCGGCAAATCGGCGCGGCTTCGGCAGCGACCTTGTTCGACCTCCAGGATCCCGAGGTCACGGCGGCTTTTCAGAATCCGAAACTGATCCTTTCGCCCTTGAAGGGGCTGATCATTCTCGACGAGGCGCAACTTCTGCCCGCGCTTTACCCCGTGCTCCGCGTGCTGGTTGACGACGACCGGCGAACGGGCAATCCACGGCGGTTTTTGCTATTAGGGAGCGCGTCGCCCGAATTGATCAAAGGGGTGGCGGAAACCTTGGCAGGAAGAATTCACATGATCCCGATGCAGGGTTTTGGCATCGGGGAAATTGGCCCGGACCATACCGCTCAACTCTGGCATCGCGGTGGTTTCCCAAACTCGTTTCTCGCCGCCGATGAGCCGACGTCCTTCCTCTGGCGCAAGGATTTCGTGGAGACGTTTCTGTTACGGGATTTGCCGCAATATGGCGTCAGAGTGCCAGCGCCGGAGCTGCGCCGACTTTGGACCATGTGCGCACATCTCCACGGACGGTTGCTCAATCTATCCGAACTCGGGCGCGCTCTCGGGCGCAGACACCCCACCGTCGGCCACCATCTGGACATCCTGGAAGAAGCGTTCGTCCTGCGGCGCTTGCAGCCCTGGCACGAAAATATCGGCAAACGGCAGCGGAAATCGCCGAAACTCTATCTGCGAGACAGCGGACTGCTCCACGCCTTGCTTGGCATCCGCGATGCCGCCGCCCTCCACCTGCATCCGGCCGCCGGCGCATCATGGGAAGGGTTCGTGCTAGAGCAAATTCTAGCCCACCTCCGGCCCGACGAGGCGTGGTTCTGGCAGACCCAAGGCGGCGCGGAGCTAGATCTGCTGGCCATCACCGGCGGAAAGCGGCTTGGCTTCGAGATGAAGCTCTCCGAATCCCCACGCACCACCAAATCCATGCGCACCGCAATCCATGACCTGCGCCTCGATCACCTTTACGTCATCCATCCAGGCGAACTGCGCTTCGCCCTGGACGCCGGCATCACCGCCCTACCAGCCCGGGAAATCCCGACCCTAACCGCAATCGCGCCATGACCGAACCCTCCCACCAACTTCCCCCGCCGCCGCGCATCCTGGTGATCAAACTCGGCGCGCTGGGCGACGTGATCCTGGCCATGGATTCGTTCCACGCCATCCGCCAGCACCACCCCGCCGCCCACCTCACCCTGCTGACCCGTAAACCGTTTGTCGCCCTCACCGAAGAAATGCCCTGGTTCGACACCGTCTGGACCGACCCCGCTCCCAAACTCCTTCAAGTGCGCAAGTGGCTCACCCTGCGCACCCAGCTGCGCGCCGCCCGCTTCTCCCGCGTCTATGACCTCCAGTGCAACGACCGCAGCGGGTTCTACTTCCGCTTGTTTGGTACCAACCGCCCGGAATGGTGCGGTGTCGCACGCGCTTGCTCGCATCCTCGGCCGGATTTTGGCGGGGAGAGCCTGCCGGTGAGCGAGCAGTTGGCGCGCCAGTTGGAAGCGGCGGGCGTGGCGCGGGCGGGCACCGCCGATCTCACCTGGCTCGACGGGGACCTCACGGATTTCGGGCTGCCAGCGCGCTTTGTGTTGTTGGTGCCGGGCTGCGCGCCGCAACACCCGTACAAGCGCTGGCCCGCCGGACACTACGCCGGGTTGGCGGAACGCCTCGCCGGGCAGGGACTCGCAGCGGTGGCCATCGGCACCGCCGTGGACCACGATGCCGTCGCCGAAATCCAAGCCCAGGCACCAAGCCTGATCAATCTGGCGGGCCGGACCGACATCGGCCAGGTGGCCGCGCTCGCCCGCCGTGCCGAAGCGGTGGTGGGCAATGACACCGGGCCTGTGCACATCACAGGCATCGTCGGCGCGCCCACCCTGGTGCTGATGTCGCGCGTGACCGATCCGGTGCGAATGTTGCCGCGCGGCCCGCACGTCAGCTGGTTGAAACGCGACGATCTCGCCGATCTAAGCGTTGAGGAAGTGTTCGCCACGCTGCCTCATCTTAAAAACCGCGAATGAACACAAATGAACACAAATCAGCCTTGGCTTTTAGGTGGTCTTCAGATCCGTAGTATAACGCCCCGCTATGGGTGCGACAGGATCTTTTCATAACCCATTCTCCATTCGCGTTTATTTGCGGTCATTCGCGGTTTGCAATGCCTTTCCCACCACCCCGCTCCCACCCCGCTCCCACCCCGCTCACCCATGACCCCCGCAGCCCTGATTCTCGACCGCGACGGCACCCTCATCGATCATGTGCCCTACCTGAGCGATCCGGCGGACCTCCGGCTCCTGCCCGGCGTGCGCGAAGCGCTGCAAACCGCCCAAGCGGCCGGGGCCCGCTTGTTCCTGCACAGCAATCAATCGGGCATCGGGCGCGGGTATTTTGATTTTGCCGCCGCCACGGCCTGCAACCAGCGCCTGATCGAATTGCTGGACCTGGGTCCCGCGCCCTTCGAGCGGATCTGCATCGCCCCCGAATCCCCGGACCAGCCGTCGCTCTATCGCAAGCCATCCCCGCTCTTCGCGCAGGAAATCATCCGCGATTTCGCCCTCCCGCCGCTGGCCGTCTGTTACCTCGGGGATCGCGGCAGCGACCTCGCCACCGCCCACGCCGCCGGCACCCGGGGCGTCGGCATCGCCACCGGCCTCGACGACCTGCGCGCCGAACTCCACTCGCTCGGACTGGCCGGGGAATTTCCGGTTTTTAATTCCCTTGGCGCGGCGATCCATTATCTTTTCGTCCACCCATGATCGACGCCGATGCCCAGACCCGCATTTTCTCGTTGGCCGACTTGCTCGTCCTGCGCGAGCAGGCGGCGGCCATGGGCCAGCGCGTGGTGCTCACCAATGGCTGCTTCGACCTGCTCCACCGCGGCCACCTCACCTACTTGCAGCAATCCGCCGCGCTGGGCGACCTGCTCATCGTTGCGGTCAACAGCGATGCCTCGGTGCGCCAACTCAAAGGCGACGACCGCCCGCTCAACTGCGAACTCGACCGCGCCTACGCCCTGGCCAGCCTGCGCTGCGTGGATGCCACCTTCATCTTTCCCGGGCCGCGCCTCGCCGAGGAAATGACCGCGCTCCACCCCGACCTCTACACCAAGGCCGGGGATTACTCCCTGAACACCATCGACGCCTCCGAGCGTGCCGCGCTGCTGGCCGCGGGCGTGGAGATCCGCTTCCTGCCGTTTGTGGACGGCCACTCCACCACCGCCCACCTCCAACGCCTGCGCGAACCGCACGGCGTGTTGGGATGCATGAAAGGCACCCTGCAAATCCACGGCGACCTAACCCAGCCGTGCATCCCCGAAGCGGATTGGGAGACGCTCCACTGAATCCGCCATACCCTAGCTGCTTGACTATCCCACAATGAACACAGATCAATTCAATAAATCCCTCTTTATCTGCGTCTATCCAGTTCATTTGCCTCAATATTTGAAGTAAAGTGCTCGGCCATCTCGCTTCGCTCGGTTGTGGTTCAAAATCTCTTCTCTCTGAGCTGAAACCGACCGTATTGCCCGCCCGTTGCCTCCCATTGATCCACCCCATGCATCACAACGACACCATCCTCGTCACCGGCGCCGCCGGCATGATCGGCAGCGCCCTGGTCTGGGAACTCAACCGCCAAGGCTACCACAACATCATCCTCACCGACCGGCTCGGCTGCGATGAACGCTGGCGCAACCTCGTCGCGCTGCGCTTTGCCGACTATCTGGATGCCGGCCAACTCCTCGACCAGCTCGACACCCCGGCGCTCGCCGCGGTCCGCTGGGTTTTCCACCTCGGCGCCTGCTCGGCCACCACCGAAAAAAATGCGGACTATCTGATGGAGAACAATTTCCGTTACACCCGGCGCCTCGCCGAGTGGGCGCTCGCCGGCCAGCGGCGCTTCGTTTATGCGTCGTCGGCGGCCACCTACGGCAATGGCGAGGACGGCATGGACGACGGCCAGGACCACCTCGATGCCTACCGCCCGCTCAACATGTATGGCTACTCGAAGCACCTCTTCGACCTGCATGCCCGCCAGCGCGGCTGGTTCGACCGGATCGTGGGCCTCAAATATTTCAATATCTTCGGCCCCAATGAGGACCACAAGGGCGACATGCGCAGCGTCGTCCACAAGGCCTGCGGTGAGATCCGCCAAACCGGCAGGGTCAGCCTGTTCCGCAGCCACCACCCAGATTACCGCGATGGCGAACAACAGCGGGATTTCCTCTACGTCAAGGACGCCGTCGCCATGACCGTGCATCTGGCCAAATCGACCGCCGCCGCCGGCATCTATAACATCGGCTCCGGACAGGCCGCCACCTGGATTGACTTGGTCACCCCGATCTTCACCGCGCTCGACCTGCCCGTGAACATCGGGTTTGTGGACATGCCCGATGTCCTACGCGGCAAATACCAGTACCACACCTGCGCCAACATCCGGCGCTTGCTCGAGTCCGGCTGGGCCGAAACCAATCATTCGCTGGCGGCGGCCGTGGGCGATTATGTCTCAAACTATCTCGTCCCGGACCGCCGGCTCGGCGTCGTTCAGGAACCATGACCCTAGACAGCAAAATGGAAACCACGGATTACACGGATTTTACTGATTATAAGAGAGTTATGGAAATTTGAACGCTAACCTGCGGGGTGAGCAGCCAGTTCGTTAAAATACAGCCATATTCTCCGTGAAATCCGTTAAAATCCGTATAATCCGTGGTGAAATGAACCGCCATGCCGTTATCCATATTCCCATTTATCTTGACTCATGACCCCACCCACATTCCAGGATTCCCTCACTGAATTGCAGGCCGTGCTCGACGCCTGCCGGTCGCTCGCCCCGGCCGTCGAGGCCGCCGGCCAGGCAATCATCCGCAGCATTCTCACCGGCGGCAAGTTGCTCACCTGCGGCAATGGCGGGAGCGCCGCGGACGCCCTGCATCTCGCCGAGGAACTCGTCGGCCGCTACCACCTCGAGCGCCGCGCGCTGCCGGCGCTGTGTCTCAACGCGGACCCCACGGCCATCACCTGCATCTGCAATGACTACGGCTACCAGCACGTGTTCTCGCGCGGCGTGGAGGCGCTGGGCCGGCGCAGTGACATTCTGGTCGGCTTCACCACCAGCGGCAACAGCGCCAATGTGATCGCCGCCTTTCACGCCGCCGCCAAGGCGGGCATCACCACCATCCTGCTCTCCGGGCGCGATGGCGGTAGCGCCCGCGGCCTCTGCGATCACCAAATCATCGTTCCCAGCGACAACACCGCCCGCATCCAGGAAATTCACACCCTCGTCCTCCACCAATGGCTCGAAGCCATTGACGCCACCCCCTGGCCCGCGCTGCTGCCGTGAACCTGAAAACCTCAATTCTGATATTTAACCACTGATTGAACTGATTTCACACTGATTTCACTGAATAGAATCAGAACTCGCTAACAGTTAGCGAGCTCGCCTTTTGATTGAGCCGGCATGAAGTTGTAACCTATTCTAAATAAGTGCAATCAGTGGTTCTCATTTGCCTATCTAGGATGATACCATCTTTGTAAGCTATTCATTCTCTGTGGCCTCCTGTAAAATCATCTTCCCATCTAGGTTGAACCCCGGTTTCCCTACCACCCGCATGACTCCCGCCGCCATTCTCGCCGCCTTCCGCCACCTGCGCATCCTAGTTATCGGGGACGTGATGTTGGACCATTACATCTGGGGCGAGGTCACCCGCATCTCGCCCGAGGCCCCGGTGCCGGTCATTCATGTGATGCGGGAAAGTCACACCGCCGGCGGTGCCGCCAATGTCGCCCTCAACCTCGCCGCCCTCGGCGGCACCGCCGAACTCATCGGCACCTTCGGCGATGATGGCGCGGGCAAATCCCTGGTGCAAATCCTCAACCAAGCGTCGATCGACTGTAGCCGCTGTCTGATCGACCCGGCCACCCCCACCATCGTCAAAACCCGCGTCATGGCCCGCACCCAACAGCTGTGCCGCATCGATCGGGAAGCCACTCGCCATTCCTATGCCCTTGAGGCCGGCAGCGGCATTGATGCTCGGTTGGAAGCCGCCATGGCCCAAGCTGATGCCGTCATCGTGTCGGATTACGCCAAGGGCGTCATCACCCAAGCGCTGTTGGACCGGCTCATCGCCCTGGCTGATGCCCGCGGCCTGCTCATCGCCGTCGATCCCAAACCCGCCCGCAGCCTGCAGTTCCACGGCGTCGGCCTGATCACCCCCAACCGCCACGAGGCGCTGGAACTCGCCGGCCTGCCCGAGCCCGGCCCGGGCGAAGCCTATCCGTTGACCGAAATCTGCCGCCGCATCCATCACCGACTCGCACCCAACCTGCTCGTCATCACCCTCGGCGCCGACGGCATGGCCGTGAGCCGCGAGGGCCAGGTCCAGCAAGTCCTGGCCACCGAAGCCCGCGAGGTGTTCGATGTTTCCGGCGCAGGCGACACCGTCATCGCCTCTCTCACCGCCGCCCTTGCCACCGGCGCCACCGCCGTGGAGGCCGCCAGTTTCGCCAACCGCGCCGCCGGCGTGGTGGTATCCAAAATGGGCACCGCCACCGCCACTCCGGACGAGATTCTCCACCTTCCCGGGGGGCGCGGCTGAACTGAGGGGCTGGGGGGTCAGGGGCCAGGTGCTGGCGTAAGAATTCGCTCTTTCTTCACTAGCTCCTCAGTTGCCGCAATTACTAATGGAGACTCAAATGATAAATGATGAGCTTTCTTCGTCCCTAGAATTGTCCTATATGGCGAGCATGGCTAGGAAGCCATGGATTGTTGCGTGGAAGGATTCGGTGGTGAAGCCGGCGTTTTACCACTGCATTTCGCGGGTGGTGGACAAGCCGTTCGTGTTCGGACAGGATGAGAAGGAGAAATTCCGGACGTTGATGCGCATGCAGGAGAATTTCACGGGCTGCCGGGTGGTGTATTACTGCCTGATGAGCAACCACATCCACCTACTTGTCGAGGTGCCGCCGGCGCCGGAAGGCGGGTTGTCTGACGACGGGGTGCTGGATCGGTTGCGCTCGATCTACCACGAAGCGGCAGTGGAGGAAGTCGCCAAGGAGTTGGCGGACGCGCGGCGGCTGGGGGCGGCGCAGCGGGTGGCGGGGGCGGCGGAGAAGGTGGAGGTGCGGGCGGGCAGGGATGGGCAAGCTGCCACGCGGTGCCACCGGCAGGGGCTGAGCGCCGGGGATCAGGCGCGGCAGGGTGAGCTTTCGTTAGGGAAGATGTTGCGCTGCCGGGTACGGTATTTCACTGACGGGGCGGTGGTCGGGAGTCGGAGTTTTGTGAATGAGGCGTTTGCGGCGGCGCGCGAGCGATTTGGGTCGCGGCGCAAGGATGGGGCGCGCAAGCTGCGCGGCAGCGGAGCGGCGGGCACGCTGTGGAGCGCGCGGGATTTAAAAAAAGGCGTCGGCTGAGATCAGGGTGGATGGAGAAGCGGCAGGTTTTCAGGCAGCAGGGCGATGTGCTGATTGCCAGGAACGTGGCCGCGGGCCGCATCGGTCTTGCATGCGGCGGGTGAAACTGTTACCCAACTTCAGGTGACCGGCGCGCGGCGCGCAGCGACAGGTTCACGGATTCCTCATGAGTCAGCCCCCAATAAATCCTAGGAAACTCCTGCAATGGCGGGTGGAATGCTTGGGCCACTCGCTGATCGAGGGGCTCGCCGCCCTGCTGACCGGGCCGTGGTTGTTCCGCTTGGGCGAGGCGCTCGGCGGGCTGGTCTGGCACTTCATGCCGCTGCGCCGCAAAATGATCCTGCGCAACCTGCGCATCGCCTTCGCGGGCGAAATGGATCTGGCACAACTCAGTAGTCTGGCCAAGGACACGTTCCGTCGCACCGGCGGCAACTTGCTTTCCGCCGCCCACACCGCCCGCCTCACCCCGCAACAACTCGGCGAGGTCATCCACATCGAAAACCTGGCTTTGCTAGAAAACGCGCTGGCGGGCGGCCATGGCGTCGTCTTGCTCCTCTCCCACATGGGCAATTGGGAGGTTTTGAGTCGCCTAGTCCACTTGTTTCCCAAAGGCTCGCGCACCGGCGCGTTCTACCAACCGCTCAAGAACCGCTTGCTCGATGAACGCGTCCTCCTGCGCCGCCAGGCCGACGGCACCCGCATGTTTTCCAAACGCGACAACCCGCACCACGTGGCCGCCTTCCTGCGCGCGGGAGGCATCGTGGGCATACTTGCGGACCAACGGGTTGGTATCCAGGGCGAGCGGGTGAGATTCTTCGACCGGCTCACGCGTGCCAGTCCGTTGCCCAGCTTGTTGGCGCGGCGCACGAAAAGCACCGTGCTCGCGCTGTCCGTGGTGACCGTACGGCCGGGGAAATGGCGGGCGGTTTTCATGCCGGTTGAATCGCCGCCGACCACGGCGAATTGCATGGTGGCTCTGGAGCAGGCGATGCGGGCCGGGGCGGTGGATGTGTTTTGGTTCCAGGAGCGGTGGAAGCTTATCATCGACCACGAGCACTTGCTTCTGGATTGGCTGGGGCCGGTTGGCGCTGACGATGGAGGCAAGCCGCACCGCGCATTGCTGTGGCTGGCAGGGGTGTGCGCCGCTTGGCAGTTGCCGGAGGTCTGGACGCATCCGGACGTGATCTACGAAGTGGCCCTGACATCCGGGCAGGCGCTGCCGGCCTGGTTGCCCGCAGCCACCCGGGTGCATGTCGTGGCCGCCGGCACCGACCGGGCCGCGCGGCGCAAGGCGCTCAGCGCCATGGATCTGGCGGCCAACCTGCCGGTGGATTACATTCTAACCGCCGGGGCGGATCCCGTGCTGGCCAAGGCCGCTCGGTTGGAAGGCATCCCGCTCATTTCCCTGCCGCTGCCATGAAGATCGTACAAATTCTCCCCGAACTCAATGCCGGTGGCGTCGAGGGTTGTGTCATGGAGGTGGCGGCGCATCTGGCCCGTGCCGGCCATCAATCGCTGGTCATTTCTCATGGTGGCCGAAGGGTCGCCGAGCTGGAAACGGCGGGATCGCGTCACATCCAGATGCCGGTGCACCGCAAGTCGCTTGCTTCGCTGCTGCAGGTGCGGGCCTTGCGCAAGGTGCTGGCGGAGGAGCGCCCGGACATCCTGCACGTGCATTCGCGCGTCCCTGGGTGGTTGGCGTGGCTGGCGTGGCGCAGCATGGATCCGGCCACCCGGCCGCGCTTGGTGAGCACGGTGCATGGATTTTACTCGGTCAACGGATATTCCGCGATCATGACCCGCGGCGAGCGCGTCATTGCCGTTTCCGAAAGCATTCGCCAATATATCGTCGAAAACTACCCGAGGACCGACCGGGAAATCATCCGGACCATCTTGCATGGCATCGACCCGCAATCCTGTTTTTCGGGATTCCACCCGCCCTGCGAGTGGCTTTCCCGTTGGCACGAGCAGCAAGCCGGGCTCGCTGGCAAATGCGTGCTGCTGCTGGCCGGCCGACTGACCCGCCTCAAAGGGCACGAGGATTTTTTGTGGTTGATCGCCGCCTTGAAGCGCGCGGGCATTCCAGCGCACGGTCTCATTGCCGGGGAGGCCCACGTGAAAAAACAGGCCTATTTGCACGAACTGCGCCAGGCCGTTGCGACGCACGGCTTGGCGGCGGACGTCACGTTTCTCGGTCACCGAGCCGACGTCCGCGAGGTCATGGCGATGAGCGACGTGGTGTGCGCGCTGTCCCGGCAGCCCGAAGCCTTCGGTCTCACCGTGCTCGAAGCCATCGCCCTTGGCAAACCGGTGGTCGGCTACGCCTGCGGCGGCGTCGGCGAGTTGTTGGACGCGTTGTTCCCCGCCGGGCGCGTCCCCCTGAGTGACCGCGCGCAGTTGCTCTCCACCACCCAGGCCGTCATCGCGGGCGTCCCGCTGCCCCTGCCGGTGGGAGCGCCCTTCACCCTCGACGCGATGTGCCAGGCCACCCTCGCGGTTTACGACGAACTCGTCGGGTAACGGGTTCTTTCAGTGAAAAATCAGTTCGATCCGTGGTTTAAAAAATCCGACATGCCG
>Ga0114958_10000081_pt1 | contig 76661 bp, 73 predicted proteins | sample C_130208_EF_Meta_FD_89577 | JGI IMG/M metagenome (GOLD analysis project Ga0114958, IMG submission 89577) | Freshwater microbial communities from Lake Croche, Canada to study carbon cycling - C_130208_EF_MetaG | ecosystem: Environmental > Aquatic > Freshwater > Lake | place: Lake Croche, Canada...
ATTTTTTATTTTATGTTTAGCGTATTCATTATCTGGATTAGCAAAAATTAAGGCCTTATTACATGCAATATAATTTTCTACGGCAACTTTTCAATTTAATATTTTTAGTATTGATAATAATGTTGTCTTTTACAGCTCAGGCGCAAGATGGTACTCCAGAAGAGGCCCACTTACCCAGCACTACTAGCCTGCTACTTCGTGTGGTCATAGATATCAATTCTAAATCGTTATCAAGCGAGACCATAGAGTCTTTAGTACGAATTGATCGTGAGGGCGCGATAGACGAACACAGCAACCTCCGGATTTCTTTTTCTAAATCGATGCAAAAGCTGGATATCTTGTCCGCTTATACCCTCACCCCTACAGGTAAAAAGATTCCGGTCGCATTAAACTCAATCAAAATACAAGATCATGCAGTCAGTGTGCATAATGCTGAATTTAGTGACTCAAAAGTTAAAGTGGTGATCTACCCAGAAGTCAACATTGGTAGCGCAGTGTATATCAAGTATCGCAAAACCAACTTGAAGTCACCGTTGCCTGGCCATGATTTTCATGACTATAATTTTCATCCTAGCTCGATAATCAAAGATGCCAAAATTTCTATCACCCACAGCAATAAGATCAAGTTATACCTAGACACGCCTCAATTAGTTGGTGGTTTAGTTAAAGCACCCAAAGGCAAAGTTCGCTACGAGTATAGCTATCAACAACTGAAAAACCTTGAGCTTGAACCAGGTACTGTTGATTACGAAGATTTTGCCGCAGGCTATTTTGTTAGCACGATTAAAGACCCGATGGAATTAGGTCGCATCTACCAACATCACGCCACACCTAGAATGACGATCACCCCCGAAATTCAAAACCTAGCAAAAAAAATTACATTGGGCCTTACCAATCGCCGCGACAAAATCAATGCGCTCTTTACGTGGGTCAGCATGAATATTCGGTATGTATCAGATGTGGTTGAGCGTGGCGGTTTAATCCCGCATTCTGCCGCTCAAATTCTGGCGGTTCGCTATGGGGATTGCAAAGATCACTCCACCATGATGTCAACATTGCTCAATGCAGTAGGTATTGATAATACCCCCGCCTTAATTAATTTGGGTAATTCCTATCAAATACGATCTGTTGGCACAGTGGCCCCGTTCAATCATGTCATTACTTATATACCTAGCGAAGACATCTATATTGATAGTACATCAAGGGTCAACAGACCTGGACTACTCCCCTCTGAGTTATTAGGTAAGCCGGTAATCTGGACTAAACTGGCAAAGCTTGGCACCACACCTACCCCGAAAGCCTCTGATAGCTTTATCAAGAGTAGTGTTGTGCTCGTTGTTGATCCCAATGGTGAGGTCAGTGGCGAAGCTACAGATACTTATTGGGGTCGTGCCGAATGGAATATGCGTGATTGGGCAGAGTCCTCACGCAATTACTCAGTGGCGCGTAATGTGAGGACTATTCTTAGCGATCAAGGTGATATTGGCTCAGGAGAATATACCTTTGATGATCCGTATAAAGTTTCTCCTGGTTTTGAATTTAAATCGAAATACACACTACAACCTAACACCAATTTTCCAGGGCCAGGCGGATGGCACATTCCAATTGGTTTAGCCAGTGCTGAAATGGCAGCTTTTGCCAAAAATAATCTTCTCGTTAATAGGACTCAAGCTTGGAAATGTCTTGCAGCTACTTATCAAAATCATTACACCATCCAATTTCCCGACAACGTCAAACTTACACACATCCCACAGAACGTGGCATTTAATGGCGACGCATTTCAATATCAAGCCACCTATGCTCAAATAGGCAATACTGTTACCGTCTCTCGAACCTTGATTCGTGACTATCAAAAAGCGATTTGCGACCTCTCCGATTGGGTTGAACGTAAAGTCATTGATTTAGTTATCAAACGCGATCTACGATCGCAAATTATTTACGAGTAAACGCATACGGCACTATATTTGGCGCAAAGATTACGTTTTTGGATGAAGCCCCCTCGCTCACTAGCACGCCCGTCTTCTACTGACCAACCAACCGCCATGCTCATCCGTTTGGAAGACCTTACGGGATGATGTAGCTTCAGCTACTGATGTTCAATTTGAAACTACAGCGACCGTTAGCAATGCCGGTCTACCTGGCCCGCACCTTGTGATGATTGACCTGCCCAGCAGAAATAAAATCAATATAAATACCTGATTTTAATAATAATTTTATTTATAACTGGCACTTTAATTACTCTAGTCATTCCAATCATTTTGAAAATCTTTCCCAAATACATCAATGATTACAATTTTCAAACAACTACAAAGCCCTGAAATACCATTAAATATTAATTAAAATATATTGAACCTTTATTAAACCTTTATTGAACCTATATAATAGTTTCAATCAAGGTCAAATAAACCGACTGCAGTATCAATTTAAATCATTGTAGTGTCGGGTGATGATGACTTGAGCCCTCAGGAACAATACTAAGGATGCCATGGAAAACAACCCTCGAAACATCACATATCATCTGAAGCTAGATGATGGAAAAGAGTTTAGGTTTGCAGTGCAAGTCGATCGCAATCCCAAAAAACCAAGGTCTCAAAAGCTACCCACTTGGGCTGCACTAGATTTTGAAAAATGTCCGCATTGCCCGCTGAGTGGCACTCCTGATGATGTATGTCCAGCAGCAGCCGATATCGTGCCTATCGTTGAACGATTCTCAGAATTAACGTCTTATACCCGCGTTCAAGTAAGCGTCATTACACCAGAACGCGTAGTGCATAAAAACACCGATATGCAACAAGCTCTAGGCGCATTAATGGGATTAATCCTAGGCTCTAGCGCCTGCCCTATTCTTTCTAAGCTTCATCCCATGGCGGAGACTCACGTTCCGTTTGCCTCATCACAAGAAGCGATATTTAGACTGATCAGCACGCACCTGACTGGATGTTTTTTTCGTGATGAAAAGCCTAGTATTAATGCGTTAAAGCAGTTACTCACCGATGTTGATGAACTGAATCGGGCATTTATCGAACGATTGCGTGCTGCAACCTCTAATGATGCAAACCCCAATGCGTTAGTAATACTGCAGAGCCGATCCTTAATGAGTAGCTTAAGTTTAGAGGATGGCATTAAACAAATTCGAAAATGGTATGGCTTAGCACCTTAAGGCAATACCTCAATAGCACCCTTCATTCCTGCCGCATAATGACCGGGCTCAAAACAAGCCATTTCCCAGGTGCCTGGTCGGTTAAATGTCCATAACAGTTCGCCGCGCTGACCTGGTTCTACACTGACAGCATTATCATGATGATGCGCTTGGCCAGCTTGCATTTCACGAGCATGCTTAGCCAACTCTTCGGCTTGGCCTAATACTAGTTCATGACGTATTCGTCCATTGTTAACCACAATCAGGCGCAACCTTTCACCAACCTTAGCTTGCCAACGTTGCGGTATGAACCGCATTTGATCATCCATCTGAATTCGCACTTCGCGTATCACCCCATTAGCAACAATTGGGGTGCTAGGTGCATTAGTGAGTGCATTAGGGAGTGCAAAAGTCTGTTGCAGCATAGGACTCACATGATGTGAGTGATCATGCTGATGATCGTTATGCAGATCACCCCGTAACCACATCCATCCTGACACGGCACCGGCTATAACAGTAATGCTTGCAATACCGGTATACCACCACATATTCCGTGTTGAATCCTCTGGTTGCTCGGTTGACCACCATAGCGCTAACACACTCAATCCAAAACCTAAGGGCACCACCCAAACGCTACGCTCTGGAGAGTCTGGAAAATGCTGAAGACCACCAGTAAAGAATCCAAAGCCAATCGATGCGAGAATACCAACTCCTAATAATTCACGCCAACTCTGCCGAGGGCCTGGGCTATAACGGCGCTCTAGCATGCATCCAATAATGTAAAAGACTACGCCTAGCGTAGCTGTAAAAAATGAACGCGTTTCACTAAAAAAACCATGATTGACAGCGCCGGCAATAAAACTAATACCCGAGTATTTAGCCAGCGTAGATAAGTGTTGAATGTGGAATTGCATGTTCACGGTCTCAATGTCATTAAAGTAAATCAGTAGCATCTACTGGGTCGGCCGCTGATGAGGCACGCCACACTGAAGATGGCATGATATGGAATAATTTCAAGCGCGGAGTCTAAACTAGATCTGGTCTAATTTCAAATTTATCTTTTTAATCAGCAACTTAAATCTCAATAATTCAGATTGAATATGAGCTGCCAATTGTTGCGGCGTGCCAGGATCCGCATCAATCCCTTGACGCTTTAAGTGCTCCTTAAGATGCGCTTGAGTGAATACATTATTTACCGCAGTATTAAGTAGCCGAATAATGTCAGAGGAAGTCCCTCGAGGGGCAACCAGGGCATTCCAGGAGTTAGTGCCAAAACCAATCACTCCACCTTCTGCGACAGTTGGCAAATCAGGCAGCGAGAACGATCGACGTGCTGATGAAACCGCCAACATTCGTAACTTACCGCTTAACGCATGTGGTTGAACAATGGAAATACCCCCAAACATATAAGCCACTTGACCACTGAGCAAGTCAATAATTGCTGGCCCTGTACCCTTATAGGGTATATGTACTACTTCGATATTCGCCATAGACTTAAACAATTCCCCAGCGAGATGAGCGCCAGCACCCGTGCCTGCAGACGCAAAGCTCAATCGACCTGGATTAGCTTTTGCATAACTGATTAACTGGGTCACGGTATTGGCCGGTACCTGCGGATGCGTGGTTAACACATAAGGCTGTAAAGCCAACATCGAAATCGGCAGGAAATCACGCTCTGGATCGTAAGACAACTTTGACAGCAACACAGGGTTAACCGCTAATGTAGTTACAGTAGCCACCAATAACGTATAACCATCATGAGGCGCTCGGGCTGCAATCTCAGCACCAATTACAGAGGCAGCACCACCGCGATTATCAACCACAACCGATTGACCCAATTGCTTAGCCAAACCTTCATTGAGATAACGTGCAATTAAATCAGTAGGGCCTCCTGGGGGATAAGGCACAATCAGACGTATCGGTCGGTCTGGGTAGGCTGCTCTCGCAGCATGGTAACACTGCAATCCAATTAAAAAATATAAAAAAAACACAACAACGAATCGAGTTAATTGAAACATTCGCAATCCAACGTCATTCAATAAAGGTGGGAAAATACTATATAAGCCATCAGTCAATGCTTAATATTTAATATTTAATATTTAAAATTTAAAATTTAAAATTTAATACTTAATACTCAAGCCTCCAGTTAAATTCCTCACATGATGATTATTTAAATAAAAAATTATCTTGCAAAATATTCCTTGGTTGTGTCCAATGCTACACCCTGTAGGAAAATTGCAGTATCAGAATCTAATCCGCCCGTAAATTTAACGCCTACAGGCGATCTCCCATAAAGTGTTGCATAAACGGTAGCGGCAGCTAAATACGACCCAGCTAGACTTGGGTGGCGTTTATCCAGCTGATAGAGCTCTAGGTCTGGCCGTAGCTTAATCGCTCTAGCGAATGCTAGACCAGCTGGAATCACCAACATATCGTTATTATTACCAGCGGTTGTGTAGGCTTCAGCTAATGGTATAGCCATTTCAGGTTTATCTTTATAAGCCCACGACATAAATAAAATAGGAGTCGCCCCATTTTTACGAACAATATCGCTTTGTTTTTTAGCAAATTCGTAAAAAGTACTTTTCAGTTCAGGATGAATTGGACACTGACTGCAGTCCATCATAATCACGCCATCAAACTGACGTCCTGGTTTATTGAAGATAATTTCATTATCACCAACAAACGAATAGCGACCAATGCCATTGGGACGGAAATAGGATTCCATATCATGCCATTCCAAACCAGATCCGCTGATTGTTACCGAAGTCCCCCGGGGTCGCGCTTGTGGATCAGCTGAACGCACAAAATTACCGTAAATATTATGCATGCTGTTATTGTAGTAAAAGAAACTATTGCCAACCCACATGATTGAAATGGGTGCCGCGGTCAGGTTTCTTTTAGATTGTGTCTGTGCATTAGCTACATGACAAATTGCACAAACGACAAATAGAAAAATAAACTGACGTAAAAATTGATTCAGGAAAGTCATATCACTACCCTCTATAAAAATAGAATTAAAAAATATTGCTAATTATTAATAAATATTAATAAATATTAATAAATATTAATAAATATTAATAAATAATGCATATATCTGAAATCAAATAAAAGAACTATCTCACTAGATTCGCTCACTTAAAGCGATTGCTTTAATCTTACACCGAAAATAGTCAATTATCCTCCCAACATCATGAGATCATATAGTTATCAATTGAATACTTGTTTGATAAAGCCAAGCTACATACCGCAGCAGAAATGGTGCGCTGCATTAAATTCCCATTGGCAGCAAACCTCAACGTGAGTAGTTCTTTTAAAGTATGATGGATTGAAGAATCACAATGATTAACACAATGACCAATCTAAAATTAGAGGCTCTTATGTCAATTAAATCTAGTTTATTTGCATTTACCCTAATGGTATCTGCCTTAAGTGTGCAAGCTCAACCACTGCCCACCGGATCTCCTGAAAGCGTTGGTTTTTCCAGCGAGCGTTTAAATCGAATTGAATCCTTTTTTCTCAACGAAATAGAACGCAATCGTGTACCTGGTGCTGTAGTCGCTATAGCTCGGCAAGGTAAGCTCGTGTATTTCAAGGCTTTTGGCTTTGCTGATAAGGCAAACGGCACAACCGCCACTACTGATACTGTTTTTCAACTCGCTTCTATGACCAAGCCAATGGTTGCTGTAGGCGCGCTGACACTATCTGAACGCGGACAATTACCGCTGCAAAGTAAATTAAGCAATTACTTCCCCGGTTTTGGCAATATGCAGGTGGGTATTGTATCTGCTGATGGAAAAATCAGCACTGAAGCTCAAAAACAAGCAATATTCATACACGATTTATTTCGTCACACTTCAGGAATCCCCTCAGGAGGCCGTTCAGACAGCGGCAGTCGTATTGCTGCACAATGGCCCAGTAGTGCCGCACTATCTAAAGTCGGAAACACCAACGACATGGTCAATTCATTAAACAAGCAGCTACTGGTTCACCAGCCCGGGACTGTTTTTGAATATGGCCTTTCATTTGACGTTCTAGGTGCAGTCGTTGAACAGATTACCAATAAGTCGCTTGGCACCCATTTGTCTGACACCATATGGAAACCACTAAAGATGAAAGACACCACATTTCAACCCAATAAAGAACAACTGGCACGAACAGCTAGGCCTTTTCCGCTCGATCCAATCACTGGAAAATCACAAAGTATAGAACGTATAGCCAATTCATCATCCTACGACTGCGGCGGTGGATGTGCATTCGGCACTATGGGTGACTACATCCGGTTTGGCCAGATGTTGTTAAATGGAGGCGCTCTTGACGGGCAACAGATACTCAGCCCCGCTTTTGTCAGGTTGATGACCAGTAATCACCTAGGACACGACATTAAAAATCGAGTAGCGGTAATAGAACCACATCGCGATGGTTATGGCTTTGGGCTAGGCATGGCTGTACGAATAGAGCCAGGACTATCTTCTGTTCCTGGTAGCCCTGGTGAGTTTAGTTGGAATGGTGCGAATGGCACCGGATTTTTTGCCGATCCCAAAGAACAGCTGGTTGTCACTTTTGGCACTGCAGCCCCAGGAGAGCTTAGAAAATACTATCGTGAACAAGTTCAAAATTTAGTGTACGGTGCATTTACAAAATAGCGTTATAAAAGAACATAATCTTAATAGAATACTACGGGTAATTTCCCAAGAGGAAATTACCCAACAACTTTCTCTGGAATCTGAAGTACACCTGAGTTCTCCTGCTGAACTCATCACGTTCATTCATCATAAAGTGTATTGTTTTAAAATTTTAGTAAAAAAATCTATTAGTCTAAGAATAAGGTATGTCTTTTAGAGTAAATTTACATTTGTATAAAATTAATATAATAAATTTAATATAGTAAATTTAATCTAACAAATGATCAGCAACCAATTGCTTCGCCTGATTTCTAATTAAATCAATAAAAGCTAACGCGATTGGTGATAGATGCCTTCCTGAAGGATAAACCAAATACCAATAACCAGCCTTTGGCAAATCTATAATATCTAATGTTGCAAGTTTCGGCTCGTCAGTATCAAGTCCTAAGGTATATTTAGACATTAATGAAATGCCAAGCCCTGAAATGATAGCCTGTTTAATAGCTTCATTGGTTGATAATTGCATGCGCACTTTAGGGAGAATTTGATGTGCTTGAAATAAATCATTCATCATCATGCGAGTGCCTGAGCCAACCTCCCTAACGAGAAACGGCTCATCTGCAATTGTTTTAAAATGGATACCTTTTCGGCCTACTAAAGGATGATCATACCGGCAGAACACAGCAATTTTATTAGGAAACAATGCTAACCTCACATAATCTGGACTCTCTGGAGGATTGGCAAAAATGTATAAATCATCCTCATTCGCATTTAAACGATTGATTAATGTGGTTCTGTTATGTATTTGCAATGAAAGATCTATATCTGGGTAAGATGTCGCAAAGTCAGCAAGCAACCTTGGAGCAAAATATTTTGCAGCATTCCCCACAGCCAAACGGATCCCCCCGGAACCAAGATTCCTTATCTGAGATAACTGCCCCTCCAGTTCTGACAGAATCTTAAAAATTTTTTGGGTGGCTTCGAGCGTGTATTTACCAGCCTCTGTTGGATACACCTGACGACCAATTTGCTCGACCAAAGGCAAACCAATCATTTCACTCAATTTTTTAAGCTGAATAGAAACAGTTGGTTGCGCTAAAAACTGTTCTTCAGCTGCTCTAGAAAAATTTTTGTGACGTAGAACAGCTTCCAATACGCTTAATTGCGGCATAGTACCATGCCTGAGATATCGGCGAATATGACTTTGAGGCATCATTGATCTCCTATTAATAATCAAAAAAACTATACAAACGATACTCCAGCGTTTAAATTAAACACTGAATAACTTTTTTCAAGTAGCAGAATGTAAAAAATATAACTACTCAATCAAAGGTCTCGCTTGCAAAGCATCTGGAGACTGCAATGCCTATAACACCGAGGGGGAACCCTGTATTGACGATGTTACAGTCATAGCTATTTATAATCATTAATTATTAATTAATTAACTAATTAACTAATTAACTAATTAACTAATCAATTAAGCACTCAAATAACTACTTTAAGCTACTCCCCTTTGGGGAATTAATTTTAAAAATAAAAAAACATAAAAAATTAGAACAAATATTTCAAATTAATGCAAGAATAAATTACAAATAATAATAATAATTTAATGCGTAAATTTTTCTATGTATTACAAAAAGCAATACATAACATTGCAATAATTTATTTCACAAAGTAAAAAAACAATCGCATGATTTATCCCGTCTACTTAAAAAGGGTAAGTAAATGGATATATTATCAATGGAATTTTTAACTGCGCTAACAACTATTATTATTATTGATCTTGTATTGGCGGGTGATAATGCTATCGTCATAGCTCTTGCCACTCGCAATCTACCAAAAAAGATCAGGCGTTCAGCAATAATCTGGGGTACAGCAGGGGCAGTCATTGTACGATGCTTAATGACTTTTTGCGTGGTATGGTTACTTAAAGTGCCGGGGCTAATGCTCGCTGGCGGATTAATGTTAATCTGGATTGCATATAAGCTTCTTGTCAACCAATCTGACAATAACCACGAAGTCAGTAGCTCTAGCAACTTCTGGACGGCTATGAAAACAATTGTCGTTGCTGACCTTGTCATGGGACTGGATAATGTATTAGCGGTTGCAGGCGCCTCACACGGTAGCTTTTTACTAGTAACAATCGGTCTACTGATCAGCATACCAATTGTGGTATTAGGCAGCCAACTCATATTAAAAATAGTTGATCGCTACCCATATGTCATCTATCTAGGCGCAGCAGTGTTAGCAGGTACGGCAGCAAAAATGATTACATCAGAGTCATTAATACAAGAACTCTTAACAAATTATCCATTAGTAAAGCAATTTATTTTCATTTTTGTCATTGCTGGAACTCTAGGGATAAGCTATTGGTTGAATGAACGCTCAAAAAGAAGATCAGCTCAGAAGTTAGCACAAATAGAAAATTTTACCCAAAATTCAGAAAGTAAGGGGATTGGATATAAAAATTTAAGAGAAACTCTTAAGGGTATTCCTACTAAACAGAAACCGGAGATATTTCAAATGGAAAAGATTTTGATCCCAGTCGACAGCTCAGAGAACTCGATAACTGCTGTTCAATATGCAATTACCATTGCAGAATCAGGCAGGCCCACTGAAATCCATTTAGTACACGTACGCCAACCACTACCGAATCATATTGGAAAATTTTTATCTAATGGAGAACGTCGTCGGTGGCATGAGAATCAAGCCAAAGTAGCACTATGTTTTATATGCGATCTATTAGACCAGAAAGGTATAGCTTACACAAAACATATAAAACTAGGTGACATTGTAACAACAATTAATCGTCTGGCTCGCCACCTCAAAGTCAGTCAAATCATTATCGGCAGCACGCCAATGCCTATTTGGATACGTATACTTAGTCGCTCAATAACAACATCTTTGTTAGAAACATCTTCCATACCAGTTCAAATTATTTCTGGAAAACAACCATCTATTGTTAAAAAATATGGACTGCCAGCAAGTCTGGCAACTATTTTAGCAATGCTAATACTAGCTAACGAATAACGAAAATACATTAATGACCAGTTTAGAAATCACAATACTATACTTATTAGCAGCGGTGCTCAGTGTTGTGCTATGTCGATTTCTTCACTGGCCAGCAATGTTGGGGTATTTAATTGCCGGGATGATATTAGGTCCAACAATTCCAACACTTTCGCATGAAGAGAAAAATATTGCTTATCTTGCTGAGTTTGGTGTTGTTTTTTTGATGTTTGTTATAGGACTTGAATTTAACCTAAAGCAACTACTTAGCATGAAGAAGTCCATATTTGGATTTGGAACTGCGCAAGTGTGTTTAACCATTTTAAGTACTGTCATCGTTTGTTATATCTTGTCTGCAAGTTCGACTTACATAAATTTAAATTGGGAACTCAGTTGGCAAGGATCATTTGCTTTGGGCGCTGCTTTATCCATGTCCAGTTCAGCAATTGTAATCAAATTAATTACGGATAGAGCTGAGTTAGAGAGCATTCATGGCAGAAGAATTATTGGCATATTATTATTTCAAGATATTGCTGTACTACCATTGCTTGTACTAATACCAGCACTTGGAAACATAAATCAATCTAATACTGGCGAAATAATAGCTATAGCTCTTATAAAATCTATTTTATTAGTTACTGTTGTACTTTGGGGTGGCAAGGGTTTGATGCGTAAATGGCTACACATTGTTCATGGTCGCAATAGTGAAGAATTATTTATGCTCAATATTTTACTATTAACATTGGGACTAGCATGGATCTCTGAACACTTAGGCTTATCTTTAGCTACCGGAGCGTTTCTGACAGGCATACTAATAGCCGAAACAACATACAAGAAAAGAGTTGAAAATCATATCAAACCATTCCATGATTTATTACTTGGTCTATTTTTTATTACGATTGGAGCTAAATTAAACTGGGAAACAGTATATTTAAATTGGATATGGGTAATGTTGTTATTAATAATTCCAGTTTCATTTAAAGCATCACTTATACTCGCACTTACTAAACTCTTAGGGGAAAACACAAGAACCTCTTTGCGTACGAGTTTATATTTAGCTCAGGCCGGTGAATTTGGGTTTGTATTACTCGCTCTATGTATCCAGCACAATTTGATACCGATCGGTTGGTATGATCTCGTCATAGCGGCAATGATCATATCTATGTTTTTTACACCATTTATTATTGAATACTGCCATAAAATAACAGCAGAAAAAAAGATATTATCATTCATAATATAAAAATAATCGATTAAAAAATTTCACTTTTTTAATATTAAAAAAATTAGTAGTCTTTGGTGGCTTTGATTAAATTAACAAAGGATCTACAAATGGACAATGGTGCATATGCAAGCTATAGAGCTCAAAACCCAACAACTAATATTTTTATTACTACATATGAAAAATTGGCATTTTTTCCTGACGAATTAACAAAAGAAGAAATCATTGTATTGGGATTTTTTGTATCAATATCTCTCTATGCTATTTTTAAAATTATTCACCGTATTAAAAAAAAGCCTACTCAGCGAAATGAAAAGCTAATAGATTTCGATACGCATACTTTATAACTATGTTTATATTTTTAAATAGTGAAGGACTCCAAATGAATAAATTTAAAATTTTTACATTTATTGCCCTCACCTTATTTTTTTCGTACTCATTTGCTCAAAAATCTGTCGAACTTGAAAAAGAGTGCAAAATGAATAAGTTTGATGCTTGTATCACTCTTGGCGTTATGCATGAGCATGGAAAAGGGTTCCGACAAAACAAACAAAAAGCATTAGAAAAAATAATTGATAATTTGTCATTGACAATGCCTTTTGTCTAATTGAGCTTATCAATAATTATCATTATCAAATTCCTTATTGATTATGACTCTAAATTACCTACCATACGAAAAATGATCTACCCCACGATAAGGTGACAATATTAAAGCATCTTCTCGGACAGCAATAATTTGATAGCGACCTATGCCTGAACAACCAGGTGTAGCCGTTTCGGCAAGCCACTCTCTACCACGAAATTTTACCTTTGCTCGCCCCTGCTGATCCCAATGAAATACACTAACCGTCTGACCCGCATCCAAATCTTCCAAATACTTTGGGCTAATGTGCTGATGCGGCGAAGCAACAATTTGTCTTTTGTATTGATTTGAATAAATAAAGCGACGCTGGCGATCCAAATAAAATGCAATATTACCGAGGGAAATAGTGACTAGTGCAATCAATAGTTGAAATATAATAGAGTGGTTATTTTGAGCAACCAATGCAGAGCAAGTCGTTCCTAGGGCTAAAATCAAGGCATACCAAGTCCCTAATCTCATTTCGATGATCATTAATAATCCAGTGACTATCCACCATACCGATACCATACTCATCAAACCACCTCCCACATTAAGGACTAAATGAATTAGACCAAAGCTAGTAAGTAATGATATTTTGAGATTTTTAATATAATAAAATCTAATTAATCTCATTTATACGAAGCTGCATGAGATCATGCTAATCAATTGATTTATTGAGTCAATAGGATTTTGATGTCTTTATGACATATTTTTTATCAATGAATTCAATGACTTTTTAAAATAAACTTAAAAATTCAAAATAATAATTATTTATAATTTATGAATTTAATATAATTATTATTTTGATTTTACGAGGTCATTTAATATCATTTATTTGATATCGCGAATTTTATAACTGTAAAGAATTAGTCAGTCATTTCGGTAATAATATTCTTAGACAGATAAGAATAAAAACAACTCAGACAACAATGAGAATCAATAATAAGTCACAGCAAATAAATTTGAAAACGTTTTAATGCTTGCATATTTTTGATAAATTTTCATTCACCCAAACACTTTCTATTACTTTTTGAATAGTCTTATAAAACGCTTAACAACGGCAACTAACGATCAAAAACGATGCCATTATCTTCACTCTTTCATTCCACGCTCTTGAACATGTTTTATTGTGGCTGAATCTTAGCGGCAGCCACAACTTTACGCCACTTTTCAATATTACGACGTACGTAGTCCGCGTATTGCTCGGGAGTGCTGGATATCGGCTCTAATCCGAGGTTAGCATAACGTTCAATTAAATCTGCACTCTGCGACGCCTTAACCACAGCCTGACTCAACTTATTCACAATGTCTTTCGGTGTATGTGCTGGTGCGGCCAGGCCATATGCAGAATCCACGGTAAAATCTGGGTATCCTACCTCAATAAATGTTGGGACATTAGGCAGACCACGAGCTCGCTTAAGGCTAGCGGTAGCAAGCGCACGCAACTTCCCAGCCTTTACCATCGGAATGGTTGGAGGTACAGAAATAAACATTGCATCAACATGTCCACCAATCACATCATTCATCGCGAGGACAGCCCCTTTATAGGGCACGTGTAACATATCAATATGCTCGACAAGTTTCAGCATCTCACCAGCCAAATGCAGAGACCCTCCAGTGCCAGATGATCCGTAATTGAGCGTATTTTTTCGCGCTCTAACCATTGCCACAAACTCTTTAATTGTTTTGACTGGCACCACAGGATTCACCACAAAAGTAATGTCGCTATTAGCGGTCAAACTAATTGGCGAAAAATCACGTATGGTGTCATAGGGTAGGCGTGAAAATGCCACTGGGTTAATCGTAAATGCTGATGTTGTCGCCAACAATGTATAGCCGTCAGGTGATGCTTTAGAAACCAAATCACTGGCTATAGACATATTTGCACCAGGTCGATAGTCGACCACAAAGGGTTGGCCCAATAATTCCTGTAGCTTCTGAGTGATAGGCCGTACCACCAAATCAGCTGGCCCTCCTGCGGCGAATCCGACCAAAGTGCGGACAGGTCTCGCCGGATAGTCTTGAGCATAAACAGAAAAGCAAAAATTGAATAATAAAATAAAAAATAATTTCAAATGCATAATAATAACTTTCACAAAACAATTTAAATGGTTATGGCAATTTAATATTCTCGAAACATACGTTTGATTTCAGAAATATCACTGGTTCGTGTCAGCCCCAGCATTAATAAGATTCTAGATTTTTGCGGATTTAGCGTATCAGCAGGAACCATACCTTCTGCATCAAATTCCTTGCGGGAAATTACACGTCCATTACCAGTTCGATTAGATCGAACAACAATGGCGCGAGATCCAATCGGACCAAGCGCTTTTAGTGCCTCACGCTCAGAATCAGAAAGACCGCCTGCCCCAGTTCCTGCAATTACAATGCCTTTTGCACCCGACACCCCTAAGGCTTTAATTAGCACTAGACTCGGCTCAGAATATGCGTACAATATTTCTACAGATGGGAGTGCTGTCAATCCTGAAATATCAAATTCAGAGTTAAAGGTATGTCGCTTTGTTGAGGCTTTGTAGAAAGCAACCTCATCTGAATCAACATAACCCAAGAATCCTAACTCGCCAGATCGAAATGCTTCTACACGATATGTATTTGATTTTGTTACATCTCGAGCGCCGTTAATTTCTTCATTCATCACAACCATCGCCCCCTTACCTCTAGATACGGGGGCACTAGCAACACGTATAGCATTCAATAAATTTAATGGTCCATCTGCACTAATTGCAGTTGCTGGCCTCTGCGCACCAACCAAAACAACTGGTTTATCTGATTTAACGGTTAAGTGTAAAAAATAAGCTGTTTCTTCTAATGTATTAGTGCCATGCGTGACCACCACACCAGCGACTTTAGGATCTTGCTTAAAAATCTCATTAATACGGTTCGCTAATTTAAGCCAAATCGCAGGATTCATATTAGTACTGCCAATGTTTGCAATTTGCTCAACCCTGACTTGCGCATAGCCTTTAATTTCGGGCACTGCATCTATCAGCTCCGATCCTAAAATAGAACCAGACTTGTATTCGGTCAAACTCGTCGATGCCCCCCCTCGACCAGCAATAGTTCCACCCGTGGACAATACAACCACCAATGGCAAATCGGCGGCATAACAGCTCGAGATTACAATCAATAAAGTCGGAGCAAGCAAACAAGCTGAAAATATACTAAACAACCAAATCTTTATACGCATAATGTTTCCTAATCATTTAAGAGTTGCTCATGTTAAAAACTTTGAGTTTCATATCTAAAAATATTGTTTGAATTTAGTTTTTATATAAAAAACTATACTAATTGCAATTCCACTCCAAATTCATTCATCAGCACTGCACTAATTTCCGCATAACATACACCAGCACGCTGTACCTTAAAGTTTGAAAAGTTAATCATTGTGCTTGAGACCCCGAGATCGTTAGCATATTGCGATGGCCCATAATCAATGACTACATCGGCAATATTAATAATTTCAGGCTCAATATCACATACGCGATATCGACTACCTTTTAAGGAGGTGTTTGCAGACGAGCCCACAAAAAGTTCACCGCTTTGCACTGTTAAATCAGCGATAGCCGCCCTCAGAGTACCAGCATTTAATAAAATATTTAGTGTTTCACTTTTAACGGCATTAGCCAATACAAACGGGTCCATTCGTTGTAGCAACGGATGCGTTTTGCGATAAGGCGCTATCACGGCTACAGGTAAATTATGCTTATTGGTAAGACTATCGATCATTAATTTTGCTCGATCAGACAATATATGCACTTCATCTTGGAACTGGCCGCTACCCACAATACCGGTAGGTTTATCAAAGCTTCTACCCTTAGCGGCATAAATACGTCTCACTGCATCAGCCGTTTTCCCCAATACCGCATAACCTACATCGAGATGTATAACCGCAACGCCACCATTGCGCACGCACTGGAACACGCTGTTTGCGTCTCTCTCAATATCATGCCCTGTCATTGCAATTGACATTAATAAATCTATTTAGAGTAAAAAATACAACACATATAATAAAAATATAGCATTTTTTAATATTCCCAAAATACCCTTATTTTATGGGTTTTGTACCTTTTACTTGAGTACGATGTAGCAATCGACGCTCAGTATCATCAAATGCTGTACGCTTATGCATCACGCAGCGATTGTCCCAAATCATCAAATCACCCACAGACCATGTTTGAAACCAAGCATCGCCAGTTTGGGTGGTATGCGCCCACAATCGATCTAATAAATCTTCACTCTCTTGAAGCGATAAACCCACTACATAACTAAATGGGCGCCGCCCAAGGAATAATGCACGTCGACCAGTCACTGGATGGCGCCTAACAGCCGGATGTATGGCACCAGGGGCATCACGTGGATCACTCACTTCAGCAAAACCTTTACGCAAATGCCCTGCACTATTACGACTGGAATCATGCTTAATTTCTGAATGTTCAACAATTGCTTTTAAATCTGCAGGCAGTGACTCATAGGCCTCATACATATTTAAAAATCCCGTTAAACCACCCTCTTTTGTGACTTCTATAGCATAGAGCAACGCTGCTGACGGTGGAGTGTCGTTATAGGACATATCAGTATGCCAGACCGCCTCACCGTAACCTAAACTTCCAATAACCTCGCCATTGACTTTGATATTAGACATCACTGCAACCTGAGGATAACCCTCTAACCACTCTTTACCACGGGTATTCACTGGCGCTTGATCCAACTCACCAAAACGCGCACTAAAGACTAACAATTCTTCTTTGGTCAACTGTTGACCTCTGAATCGCAGTATCAAATGATCCATCCAAGCAGCGTGAATTTTTTGAAATGCAAGCTCTGATATTGGCATTGATAAATCAACGCCAAGTACATCAGCGCCGATATGTTCACCCAACTTTGCAATCGAAATGCTTTCTACACTATTCACTGAATTTACTTGCATATTACCCCCAAGTTTATTTCACATATTAAATGGTAGATTATTTTCTAAGCTTCACTAAGCGACTCACTGCCTTAGTGCCACCGCTCCAAGTCGGCAGATAAGCTGCTTTAATACCTACCCCGCCGGCGACCACAATCATGACGTCATCCGGGGATAGCGCTATACGTAACAAATCGTCAACAGCACTGCCTGTACTCGCATTCACTTGCGCTCGATGCTCACGCACTGCTGTCGATAGCATAGACTTCGACAAGGTCGCACGCTCATAAATAGCCTGCTTCGTTGCGCGCTTATCACAACCTCCTCTTACAAATGCATTGGCTATCTCAGGTGGCATAATAATTAAGGGCTCTCCGCCACCTAATAAACCAGAGTTGCCTGCACCACCTGCGATCAACATAGATTGGGCATAGGTTTGTGCAATATCTGCTGCATTCTGACTTATAGAATCGACAATCTCAATTGAACCCGATATACCAACAACTGTAACCACGCTGGCTTGCGGATCAAATCCACGATCAATATGCAAAGATGACCAAGGACTATCAATTGCATTCTCAGCAATACAGCAACTAAATTTCGCAGACTGACCCAGTGTTGCCATATCTAGTTCTCCTGGAATTGCACCACCAACATTGCGTAACACTAAACTCATAGCACGACCAATGGTGGCGTTAGCACGAAATCCTGGACCTAATACATTACTACCAGCGTTCAATCCTACAGCATCAACGATCGGGCCGTTAACAATAATCATCGGCGCCGCCGATCCCGTAGTCGTAGATATACCTACTAAATTAAATTCAGGCGCGGCAATACCCTCAATAGCGGCACCAACTATAGGTAAATACTCAGGCCTACAACCCGCCATGACTGCATTTATAGCAATATCCTGCCATGTTACCGACGAAAATAATGGGGGCAGTTCAGCTAACATTGTGTTGGGGTTATATCCATGCATAGCCAACATGGCATTAACCCGCTCAGCTGTTGGCGGCACCACTGGTAACCCATCAGTAATCCCTAACGCATGGATCGCATCTTGGGTCGCTTGCCAATAATCCACTTGGTCTACCTGGGATAGCTCCTGCCAAATATCCATAATCTACTTTCAACATTGAAAAATAATACTAATTACACACCAAACTTTTTTAGGCGTCACCAAACCCTATTTAATCAATACGAATATTGGCCATTTTTATAACTTTACGCCATTTCTCAACATCAGCTCTGAGAAATACCTCTAACTCAGAAGCACTACTCGCAATAATATCAACGCCATCTTGTGCCACTTTTTCTTTAAATGCAGCAACTGTTAATCCACGTCTAATTTCTGATTGTAATCGATTAACTATGGCTGTCGATAAACCGACTGGCCCTAATAATGCATGCCAAGTCACCACTTCCATACCCTTATAACCGTTCTCATTAAGCGTCTGGATATCTGGAGCAATCACTTGGCGTTGCTCAGCTGCAACAGCCAGCATGCGGATGCGTCCAGCATCTTTATATGGGATTTGCGCTCTTAAAACATCAAACATGGTTTCGATATGACCACCTAGCAAATCAGTTCTAGCAGGAGCAGCACCCTTGTATGGTAAGTGTACAAGGTCAATTTTGGCAGTTTGCTTTAATAATTCAATTCCTAAATGACCAGCGCTGCCATTACCTGCACTACCGTAATTCATTTTACGTGGTTGATTTCGAGCTAGTGCCACAAACTCTTTAATTGTTCTAACAGGTACTGAAGGATGAACCACTAATGCATTATATTGTTTCGCGATCAAGGTAATCGGTGTGAAATCTTTAACAGGATCAAAGGGTGGTTTAGCAAATAGGCTCGGATTAACTGTATGTGTTCCATAACAGACATACAGCGTATAACCATCTGGTGGTGATTTCAGCACGAAATCGGCTGCAATATTACCGCTTGCTCCCGGTCTTGCATCCACCACAATTGGTTGACCCCATAATGGGGTTAAATGTTGTCCTATATAACGCGCCATCAATTCACTTCCACCACCAACTGGCGTGCCAATCACAATTCGAATTGGTTTGTTGGGATATTCAGATTGCGCATGAACTAAACTCGAATTCATTAACAGTGCAGATCCTAAACCCAGTAACATTCGAAGATAATCATTAGATTTCATAGCCCTCCCCCTTTTTTTAACATGGTTGCGATAGGAGCAATCCACATCTATACGATTCACCATCTATTGACTCACATCTATTGACTCTATAACACTCATTGGCCAAATTGTGGACAGCGCTACTTTGAATACCTGATTATGCCTAAAATTCAGAGGGCAAACCATGTATCAAAGACATCCACACGACAGCGATCAAAACAACGCCACCAAAGCATCGACAGCAGAAAGAGCATTGAGTTATGATCATCTTGTAGATACCTGGGTATAGTGGGTATAAAAAGAAAATAGGCATCTAGACGAACAACTATGGCATTGAACAATATGAACTTTTTAGCCTAGATCTAATCATAATAACCCATAATTTAGAATGATCTGGCCCCAATAATGATCTCCATATAACCGCATTCAATGATTTCTCAAAATTAGAAAATACACATATGGCAATGATAACTGGCAATGAACTAGTCGCTGAATCTTTAAAACGTATTGGCATTAAAGATTTCTTTTTTATTATGGGAGGGCCTATTAATGACACCCTCACAAATACTATGGCTAAAGGTATCCGTGGCATTGATGTCCGTCATGAACAAGCTGCTGCGATGAGTGCGCACGCCTATGCAAGGGTTACGAATATCCCTGGACTATGCATGGCAGCATCAGGACCAGGAACTGTAAATCTAACCACAGGTCTTGCTAACGCCCTCATCGACTGCAGTCCGATCGTCGCTTTTGGTGGCTCAAGCCCTATCAATGAATATCTCACTGGGGCGTTTCAAGAAATCGATCAAGTAGCGTTAATGAAGCCCGTCACCAAATGGGCTAATCGGATTTACGAGACGCACCGTATTCCTGAAATGATTGATCTCGCTTTCCGCCAAGCAATCTCCGGCAAGCCTGGTCCTGTATATCTAGACTTACCCTCCGATGTCATCAATAATAAAATTGAAGAGGATCTAGTCCGGTGGCCCGACCTCTCTAAAACTCTGATTAAACATCGGCCACAAGCCGATCCTAGGCTCATTGAGGAAGCCATTCAGTTACTAGCCGTCGCAAAAAAACCTGTTGTTCTTTCTGGTAGCGGTGTGTTGTGGTCAGATGCTGCACCAGAGCTGCATCAATGGGTAACTACCATGGGCATGCCAATTTACACCACACCCCAAGGACGAGGTGTATTGCCAGAAGATCACCCCCATGCTTTTTTAAACGCTAGATCTACAGCACTCAAAGAAGCAGACCTGTTGATTATTATTGGTACCCGCCTCAATTATGTCTTCGGTCAAATATCTCCACCACGCGTCTCTAACACCGCAAAGGTTATTCGAATAGATATTGATTCTGCCGAAATCAGTTCAAATACCCGCGTAAATTTAGGAATAGTTGGTGATGCAAAATTAGTATTGCAACAACTGCTAGCCGCAGCGCAAACGCGTATTCAATCGAATCAATTTATAGAATGGCGCGATCGCCTGAGCACAATTGATCGGTCTAAAAAAGCTGAATCAGAACAGGCATTATCCAATCAGCAAATACCTGTTCACCCTCTGCGTTTGTGCAAAGAGATTCGCGACTTTCTTGATCGCGATGCAATTCTCGTCGTTGATGGTCAAGAAATCCTAAACTATGGCCGACAATCGATACCTTCATTTCATCCACGCCATCGGCTCAACTCTGGAACATTTGGAATTATGGGTGTTGGAATGCCATTTGGAGTAGGTGCAAAAGCTGCAAGACCCGATCAACAAGTACTAGTACTACATGGCGATGGTTCATTTGGTTTAAATGCTATGGAATTGGATACTGCTGCTCGCCATAATCTACCGATTATTGTAGTGATTAGCTTAAATGGTGGCTGGACAGCCGATCCATTACGCGAGAAACCCGGTCGCGATCTCGGCTATACCCGCTTTGATTTATTTGCTGAATCTCTGGGTTGCCATGGTGAACTAGTTGAAAAACCTGAGGATATCCGTCCAGCTTTAGAGCGAGCCAAAATTGCCATCAAAAATGGTAAACCTGCACTAATAAATGTTGTCACAGATTTTGCAGCGCGCGCAGTCACTGTACGGTTCACCAAAACAGTGACTTAAAATCATACATTAGTAATGTTATTTTTAATGGTGTTATCAAAATGACAACTGTTATTTGGTCTGCTCTGTTTTGAGCGATTATAAAAAATTATTTATCCTCGTATGGAGCGCTTGTTGTTGCTCATTCAATTTCGCATGGGCACAACAAACTCCCAAAGAATACCCATCAAAAACAGTCAGAATAATCATTCCAAGCGCACCCAGTGGAGGCACTGATTTAATCGCGCGATTAAGCGCACAAAAAGTGAGTGAAATTTGGCATCAGCCAGTGATCATTGAAAATGTTAGTGGTGGGGCTACTAGAACAGGGATCAATGCCGTCGCGAAATCTAATCCAGATGGGTATACACTATTATTAACAACGGTAAATTTCGCATTTATCCCTGCCATTTATTCAAAATTAAATTATGACCCTGTACTAGATTTTTCACCAATACTAATGCTCGCCAGTACCAACAGCTTGCTGGCTGTACACCCATCACTACCAGTTAGATCAGTTACGCAATTAATTGCACTTGCAAAATCAAAACCTAATAGCCTTCACATTGGTTCTGGTGGCAATGGAACAGTGGGCCACCTGGTGAGCGAGATGTTTCAGTCACAAGCTAAAATTAAATTAATGCATATCCCTTATAAGGGAACAGGACAGAATACAGTTGCTCTGATTAGCGGTGAGTTGCAAACATTGATTGCAAATCTTCCGGCTCTGCTCCCCTACGTGCGTAGCAATCGAGTTAGGGCCTTAGCAGTTACAAGTATGACTCGCGCTAGAGCTCTACCTAAATTGCCAACAATGGCAGAGTCCGGATTGCCAGACTATGAATATAATGGCTGGTATGGCTTATGGGCACCGAGTAAAACAGCATCGTCAATCACCCAAAAAATAAATGAGGACTTTAATAAAGCACTAATGGATCAAAGCATACATGAAAAATTTTTAGCATTGGATATTGATGTTACAGGTGGCACCTCAGATTTTTTTGCACAGCATATTACAAAAGAACTAAAAAAATGGAATATTGTTGCAAAACAAGCGCAGATTAAAATTGAGTAACCATTCAAGGATTGGTGCAAAAATTTTAAATGCTCTAGTCGGCTTTTATACTGGCGTCTGTTATCAGTTTTGCGAGTTTCGCAATATCCGTTCTAACCGTTGTCGCTAAATCCTCGGGTGTACTCGCTACCACTTCGCTGCCTGCATTAAAAAACTTCTGCTTAATCTCTGCTTTATTAATAAATCGGGATATTTCAGAATGAATTTGCTGAATCAAATTAGACGGCAATTTAGCAGGTCCAAAGACTCCAAATGTAGCAACTGACTCATAACCAGGTAGCCCAGCTGCTGCGATTGTGGGTAACTGGGGTGCTAATGCTGAAGGCTGCGCACTAGTGACCGCTAAACCGCGTAGCTTTCCGGATTTTACAAATGGCGCAACAGTTGCAGCGTTATAAAACATGACATGCACTCGACCAGAAATTAAATCAGTAACCGCTTGAGATGGGTTTTTATAATTAACTCTGACAATATTTACACCTGCCATCGATTTAAATAACTCACCAGAGAGATGATTTGAAGAGCCGGCAGCACCTGAACCATAATTCAAAGCGCCTGGCTTTGTACGCGCTAATACAATTAACTCTTTAACAGTCTTTACCGGCAATGACGGATGAACTGCTAACAAGTTGGGGGACATCACGGCCAATGTGATGGGTGAAAAGTCTCGTTGTGGATCATAGGGAACGCCTGGTTGTAACTGCGGAGATAGCCACATTGTTGACGCTGAAAGTAGCCATGTGTAACCGTCTGGCGGTGATTTAGCCACAATATCCGCAGGAATTACACCTACCGGTCGATTATCAACAACCAGCTGTTGACCAAAAGTTGCAGCTAACCCCTGGGCAATTAATCGTGCAGCAAAATCACCTCCACCACCAGAGCCGGGCACTAATATTCGTATTGTCCTACTAGGAAACGCATCAGCACTAAAAGCATCTACATGAAAAATTAAGAACAATATCAAGAAAAAAGTTCGCGCAAAATGATTCAAGCTACAGTTCCTTTAATAAGTATATAAGGTATAAGTTACAGCACTAGTGTTCTACAGAGCCGTCTATGCCTTGATAGGGTTTTTAGATTGATATGCGGCAACATCAGCATCACTCATCTGCAACCACTCCTTGAGCACTTGCTCGGTATGTTCGCCTAAAATGGGTGCTGCAGTAATTTTCACATTTGAGGCAGACATTTTTACAGGCCAACCCGGCATAACCATATCACCGCGTGTTTTATGTGAGATTGGGGCAAACATTCCGCGTTTACGCAAATTGGGGTCCTCACTTAACTCTTGGGTATCTAATACTGCACCAGCCGGAACCCCTGCTTTTTGCAATGTCTCCATTGCTTCAATTTTAGTCCGCTGACTACACCAAGCACCCACTAATGCATCCACTTCTGGCGCATTCTTAGCTCGCGCCTGAGGGGTCGAGAAACGTGAGTCGTCGATTAAGTCTTCACGATCCATCACTTTTAATAGTCGTTGCCAATGCCAATTGCCTGCACGCGTGGTGTACACCATGACGTAATCGTTCACACCGCCAGGCCGACATAAATATAATTCACTGGGTGCTGCTGCACCAAGAGAACTTTGATTACCAGAGCGCTCCACAGGCTTACCTTGCATTAATTGTCCAGCAAAAACGATTCGATTAAAGTTAATGACAGCATCTTGCATAGAGACCTCAATGCGCTGACCCAGCCCAGTAGTGTGTCGCTGTTGCAATGCGGCGAGGATCCCGATCAAACAATGTAACCCAGCACCCGTGTCACCAATATGGGGCCCAGGTCGTAATGGTGGACCACCTGCCTCACCAGTAATTGCAAATGCACCTCCTACAGCCTGGGCAATCATGTCAAAACTCAAAAAGTTTGCATAAGGGCCATCTGGCGCAAAACCCTTTATTTGCGCATAAATTAATCGTGGATTTAATTCTTTAACAACATCATATCCGAAGCCCAAACGTTCAATTCCACCAGGCGACATATTTTCAATCAGGATATCTGCTTGCTCTATCATTTTTTTCAGCATCGCTTTACCACTATCTGATTTCATATCACAGACCACGCTACGCTTATTAGCATTCATAATAATAAAATAATATGAATCTAATTTTTTATTCTCAGTCGATGCGAAACGACCACTCTCCCCCATTGGAGGTTCAATTTTAACAACGTCGGCACCTAGCCATGCTAAGGCCTGCGTGCAAGAAGTGCCAGCTTCATATTGTGTTAAATCAACAACTTTAAGACCAGAAAGTGCAGCAAGTTGGATGGGGGCTGAATTAGGCATAGCTAGCGCTCCTTTGACATTCATTTTTTATAGGGTTAATAATCGCAACGACAACGTATATCTATTTTTTTAAAACCAACAAATTCTATTCAAATTGATCTTGAATTTTGAATACTCTAGTTTTAATTAAGTATAAATTCTATTTATGTTTAATTTCTAATTTTGAATTTTGCCACAGCAATTCAATTTGCAGTCATGTGCTTACACAATCTGGGGTCATAACCATCTTTTTATAGCTTTTATCATATTACGGACTGCCAACTCCTGCTTAAACCAAGTATATCCAAAGTCAAAGCCCCATCAGAGATTAACTCGTGCACAATTAATTTTTGAAACATGTCATATTTCTGCGTAGACAACCATAATAAAAATTAATATGGCAATCATCAAAAACGCAATTAAAGCAACTCAATACTTAGCCGCCCAGGCGCCAGTATGCCCAACATTTTTCCGTCAATATAGCAAATCTGATACAGACTACATCTAAGCTCAATAATGACAAGAAATATTCAAATTCGTGTTGAACACCTTGGAATCTGTCATAATTTAAAAACACATATCATCAGCAGAAAAATTCTCTAGTGCCTGAAACCCCTACCACTCTACAAACCACGCAAGATCGCCTTCAGCGTCCCCTCCGAGACTTACGCGTTTCGGTAACGGATCGCTGTAATTTTCGATGCGTCTATTGTATGCCCAAAGAGAAATTTGGTGCGGACCATCAGTTCTTAGAACGTGCAGCGTTGCTAAGTTTTGAAGAAATCACTCGCTTGGCTCGCATTTTCACTGATTTAGGTGTCGAAAAAATTCGACTCACCGGTGGCGAACCACTGGTCAGGCGCAATATTGAGCAATTAATCTCCACGCTCGCCTTAATACCAAACCTTGATCTTACATTAACCACAAACGGTTCACTGCTTGCTAAAAAAGCGCAAGCGTTGCGAGATGCCGGCTTAAAACGTTTAACTGTGAGCCTAGACTCACTGGATGATCATACATTTAAAGCAATGAATGACGTAGACTTTCCAGTGTCTAAAGTGATCGAGGGCATAGATATTGCGGCAACAGTTGGATTCAATCCCATTAAAATCAATATGGTCGTGAAACGCGGATTAAATGAAACAAGCATTTTGCCAATGGCCAGGTTTTTTAAGCAACGCGGCCATATTTTGCGCTTTATTGAATTTATGGACGTCGGTGTGACCAATGGCTGGCAGATGAAGGATGTATTAAGCGCACAAGAGATTGTTCAAATCATCTCGCAGGATATGCCCCTAGAGCCTGTCTGTGCAAACTATAATGGAGAGGTTGCTAAACGCTGGAAATATGTCGACGGTCAAGGCGAAATTGGCGTCATTGCCTCTGTGACCCAAGCCTTTTGTAGCACCTGTACTCGGGCTCGCATTTCGACTGAGGGTAAGCTGTATACTTGCTTATTTGCTAATTCTGGCTTTGACTTACGCGAGTTACTACGTCAGCATCACAGCGATGCTGATATCACTGAGGCTATTAAACAGGTATGGCAAGTTCGTGCCGATCGTTACTCTGAGATTCGCAGCGAACACACGTCGCCAGTACCTAAAATAGAAATGTCATACATTGGTGGATAAGCATTATCACAACCCTCTGACCTGTGATGCCTAATCAACCATCTATTTCAGGAATAATACTTGCAGGCGGTCAAGGACGACGCATGGGCTATGTCGATAAAGGCCTACAAATCTACCAAGGGCAGGCACTAATCTCCCATGTTATCGCACGGTTTGCGCCGCAAGTTGACGAGTTACTCATTAATACCAACCAAAATTTAATGGAATACTCAAGATTTTCTTATCCAGTCATTAGCGATGAAATCACTGGTTTCGTAGGTCCATTAGCAGGAGTGCACATTGGACTACAGCGTGCACAGCACTCACTAATAGCAACCGTTCCCTGTGATACCCCTTACTTACCTCAAGATCTGTTTTCAAATCTGCTACAAGCTTTATTAAAGAATGAAGCAGACTTGGCAGTGGCTACTACTGGCAGCCAATTACAACCTACCTTCTCCTTATATCGGCATTCAGTATTGTGTAGCCTGACTGAATATCTTCAAAAAGGCGGCCGAAAAATTCAATCTTGGCAACAATCATTAACCGTGGTGAGTGTAAACTTTATAGAAACAGCACATTTTTACAATATCAATACCCTTGAAGAGTTGAACCATTCACCACCTAATTTGTAATACTGAGTAGTATTGATTATTGATTTTTTTGAGGTCAGGATCCAATCAGCTCAGCTCCACAGCAACGGGAATTGACACGACCCCAGGGGCACTAGTAAGCGGCTGCGCACTCCCTTCTGCCTCTAATTGAACACTCTCTATCTGGGCAAAACGTTGCGATATTTTGGTGCTAGTCACTTGCACTTTCTCAACATCCTCATGCGCCTGACGAATGTGTTTTGCCAAATCACGCATGCGATCATCAAAACGACTAAACTCCGATGAGAGCTTATGCAAAGAATCTTTGATCACATGAATCTGCTTACGAGTTTCCACATCTTTTAGCACGGCACGCGCAGTATTGAGAACAGCCATTAATGTAGTGGGAGAAACAATCCAAACCCTCTTGGACATTGCATATTCGGTTAATTCAGCGTGATGGGCGTGAATCTCTGAAAAAACCGCTTCAGCAGGTATAAACATCACCGCACCGTCAGCTGTCTCGCCAGGGATAATATATTTCTTTGAAATATCATCAACATGTTTTTTGATGTCTGCTCTAAACTGCCTCTGGATGGCAACTCGCTCCACACTATTGCGATCAACTTCAAACATTCGATGATAGTTCTCAAGTGGAAATTTGGAGTCAACGGCAATCGTTCCAGTAGGTTGCGGCAAATGAATCATGCAATCTGCACGAGTACCATTAGATAGCGTTGCCTGTAACTCAAATGCAGAGGGCGGTAACATATTACGCACTAACCCTTCTAGCTGCACCTCACCATAAGCACCTCGCGAGCGTTTGTCACCCAGTAAATCTTGTAAACTCACAACGCTGGTCGTCAAGCCTTCAATCTTCTTTTGGGCTTCATCTATTGTTGCAAGACGCGTCATGACATTAACAAAAGTTTCATTGGTTTTGCGAAAACCTTCATCCAATCGCTCATTAACGCGGCCAGAAATTTCCCCTAGCCGTGTATCAATTTTTAAATTAAGCGAATCAGTACTTTGCGTTAAGCGCTCTAGCATGGCTTCGCGTTGACGGGCAAGCTCCTCACTTAAAGTTAATCGAAGGCTATGCAATTGATCTCTAGTTTGCTTTAATTCATCAGCCACAGCTTGCCTCTGCCTATCGCTGACATCAGTCAGCTGCTGCCCAAGGCGATCCCCTTGTCTAGTCAATCCCATATGTAAGTCTGCCAAAACAGCCCTATGTTTATCCTCTAATCCGTGCTGTAAGTTCTGTAGTAACTCGCTCGAGTGCTGACGCAGTTTCCCAGAAATACTGATCATCATCAGAGTAGTGATTACAATAACAATACATACACCAACCCCAATAAGCAGTATAGGGTTCATTAACCATTCGTTCATAATTAACCTCTGAATAGACCTACCATTAAACCCAGTCCTGAGTAACGAAGCCTTTAAAAACTCTATCTTTAATAATATTGCCGCATGATTCTTATGGGCGAGATTCGCATCATATGCTGCAAACCTAGGTATCCGACTGCTACTGCTCCCACACCGCCACCAATAACACCGACAAACCATACCGTGACACTAAAACCATAATCTACATTAAGAAATTTTAAGGCTAATGTATATCCTAATGCTTGCGCTAAGACTGCTGCCAGCAATCCAGAAAATGCACCAATAAATATAAACTCAGAAAATCCAGCTCTCATGACTTGTGACCGACTGGCACCAATAACACGCATTATACTCGCTTGATATAAACGCTCATCTTGGGTGCTTGCCAGGGCCGCATACAGAACAATCATGCCTGATATTAATGTGAATAGAAATACAAACTGTAATGCACTAGAAACCTGCGCAATCATTCCGCGAACTTGCACCATCACTTGCCCAACGTCGATTAATAGTACATTTGGAAATTCCCGCACCAAAGCATTTAATAATTCCACTTTTTCTGGTGGCACATAAAAGCTTGTCACATAGCTCACTGGTAATTTATTGAGCTGCCCAGGTGGTGAAACAATAAAGAAATTGACACGGAAAGAATCCCAGTCAACTTTTCTCAAATTTGATATATTGCCTGAAATAACCTGACCAGCAATATCAAAACTTAGCTCATCGCCAATCTTTAAGTTTAATGCTCGTGCCACTCCCGATTCTACAGACCACTGGTTTTCTATGCCACTACCTTGACGCCACCAATCACCTTGTATGAGCTGATTACCCTTTTGCAGAGACTCCGCCCAAGATAGATTAAATTCTCTATCGACTAAGCGACGAGCACGGTCATCTGAGTAGTCTGCAGATTTGATTTCCCTATGATTTATCTTGATTAATCTACCGCGAACCATTGGATGCATTTCGGGTTCGTCAACTTGGTGATTTTTGAAAAATGCTTTAATTAAAACTAGTTGATCTTCTTGAATGTTAACAACAAAACGATTCGGCGCATCAACAGGTAAACTACTTTGCCAAATTTGTAGTAACTCGCCACGGATCAGGGTTAAAGTAAGAAGCGCCATTAAGCCAATACTCAACGCAACAATCTGCACCACACTAGACCAGCGATGGCGAGATAATTGACCTAATCCAAAGCGCCATGACACACCAACCGATGGTAATCGAGACAACAAACCAATGACTACCCAGACCAATCCAAATAGAATTAGCATTGCAACAACAAAACCAACAAATACCAGCGAGCCCAGACGTATATCACCCGCTTTCCAAATCATTAATACGCCAATTGTAGCAAGCCCCAAAAGATAGGCAAAAGCCGCATTACCCTTAGGCGCTATAAACTCTCGACGCAATACCCGTAGTGGTGAAACCTGACCTAGTGCCAGCAAGGGTGGCATAGCAAAACCAATTAATAAGAAAAAACCAATGACATAGCCTTGGATCGCAGGTAACCACCGCACTTCTGGCAACTCTACTCCAACGAACTGGCTCAACCAAAATGCTAACCCCTGCTGCGCGATAGCGCCAATTAAGCAGCCTGCACCGTTTGCCATGAGACCTAGGCAGATAAATTGTACGCCATAGACTCTGAGCAATTGCTGACGTGCAGTACCCATACAGCGCATCACAGCACAAGCATCTAATTGTCTTTGTAAGAAACGTCGTGCAGCAAGCGCAATAGCTACAGCCGCTAATATCACACTGAGTAATGCGGTTAGATTTAAGAACTGTGCAGAACGTTCCAAAGCCGAGCGAATCTCTGGGCGTGCATCTTGAATGCTTTCAATCCGTTGACCCGGAATCAGTTTTTGTACTAACCAAGCCTGATATGCTGCAATTGCAGTAGATTGACCACTAAATTGTAATCGGTAGCGAATTCGACTACCAATCTGATCCAATCCAGTCTTTAACAAGTCGGCTTGATTTAACATCAAACGCGGCCCACCCATAATAAATCCAACAGCGCTATCCGGCTCTTGGGTGATCATCGCCGCAACCTTCAACTGAATTCTACCAAGCTCAATTTTAGAACCAATAGACACATTAAGGCGCGTCAATAGTTTCTCATCAACCCATACGGTGCCAGGCTTTGGAATTGCAGCGGCAAGGCGATCTACGGTATGAAGTTGATCGGCAATGCGCAACTCCCCCCGCAATGGGTAACCTGCGCTAACAACCTTCACATCGACCAAAACAGAATCACTGCGGTAACTGACCATACTTGGAAATCGCAGCATCTCAGTAGAGACGAGCTCAAAATCAGTAGCCGCAGCTCGCCAATTGGGATCAAATGGTCGGTCAGAAACAATCACTAAATCGGCACCTAATAATTGATTGGCTTGTCGCACCAATGCCTGCTCAACCCGATCAGCAAAAAAACCAACTGTAGTGACACTAGCGACTGCAATAACCACAGCAATTGCCAAGACCTGTAATTCACCCGCATGCCAGTTTCGCAATAATAATCGCATACCTAAAACAAGATCTGCTAGCCATCGCATCACTGCAATACTCCAGCATGGAGTTTAAGAACCTGATTACAGCGTTGGGATAGAACTGCATCATGAGTCACCAATATTAAAGTAGCACCCTGTTCATGATTGAGCTCAAATAACAGATCAATAACCTCTTGTCCTGTAGCGGCATCAAGATTCCCCGTAGGCTCATCTGCAAATAAGATGAGTGGGCGGTTGACGAATGCACGTGCCAACGCGACCCGCTGCTGCTCACCTCCAGAGAGTTGTTGCGGATAATGATTCAATCGACTTGCCAAACCTACACGATCTAGTGCCTCACGGGCGAGCTGTTTAGCTTGGGAGTTTCCAGCCAATTCCAAAGGCAACATCACATTTTCAATCGCTGTCATGGCTGGCAAAAGGTGAAAAGACTGAAATACGAAACCGACCGCTTGCGCCCGTAGCGCTGCACGACCATCCTCATCAAGCGTATTCAAATCAACACCATTCAAACATACTGAGCCGCTGGTTGGCTGGTCCAAACCGGCAAGTAACCCCAGCAGTGTTGATTTACCAGAACCTGATGCACCAACTACTGCCACTGCAGCACCCTGCTCTACGGAAAAACTCAAATTATTGAGAATCGTCAACACCGACTCTCCAGTTGTCACCTGTTTTATCAGTTTATTGACTGTTAAAATCATTGTTTCGGAGTCTTTGTCTTTTTGAGGATGCATAAGGTATGAAATTCAATTGGTTATTTACGTGTTTGCCCAGATTTAATCTAGCGTATTGTAGATTAATCGCTTGTACTCTTCTGACTCTCAGCGTATTACCCTTAAATGCGCAAGCCATTCATCCAGCCACTATACTGGTATTGGGTGACAGTTTATCTGCGGGCTATGGTTTAGCACGCGGTGAGGAGTGGGTGAATTTACTCGGTTTGCGTCTGAAAGAGCAAGGCTTCGATTATAAAATTATCAATGCCAGTGTGAGCGGGGAAACAACCCGAGGTGGCTTAGGACGCATCGATGCAGCATTGCAACAACACAGCCCTACTATAGTGATTCTTGAACTGGGCGCAAATGATGGCCTACGCGGCCTCGACCTTCAGTCCATGCGCCGTAATCTGCAAACTTTGATACAAAAAATTCAACAGACCAAAGCAAAAGTGGTGTTAGTGGGGATGCGCATTCCACCCAACTATGGGCAAACCTATGCCGATGGTTTTCACCATACATTTCGCGATCTCGCCCAATCTAAAAGCATTCCATATGTGCCTTTTTTACTGGAGGGGATTGCTGAAAAGCCAGAGTACTTTCAGCCCGATCGGCTACATCCGACAGCAGCCGCGCAGAGCATTCTTCTGGAGAATGTCTGGAAGCGCTTAAAGCCCATCCTTACATCTCCAAAGGGATAAAAATATTAATATAATCAAATAGTTATATAATCTATAAAACAATTTCGACCTTATTCATACCAGCCACCAGGCGACCAATGACTGCAGCATCAAAAAACCCTTGGGACTTAAATATGTCCAAAACTGTATCAACTGCTGATGGCGCGCAACTAACCAGCAAACCACCACTGGTCTGAGGATCGGTGCAAATTCGCCGCAGCAGCGTAGTATCGCCCTGAGGTAACACCACATCCTGACCGTAACTTAACCAATTACGCTCAGAAGCCCCAGTGACAAATCCAGCCGCCAATAGAGGACGCGCTTCAGACAGAATAGGGATTTGTGATTCGTGTAGTTTGGCATTCAAGCCAGAGCCTCTACAAATCTCTAATAAATGCCCAAGCAGACCAAAACCAGTTATATCCGTGAGGGCATGTACGCCATCTAACTCTGCTAAGGCAACTCCAGGTGTATTTAACTGCGTCGAGACCGCTAACATTTGTTGATAGGCCTTGTTAGACAGCTCATTTTTCTTAATTGCAGCGCTCATAATACCAACACCAAGACCCTTACCCAGTATCAACACGTCACCATCCTGGGCTCGATCATTACGTTTAACCCGATCGGGGTGGACTAATCCGAGCACAACCAATCCATAGATCGGCTCAGGGGAGTCGATCGAGTGCCCGCCAGCAATCGGTATATTGATCGATTCGCAGACTGACTGACCACCCATAGTAATGCGTTGTGCCACACTCATTGGCATCTTACCTACAGGGATACCGAGAAGCGCTAAGGCCATAAATGGTTTTCCACCCATTGCATATACATCAGAAATGGCATTGGTGGCTGCAATTCGTCCGAAATCATAGGGATCATCAACAATCGGCATAAAAAAATCCGTTGTTGCAACAATCGCCTGTGTATCGTTAATGCGATATACGGCAGCATCATCATTATTTGCAGAACCTACCAGAAGATTAGCAAATGGCTGGGCTGCTGCCGATTGAGATAATATTTCGCTCAGCAACGCTGGCGTCAGTTTACAGCCTCACCCACCACCGTGAGAAAACTGGGTTAAACGCAAGTGGGGCTGTTCAATTTGTTCACTCATAACAATTAATTTATCCCTAAAATTCCAAAATTTAGCACCATACTATGAAGAACACTGAAGCTAGACATGCAGATTTCGCTCGCAGGTAAAGAAATGCGATAATGTAAAAATATGGCTGAATTAACGACAAACATACAAACTTCTAGCACGTCACAAGATGATCTGGTGCGGCATGTGCAACAAAAAGAGGCACACGAAGAGCGTGCCGTGAAAATGGTTACCGTATCACAACGCCATGAGTTTGACGAGATTATTGATGTTCGCTCGGAGGATGAGTTTGCACAAGATCACCTCCCAGGCGCTGTAAACTTTCCTGTATTAAACAATGCCGAACGTAGCAAAGTCGGCACCATTTATACTCAAGTCTCTGCATTTGAAGCAAAAAAAATTGGTGCGGCCTTGATCAGCGCCAATATTTCACGCCACCTCAATGAGCACCTCAATCAACGCCCCAGGCAATGGCGCCCTCTGATTTATTGCTGGCGTGGCGGTGGCCGTAGCGCAGCATTTGCCCACGTGCTCGGTCAGATCGGCTGGAGAACCGGTCGAATGGCAGGTGGCTATAAAGCCTATCGTCAACTGGTCATCAACGAACTCTCAACGCTACCTAGCCAACTGACATGGCAAGTCGTCTGCGGCATGACTGGCACTGGCAAGAGCCGATTACTCCACACGCTTCACCAACAAGGCGCTCAAATACTTGATCTAGAAGCACTCGCATCACACCGCGGTTCTGTTCTGGGCCATCTACCAAGCACGCCACAACCCTCACAAAAACTGTTTGAAAGCATGGTGTGGGATGCACTCCATCAACTCTCGCCCGATCAACCTGTTTTCGTTGAGTCGGAAAGTAAAAAAGTAGGCAATCTGCGAGTGCCTGAATTTCTAATTGAAGCCATGCGTGCTAGTACATGCATCATTGTCAATGCCCCAATACCCGTTCGCGTCAAATTGTTACAAGAAGATTACGCGCACTTTATCTCCGAACCTGATCGCCTGAATCGACAACTTGATTGCTTACGTGCTCTGCATGGCCATCAAACAATTACCAAATGGCAGACGCTTGCAAATTCTGGTCAATGGACTACGTTAGTTGAGGAGTTATTACTCAAACATTACGACCCCGCTTACACCAAAGCTATTGACCAAAACTTCCCGAGACTACCTCTAGCCCAAGCGTTCACACTCAACAGCAATACAGAGACGGCACTTCAAGAGTTAGCAACCACGATTTTGACACACATTAAAAATGATTCCCGATCAAATACTTAGCGTTTAATAGTGCACAACAAATTAAAAGTGGTTCACTAACTATCTATGAAAGCCTTGCCAGCTTGCAGCATTTAAGCCAATATAAGGTCTTATTATTCTGATCTCTATTCCACACCATGCTTAATCAAGTTGTACCAGACTTCTGCCTACCTGCCACCGGTAACCAAGAAATAACACTCTCTTCATACCGTGGAAAAACTGTTGTTCTCTATTTTTACCCCAAAGATAACACACCCGGATGCACCACCGAAGGCCAACAATTTCGCGATCTCCATTCGGAGTTTACTGCCTCTCACAGCGTCATCATAGGTGTGTCTCGTGACAGCCTAAAATCACACGAAAATTTCAAAGCAAAAATGGGTTTCCCATTTGAGTTGTTGAGTGACACCGAAGAAGTTGCTTGCCAACTATTTAATGTCATAAAAATGAAAAACATGTATGGTAAAAAGGTACGAGGAATAGAACGTAGCACTTTTGTAATTGATGCTACAGGCGTGATTCAACAAGAATGGCGCGCCGTTAAAGTGCCGGGGCATGTGCAAGAAGTATTAGCATTTGTGAAGTCATTAGCAGCAAAATAACCTGCGTCAATGTAGTTGCTGTACTGGTTTTAATAGGGCGCTCATTAATAGTTGTCAAACAGGGTTGTCAAACAGACTCTTTAACTTGATTGGAGGCTCATGGTTCATCGCAAGACCGTATCTCGTTCGAGCAAAAACTCTCACGTATCCAAAAAGTTTTTTGTTTTAGATACCAATGTCTTAATGCATGATCCAACATCATTATTCCGCTTTGAGGAACATGATGTTTTCATACCGATAGCCACCCTTGAAGAATTAGACGCCAACAAAAAAGGGATGTCTGAGGTATCACGTAACGCTCGTCAAGCCAGTCGCTATCTCGATGAACTTGTGGGTGCGTTTAGTGGTGACATATCTAATGGATTGGCGCTCAACCTCAGTCACGATAAAAGCGCTACAGGCCGCGTGTTTCTACAAACCGAAGCCATCGACTACCAATTACCAGCAAGCCTACCTAGCGGCAAAGCTGACAATCAAATTATTGGCGTTGTTAAATATCTTCAAGAAAAGCATACAGATCGACAAGTTATATTGGTGTCCAAAGACATCAATATGCGCATTAAAGCGCGCGCCCTGGGTTTAGCAACTGAGGACTACTTCAATGACAAAGTTCTAGAAGATAGCGATCTTCTCTATTCGGGCACTTGCACACTGCCCCAGAATTTCTGGGATACGCATGGCAAAGATATGGAGTCCTGGCAGCAATCCGGACAAACCTATTACCGTATCAAAGGACCTCTATGCCGAGATTTTATAGTTAACCAATACGTCCATCTAGAAGGTGTACAACCATTCCAAGCCCAAGTTAGAGAAATCAATGGCAAGGTAGCCATTCTGCAAACTCTCAAAGACTATACCCATCCCAGGCATAAAGTGTGGGGAATTAATGCTCGCAACATAGAACAGAATTTCGCACTAAATGCGCTACTAGATCCCAATATTGATTTCGTGACTATACTCGGTCAAGCAGGTAGCGGAAAAACATTGCTCACGCTAGCTGCTGGTCTCATGCAAACACTGGAAGACAAACGCTACACAGAAATCATTGTCACCCGAGTCACTATACCTGTGGGTGAGGACATTGGATTTCTGCCTGGCACCGAAGAGGAGAAAATGAATCCTTGGATGGGTGCGCTCGAAGACAACCTTGACGTTCTAAACACTACAGACGATGAAGCCGGCGAGTGGGGGCGCGCAGCCACGCGCGACTTAATACGCTCACGGCTCAAGGTAAAATCCTTAAACTACATGCGCGGTCGCACCTTTATTAATAAATTCCTAATTATTGATGAAGCGCAGAACCTCACGCCCAAGCAAATGAAAACCTTAATTACACGCGCTGGTCCTGGCACCAAGGTGGTTTGTCTTGGCAACATCTCTCAAATCGATACGCCCTACCTCACCGAAGGCAGCTCAGGCCTCACCTATGTAGTAGATCGAATGAAGGGTTGGGATCATGGCGGTCATATCACCTTAATGCGTGGTGAACGCTCACGCTTGGCAGAACAGGCCACTATTGCACTCTAGCGGTCTCGCTCAAACGCTAAAAGTGATCGATTGACGCGTAGCTTTCAAAACGCGTATGACGTCCCAAGAATGTCAGATCAATTTGACCCACGGGGCCATTACGCTGTTTAGCGATAATTAACTCTGCAATCCCCTTACGAGGCGAATCTTTGTTATACACCTCATCACGATAAATAAATAAAATCACGTCAGCATCTTGCTCGATCGCACCGGACTCACGCAGATCCGACATCATCGGCCGCTTATCTTGCCGGGAGTCAACGCTACGATTCAACTGTGACAATGCAATAACTGGGACTTTAAGTTCTTTTGCGAGACTCTTCAAAGAACGAGAAATTTCTGCAATTTCAGTTGCTCGATTTTCCTCACGTCCACCTGATGAGCCTGACATCAGTTGCAAGTAATCAATCACAATCAAGGATAATCCACCGGACTCGCGATGCACTCGCCTAGCACGCGAACGCAAATCAAGTACATTTAAACCGGCAGTTTCATCAATAAAAATCTTTGAGTCATTTAACTTACCAACCGCATCAACAAGGCGCGGCCAATCATCTTCGTTAAATGTGCCAGTACGCAACAGATGCTGATCTACACGTCCTACAGATCCAATCATCCGCATAGCCAGTTGCGGCCCCGACATTTCCATACTAAATACGGCCACTGCTTTTTTACTATCCAACGCGACATTTTCAACAATATTCATGGCGAGAGCAGTTTTACCCATGGATGGCCGACCAGCGACAACAATCAGCTCGCCCTCCTGCAATCCAGAGGTCATCCGATCGAGGTCAACAAAACCAGTTGCCAAACCAATCACATCATTTTTATTGTCGCGGTTATAGAGCATATCAATGCGATTAACCGTCTCTGTGAGTAACGAGTCGATGTTGACAAAGCCCTGCTTTGTTTTCGCACCACTCTCAGCGATTTGAAATACACGCGCCTCAGCCTCGTCAATCAAGACCATCGCATCTTTACCTTCAGCGCTAAATGCTGAATCCGCAATACTAGTCCCTACTGATGCCAGATCGCGCAAGATCGAGCGCTCGCGCACAATTTCCGCATAACGCCTGACGTTAGCCGCGCTGGGGGTATTTAAAGCCAAGCTACCAATATAGGGCTGGCCTCCAACATCATCCAACTTACCACTGCGCATCAAACTGTCAGCAACAGTTAAGGCATCTGCAGGCTTATTCTGTTCAATTAATTTAGCGATATGCTGAAAAATCGCCCTATGGTCAGCGCGGTAGAAGTCACCCTCTGTGACCACATCCGCCACTCGATCCCAAGCAGAGTTCGTGAGCAATAAAGCACCCAGAACCGACTGCTCAGCCTCGATTGAGTGCGGTGGCATACGCACAGCATCTAACTGAGCGTCTTTTATGATATGTCCAATATTCTGCGCCATCAGGATCTTTACTTGCTTAAATCAATGTTGATCACAGGTTTGCAACCTATCTAATCTATTTCAAAGCCAATATAGTTGAAAAAGGGCTGTTTCCAGCCCTTTTTCACAAAAAACAATCACTTCATAAACTTAAAAAAGACTAGGAAGTTTCACCTAAAACAGAAACAGTCACAGATACAATCACGTCTGTATGCAATGATACTTTCAGGGCGAAATCACCAATCGTTTTAATCGGGCCATCAGGCATACGAATCGACGATTTAGGAATTTCAAATCCCTGCTTAGCTAATGCCACCGAGATGTCACTATTACCAACCGACCCAAACAATTTACCATCGACACCTGCCTTTTGGGTAATTTGTAGCAGTAAACCTTCCAGCTTGCTAGCTTTCTCTTGAGCTTGCGCCAAGATTTCAGCGTGCGCTTTTTCAAGCTCAGCGCGACGCGCCTCGAATTCAGCCAAGTTTACTTTGGTAGCGCGCTTGGCTTTTCTTTGAGGAATCAAGTAGTTACGTGCATAACCGTCTTTAACACGAACAACATCACCCAAAGTGCCTAAATTAGTAATCTTTTCTAACAATATAATTTGCATGTCTATTACCTCTTAATGCAAGTCAGTGTAGGGCAAGAGCGCTAAGAACCGTGCACGCTTTACCGCAACAGACAGTAGACGTTGGAAATGCGCCTTTGTACCCGTAATTCTTGCGGGAATAATGCGACCATTTTCGTTAATGAAGTCTTTGAGCAAACTGACATCTTTGTAGTCAACTTGAGTCATTCCTTCAGCTGTAAAACGGCAAAACTTACGACGCCGAAACAGCGCGTTGCCTTTTTTACGGTTGTCTTTACCTTTAAATTTACCTTTACCGCTATTACCACCTATTCTAGCCATAATAATTTCCTCTTTTATAACGCTTGCATAGTCGTCACATGCAGGACCAACTGCCTGCTCATTCGATGTTTACGATTTAAAAACCCTTGCACCTCTAGCTGACAACCGATTCGCTGCTGCGCTACACGGTTGGCCAGTTCACCAGTTACTTTAGCAATCACCTCGATTTCAATCTGCCGCGGACTTCCTGACTCAATCTGAGTAGATTCATGCAACAAGGTGAAATCAACTACTGGTAATCCTGCTGGGGTGTGACGCAAAGGCTCTATCGCAATAACTGTTGCTGTTAATTTAACTTGGTTCAGAACCACCTAAACCGCATTCTCCACAATATCAGCTGCACGAGGTGCATCTTCAGCAGGGCGGGCACGCTCTTCGCGCATCATCGGCGAAGGCGTCACAACAGCCTCATTCATGCTGACCGTCAAGTGACGTAATACGGCATCATTAAATTTAAAAGCATGCTCTAACTCAACCAGGGTTTCGTTATTACACTCAATATTGAGTAGCACATAGTGTGCTTTATGGAGCTTTTGAATTGGGTAGGTCAATTGACGACGACCCCAGTCTTCAAGGCGATGAATCGCACCTTGCTGGGTGGTAATCAATTGGCGATAGCGATCTAACATTGCTGGAACTTGCTCGCTCTGGTCCGGATGGACGATCAAAACGATCTCGTAATGTCGCATAAATAAACTCCTTATGGGCTGTAAATCAAATGGACCACCCGCGATGCGTACGCAGTGTGGCAAGGAAAACTCCAAGACAATCAGGTATTCTCAGAGTAGCCGTCTATTATACTTCAACCAAGAACCAGATCAAGCGCTTTTAAATCAGATACTTACTTAAAATCAAGTGGATAAGCATCTGCCCGATCAAATTTACGGCGTTTTTACGCTATCGGCCACCATCCGCTGGCGCCGCGCCTCGGACAAACAAATCCCTGCAGAAACAGAAACATTGAGACTGGCAACGCTGCCTAACATCGGAATTCGTACCAAAATATCGCGATTTTCACGGGTCAGGCGCCGCATACCCTCGCCTTCAGCCCCTAACACCCACGCCAGTGAGCCTTGTAAATTTGCACCATAGAGCTGTTGATCTCCATGCTCGTCCGCGCCAATCAACCATATACCGCGCGCTTTTAAGTCACGCATAGCCCGTGCCAAATTGGTCACCATGAGATAAGGCACGCTATCTGCAGCACCGCTAGCAACCTTAGCCACTGTAGCATTGAGCCCAACGGCCCGATCTTTAGGCGCTAGCACAGCGTGTACTCCCATTGCATCGGCCACCCGCAAGCAAGCACCTAAGTTATGTGGGTCAGTCACCCCATCTAAAATTAATAAAAATGGCGGCTCCGTCAAGGCGTCTAGCACATCCTCTATGTCAGTCGGCATTATCACCACTTCTGCGCGAGCTGCTACGCCCTGATGCCTGGCCTGATTGGTCAGCGTATCTAAGCGCTTGGCATCCACTAAAACCACCTTAACGTGGTGCGCTTGGGCTAATGCCAGTAAGCCTTGAGCGCGGCGATCGTGACGTGACGCATCTAAGTAGATCTCGCGCACCGCTTCGCTTCGACGCCTCAAGCGGCTTTCAATCGCATGAAAACCATGAATTAATTGTAAATCAGCACTCATGAGCTAAGCTCCGTAACCATCTGATAAATATATGATTTAAGATAATATAAAGTCTATTCGAGCACCATCTAAATCAACCCGTGCAATCTTAACCCGGACACGATCACCCAAACGATAGCGCTGTCCGGTACGCTCACCCAATAACTGATGCTTAGCTGCATCGTAGCGGAAATAATCCTTACCTAAATCTGAGATATGGATTAATCCCTCTACATAAACATCATCCAAAGCCACAAACGCACCAAAGGCTGCAACCCCAGCAATACTACCCATGAACACCTCGCCCACACGATCCCGCATGTAATAGCACTTGAGCCAAGCCGTAACATCGCGCGTAGCATCATCAGCACGGCGTTCAGTTAAGGAGCATTGCACACCAATTTGCGCCCAGTCGGTGAGTTGATATTTGGTTTTCGCTAACACCGCTTTAATCGCACGATGCACTAATAAATCTGGGTAGCGGCGAATCGGAGAAGTAAAATGCGCATACCCCTCATAAGACAAACCAAAGTGGCCGTTATTTTTCGGGGCATAGACCGCTTGCTTTAACGATCTCAACATTGCAGTTTGTAACAATTGCGCGTCCGGCCTAGACTTAATCTTGGTTAGCAATTTCGCGTAATCCATGGCTAGTGGTTTATCACCGCCCGGTAGCTCCAAGCCGAAACCTTTCAAAAAGTCTCGTAACGCCTCAAGCTTTTCTGGAGTTGGCCCCTCATGCACCCGATACAGCAATGGATGCGCATTCTCATTTAGGAATGCTGCTGCGCAGACATTGGCAGCCAACATACACTCCTCAATAATTCGATGTGCATCGTTACGGATGACTGGCACTATATTGGTAATCTTGCCTTGACCATCAAAAATCATTTGTGTTTCTGGCGTTTCAAAATCAATGGCACCACGCTGCTCACGCGCCTTCGCTAACACCTCATAGAGCTGATATAGATTCTGCAAATTGGGTAGTAAAGCACTACGTTTACGTGCAGCAGCAGAACGGGGCGCCTCTAAAATTGCAGCAACCTCGGTATAGGTGAGTCGCGCTTGAGAACACATAACGGCCGCGTAAAAACCACACTGACCCACCTGACCTTGGCGATTGATTTGCATGTCGCACACCATAACCAAGCGATCGACCTCTGGCTTAATCGAGCACAACCCGTTAGATATCGGCTCTGGCAACATGGGAATTACTCTTCGCGGAAAATACACCGAGTTGCCACGATTACGCGCTTCCACATCAAGCGCATCACCGTCTGTCACATAATGACTGACATCGGCAATCGCAACGACCAAACGGAACCCTTTAGCATTGCGCTCACAATAAACGGCATCGTCAAAATCTTTTGCAGTCTCACCATCAATGGTGACCAAATTCATCTCGCGCAAATCAACCCGCCCGCGTCGATCTGACACTCGCACGATTTTCGGCATTTTGCTAGCTAACAACTCAGCCTCCGGTGGAAAAATCCATGGCAGTGCATGCTTGCGAAGAGCAATTTCGATTTCCATACCAGGATCGGCATAATTACCTAAAACTTCTACCACTCGGGCTAAGGGCTGAGGGTGCCGACCCGGCTGAGAAATAATCTCCACCATCACGACCTGCCCCACTGTAGCGGCCCCCGATTCTCCCACAGGTATCACAAAATCTTGGCTGACTCGCTTATCTTCTGCAGTCACAAAAGTCACTCCATGCTCAATACGCAGGCGCCCGACTACGCGCTGCTGCCCATGCTCAAGCACTTCGACAATCTTCCCTTCCGAACGACCGCGACGGTCCGTTCCACTAATACGCGCCATCACGCGATCACCGTGCAAAACTTTTTGCATCTCACGCGGGCTTAGAAACAAATCGACGCCACCGTCCTCACGTTGCAAAAAGCCAAAGCCTTCTTTATGCCCCAACACTCGACCACACAACAAGTCGAGTTTAGCAACGGCACACAAATCACCACGTCGATTTCGCATCATCTGACCATCACGCTCCATCGCGCCTAGACGTCGCGCAAATGGTTCTTTTTCTGCTTTGCCGATCTCCAGATGCGCGATCAAATCTCGCTCATCCATCGGCACCCCAGCTTCTAACAATACCTCAAGGATTAACTCGCGGCTTGGCAGGGGATTTTCATATCGCCCAGCCTCTCTCAAATGGAAAGGGTCAGCCTTGCGGCGCGAGACCTTAGCCTTGACTTTGACTGGAGCAGACTTCTTTTTCGGTTTTTTCATTTGTATAATCAGCTTTCATGGGCTAGAATCACGCCCTCATTGCCCAGGTGGCGGAATTGGTAGACGCACCAGCTTCAGGTGCTGGCGGGTAATACCGTGGAGGTTCGAGTCCTCTTCTGGGCACCACAATTATTATGACACTACCAGTCATAAAGTCCTAAATACCAGACGATCGATGGTCACCGTGGTTATTACAACTGTTTCAATCAGGGCTAGTAACAATAAATGATGAGTTTTAAGTCTAGATCTAAATTTAGAATTAGATTTAGATATAAATTTAAATCTATTGTTAAATTTATTTAAATCTTTATCACCCCATCGATCATTATTAAATCGATGACAACTGATCCTCTCAGTCCACTGCATTGAATATTGGGTAATCTATTAGATAATCACCATCCATTCGCAACTCAGATAATACATAACTATAAAAGTATGGGTTATGCATTAAACATCAAACGGGTTACGACGAACAATCGTCTGCTCCCGATCTGGCCCTGTCGACACCATATCGATGCTGACACCACAGACCGCTTCTAGTCGCTCTAAATAATTTTTGGCTGCCTGGGGTAGTTGGTCAAGCCGAGTCGCCCCAACAGTGCTTTCCTGCCATCCTGGCATCTCTTCATAGACTGGCTGGCATTCAGCCAGCAATTCAGCACCAAATGGGAGAATATCTCGTGCCACACCATTCATTTGATAACCCACACCGATACACACACTCTCCATACCGTCGAGGACATCGAGCTTAGTCACACACAGGCCAGAAATACCATTAATTTGGATTGAACGCTTAAGCGCAGCGGCATCGAACCAACCACAACGCCGCGGCCGCCCAGTAGTTGCTCCAAATTCATTACCGCGTGCTGCAATTTGCTTACCAACATCATCTTCTAACTCTGTAGGGAAAGGCCCAGAACCAACACGCGTGGTATAGGCTTTAGTAATTCCCAGAACATAATGCAGGTTTTGCGGACCAATACCAGCACCCGCAGCAGCAGCCCCAGCCACACAATTGCTAGAGGTGACATAAGGATAAGTGCCATGATCAACATCCAATAAGGTGCCTTGCGCACCTTCAAACAACAGATGATCGCCGCTTTGCTGTGCTTCAAACAATAACCTTGGCACATCAGCCACCATCGGCTTAATCCGTTCGGCAAGCGCAAGCGCTTCATCCAAGGTTTTTTGAAAGCTAACGGTCTCGACTTTAAAATAATTCTTTAATACAAAGTTATGAAAATCAAGAACTTCGCCTAATTTCGAAGCAAAGCGTTCGCGATGGAATAAGTCCTGCACCCGAATAGCTCGACGTGCAACTTTATCCTCATAAGCGGGCCCAATACCACGACCAGTTGTACCAATCTTAGCGGCACCTTTTGCAATTTCGCGGGCACGATCAAGCGCTACGTGGTATGGCAAAATAAGGGGACATGCCTCACTAATTTTGAGTCGACCACTCACGTTCACGCCGGCATGTTCCAGGGCATCAATTTCTTCTAATAAAGCCTCCGGAGAAATTACCACGCCGTTACCAATATAACAGGCTACTTGATCCCTAAGAATTCCAGAAGGTATTAAATGCAATACCGTTTTTTTACCATTAATGACAAGCGTATGCCCTGCATTATGCCCGCCTTGAAAACGCACAACACCCTGAGCGCGATCAGTCAACCAATCGACAATTTTGCCCTTACCCTCATCACCCCATTGGGTACCGATCACCACTACATTTCGAGTCATAACCCTACAGCCTTTTCATTGGCAGCAACTGACGATGCAGTTGCAACATTAAAAAATTAATATAGAAAAATTATCAATATAATCAAATAGTTAGATTATTATGCGTGTCGACTACTACGAATCACCCAACGCCCCACCTCTTCAAACAACATCTGCTCACAATTTAACTCTTCACGATAACGCTGATGTCCAGGTAATTCTACAATGACTGTCCGACCACTGCGACGTAAGCTCGCGATCCGCCGCTGCAACCGAGCATCGTTAGGGCGATAAGGCGCTAAAATTCGAATCGCTTTATTAACCACCACCCCTGCAGCAACCAACTCACGTAAATCTAGACTAAACCCCGTAGCAGGTCGAGCACGACCAAAGGCCTTTCCAACCTCATCATAACGACCACCCAGAGCTAGGGTATAGGCACCGGAATATGCCGCAAACACAACCCCACTGTGATAGTGGTAACCTCGCAACTCGCTTAAATCAAAGCTACAGTGTGAAGGCCAATCCGTCTGAGACTTGCTAAGCGCAGTCAAATCACGAAGCGCTGATCGAATAGCGGGTAACGCTGGCAATCGTCGTTTAGCTTCAGCCAGAACCTTTAAATCACCATAGAGCTGGGGCAACAGCGCTAAAGCATCGCGCGTCTTCCGATCTAAGCCTTTCGCCAGCTCAGCAACTGCAGGCACATCCTTAGTTTGCATCGCAGCAAACAATTCAGCCTCGAGCGGTGGCGCTACTGCCGCGCTATGCAACAACGCTCTAAAAATAGCGACATGACCAATGTCCAGAGAAACAGTTGTCAAACCTGCAATCGCTAGGGCTTTGAGCATTAATTGCTGCACCTCTAGATCACTTTCTATGCCGTGATGACCAAATATTTCAGCACCTAATTGCAAAGGCTCACGCGTTCTACTCAATCCAACAGGTCGGGTGCGCAATACACTTCCGGCATAACACAAACGTGTCACACCGTTACGATTCAATAAATGGGCATCAATTCGAGCGACTTGCGGCGTAATATCAGCACGCACCCCTAGCATACGTCCAGAGAGCTGATCGACCAATTTAAAAGTTTGAAGGTCTAGGTCATGGCCAGTTCCAGTCAGCAACGAGTCGACGTATTCCAACATCGGTGGCATGACTAACTCATAACCATAGCAAGCAAACTCATCCAAGATGAGGCGACGCATAGTCTCAATGCGCCCAGCTTCTTCAGGCAAGATATCTTCAAAATACTCTGGTAATAACCAAGTTCTCATCGGACTATTTCTAATAGTGCGCCACGATCAAACTAATCAACGACTAGCCCATCTCTTAACGGCAAAAATACAATAAACCTAAACCAATTAACATTGAGGTCAGTCCTATGAATCTAATCTGACCATCACTGAGCTCGATGAGACGGCGAAATGTTTCTCGCCAGATCGCTGGTGATACAAACGGCATTATTCCCTCAATCACCAACACAAGAGCTACGACAGCTATTAACGATTCAGACACTGGCTAAAGACCGCAAACTATGACTTTGACATCCAGAGCGCCAATAAAAGAGCTTAGCACCTACCTAGCACCAGACTTTCCACCATTTTTCATATATTTGAAAAATTCGGAATTAGGCTCAAGTACCATCACATCAGATTTACTTTTAAAACTAGAGCGATAGGCATCCATGCTGCGGTAGAAGGCATAAAACTCAGGATTGATTTCATAGGCTTTTGCGTAAATTGCCGATGCCTTAGCGTCCCCCTCACCTTTGATCTTTTGGGCATCCCGGTAAGCTTCAGCCAAGATAACCTCACGTTGCTTATCAGCATCAGCACGAATTTTCTCGGAGTCGGCACCGCCGGTAGAGCGCAACTCATTGGCCACCCGCTTTCGTTCTGCCTCCATGCGTCTATAAACTGACTCACTGACTTCTTGCGGGAGGTCTACACGCTTGAGTCGCACATCAAGCACCTCAACACCAATCTTAGCAGCATCCTCATTTGCGCGCTTACGCATCAAATCCATAATTTTATCGCGCTCACCAGACACAACATCATGCACGGTGTGGTTACCAAACTCCGCACGAAGACCATCATTAATTGTCTGCATTAAACGCGTCTGCGCCCGCATCTCCTCTCCACCAACTGAGGTGTAATAGTTACGCACATCGATAATCCGCCACTTCACAAACAAATCAACGAGAACGTTCTTTTTCTCAGAGGTTAGAAAACGCTCAGGCTCTGCATTATCAATCGTCAAAATACGCACGTCAAAGAACCGAACGTTATCCAGAACAGGAACTTTTAGATAGAGCCCCGGCTCCTTCTTAATGGATACCACTTCCCCTAAACGGAATACGATTGCATTTTGACGTTGATCCACAACAAACACCGACGAGCCAAGAACAATAGCTACCGTCATTATGATCGTGATAATACTGCCGACATTCAATTTCATTATCTTGCCTCCCGATCACGACTGCGTAAGGTATCTCGGCCACGTGCTGCACTATCAGATGCCGGAGCCTCTGCTGGCTTAGTCATCGCCGATGGAGACTCGGAAGTTGGCGCTGCAGGCACTGGCGATTGCATTTGCATCAATTTATCTAAAGGCAAATACAACAAGTTGCCACTACCTTTTTGATCAACAAGAACCTTGCTGGTGTTGGTCATAATTTGCTGCATGGCATCGATATAAAGACGATCCCGTGTAACCTGCGGCGCTTTGCTGTATTCGGCAACGATTTGGCGGAAACGTGATGCATCACCTTCAGCTTGCTGGATCACTCGGCTCCGATAGCCCTCGGCTTCCTGAATTAGACGGGCAGCCATACCCCTGGCTCTTGGAATGACATCATTAGCGTAGGCTTCGCCTTCATTTTTTTGACGCTCGCGATCCTGACTAGCCTTTACTGCATCATCAAAAGAGGCTTGCACTTGCTCAGGGGGCTGGGCATTTTGCATAGTCACCTTGCTGATGCTCACACCAGTTTGATAGCGATCAAGAATTTCTTGCATTAGCTTCTGCGCGAGTGCGGCGACTTCGGCCCGACCTTCAAAAATAACAAAATCCATACTATTACGACCAACCACTTCGCGAATCGCTGTCTCAGCAGCCTGCATCACAGCGTCCTCGGGCGAACGATTACTAAACAAAAAATCATTGGGGCTTTTGAGCACATATTGAACAGCAAATTGTACGTCGATGATGTTTTCATCATCAGTCAACATCAATGCTTCCTTCAACTGCTTACTTTTAACATTATTACGATAGCCAACTTCAACAGTTCGCACTTGGGCTACGTTGACGACCTCTGCAGATTCTATTGGATAGGGTAGGTGCCAACGAGGCCCTGGCATTGTGGTTTCCACAAACTTACCAAAACGCAAAACTACACCACGCTGTCCCTCATTAACAATATAAAAACCGCTCCCCAACCACACTAAAAGCACAACAACCAAAACTACCGACAATCCACCCAGGGCCTGACCCATTTGGGGCCCCCCGCTAGCCGGCGGTGAAGCACCTGGCTTTTGATCACCGTTATTGCCGCCTAAAAAGCGAGCTAGGCGGCGATTTAAGTCACGCCAAATTTCATCCAAATCCGGTGGCCCTTGCTTACCACCGCCAGGACGTCGACCCCATTGAGGGTCATTTAACGACAAAATTGGGGCCAAAATGCGCGCTAAAGCACTTTTAAAGCGAAATCGAATAGATGTAATGAGTTCAGTCATAGGGGTTAGTCACAATTAAGCTGCAGCAGGTTGGCCAGGATCAATCGAATTCAGGGCATATTCTTGGATAGCATCGCGCAAATTAACAATTCCGTCACCAGTGAGCGCACTTAACCATAGGCGAGAAATTCTACCATACTCGTCGCGCTCCATCCGAGGTTCTACTTGGGTGCGGTCTATCTTATTAAACACCATAATTTGGGGAACTTGGTTAGCGCCGATTTCACTCAGAACCTGATTGACCGCCGCAATTTGCAGATCCCGGTCCGGACTACCCGCATCTACTATATGCAAAAGTAAATTTGCTTTGACCGTCTCCTCCAAAGTCGCCTGAAACGCATCAACCAAGGTGTGCGGCAAGTGCCTGATAAATCCAACAGTATCTGAAATAACAACTGCAGCGCCCCGGATACCACTTAGGCGTCGCGTTGTCGTATCCAGTGTCGCAAAAAGCTGATCTGCAGCATAGACATCTGCCTTTGCTAGGCGATTAAATAAGGTAGACTTACCAGCATTGGTATATCCCACCAATGATACTGAGAATACATGTGCACGCGATCTCGAACGTCTTTGGGTGGCATGCTGAGCCCGCACCAATAAAAGCTTCTCACGTAATAGTTTGACCCGTTTGCCCAACAAACGACGATCAGTTTCGAGCTGGGTCTCACCTGGACCACGCATCCCAATCCCCCCACGCTGACGCTCCAAATGGGTCCAGCCTCTCACTAGTCGCGTCGACAAATGCTCTAATTGCGCTAACTCGACCTGCAACTTACCCTCATGACTGCGGGCACGTTGGGCAAATATATCTAAAATTAAACTGGTCCGATCAATCACCCTGCAGTTTAATTGACGCTCAAGATTACGTTCTTGAATGGGACTTAGTGCATGATTAAAAATCACTACAGTCGCACTATGCTCAGCAACAGCTAACTCGATTTCTTGAACCTTACCCTTACCCGCGTATAAGGCGGGATCCGGGCGATCTCGTCGACCACGGACAACAGCAAGCACGTCAACACCACCACTGCGTGCTAACAGTTGCATCTCTTCAAGACTCTCAAGATAATCGGGTTCACCCAAATCTAAGGCCACAACTATGGCCGCCGTTCCGTTTCCGGGGCGCTCAAGCATTGATTAAATTATTCAGTAAAATCAATTACTTATCTAGGTTATCTTCATCCGATAAGGTCACAGCACGAGCCGGGACAACTGTAGAAATAGCGTGCTTATAGACCATCTGGGTGACAGTATTACGCAAAAGTACAACATATTGATCAAAGGATTCTACCTGCCCTTGAAGTTTAATCCCATTAACGAGATAGATAGAAACAGGAATGTGTTCACGACGCAACGCGTTCAAAAACGGGTCTTGTAGTAGCTGCCCTTTATTACTCATATTTACCTCAACAATTTAAAAAGACTACGGTTTAACAAGGAATTCACTTTAACGTAATTTGGTGGATGTGACCATAGAATTCACAAAAATAAATTATTTGCTTCCATTAAACAAATCAAACTGAACAAATCAAATTGAACAAGCTCTGATTTCAAATTTAATATATAAATTTGAACAAGACTGCGTTGTATTTCAATTTAATGATGTTTTGCTTCACCTCTCGCATAGGGGTTACGTCCAGTTTTAAATTCAACTTTCATCGGCGTGCCCGTTAGTTTAAAAGCATCCCTGAAAAATCGCTCCAAATAACGTCGGTAGGTGTCTGGCACTCTATCCAAAGCAGACCCGTGAATAATAATGCGTGGCGGATTAGAGCCGCCTTGGTGGGCATAACGCAATTTAGGACGCACTAAGCCTGAACGGGGCGGCTGTTGTTGCTGAACTGCAATTTGCAACATCCGCGTTAATTTAGGCGTAGGCAATCTAGACATGGCCGCAACATAAGCTGCATCTGCAGATCGTAATACTTCAGACACCCCCTGCCCCTGCAAGGCAGATATGAAATGAAAACGCGCAAAACTTAAAAACCCAAGCTTACGGGCTCCATCGCGCTTGACTTGATCCCGCTCAGACTCCGTCAAGCCTTCCCATTTATTCACGGCGACCACTAACGCCCGTCCCGCTTCCAAGATAAATCCTGCGATGTGCGCATCTTGCTCAGAAATCTCTTGTCGCGCATCGAGCACTAAAATCACAATATTAGCATCAGCAATAGACTGTAAGGTTTTGATTACAGAAAACTTTTCAGCAACCTCGTCAACCCGGCCACGCTTCCGCATTCCCGCCGTATCAATCAAAGTGTAGGGCTTGCCAGCACGTTCAAAATCAATATAGATGGAATCTCTAGTCGTACCCGGTTGATCAAATACAACCACCCGCTCCTCTCCTAAAAGAGCATTAATCAGAGTCGATTTGCCCACGTTAGGCCGCCCAACAATGGCGATTTTAGGCTGCTTGACGACTTCTTCAGACACTGGTACTGCCTCAGGGAACTCCTCCAAGACTATATCCATTAAATCGCTAATATGCTCACCATGTTCAGCAGAGACCGCTAGGGGATCACCAAGCCCTAGCGCATGAAAGTCACTGGAGGCTGCGGCGTAGCTCATTCCCTCGGACTTATTCACGATTAACCAAATTTTTCTACCGCTACGGCGTAACTCAGCAGCAACCTCTCGATCCTGTCCGGTGAGACCTGCTCGCGCATCCACCATGAACAACACCGCATCAGCTTCGTCAACGGCTTGTCGTGCCTGTCTAGCCATTTGATGAAAGATCCCGTCTTTAGCAACAGGCTCAAATCCACCAGTATCGACAACGAGATAGGGTTTTTGCCCTACCAAACCTTCGCCATAATGGCGGTCACGAGTAATGCCTGGGGCATTGACAACAATAGCATCTCGACTACGCGTTAAGCGGTTAAATAAAGTTGATTTGCCAACATTAGGACGACCAACAATAACAATAGTGGGTTTCATAGCTTGAGCCAGCTCCATTCAGCTCCACAAAGGGAGCATCAATTAGAGATCGCAATAGTTCCTTATTTTAAGCTCACGGCATAGAGGCCACCGGCGCGCGTCTGCACTAAAAATGTAGACAAGTCCAACGCTAATGGGGCAGTTTGAATTGCACTACCATCGGTAGCAATACGTCCAACTATTGAGCCGTCTTCACGAGACAAAATGTGCACATAACCTTTAAAATCAGCAACAATTAAAAACTTGCCGAGGACGAGTGGTGCAGTTAAGTTCCGACCAAAAAGCTGATCTTGCTTCCATAGACTAGAGCCTCTGCTCCGATCGAGCGCCAATACCGCACTCTTTTCATCGGTGTAATACAAGTTTTTGGCATCCAGTGATAATCCTACCAAACTCGAAGCATCACGTGCCCAGATAGTTTCTCCACGGATAGGATCAAAACACGCAATTCGCCCTTGATACGCCACGGTACAAACTTGATCGTCATAAGCCACTGGGGCGCTAGTAATATCCGCGATTCGTTCAAGCTCGGTTGTACCCTTAGGTAAGGCAACCACAGCTTCCCAACCAATATTGCCATTCGCTAGTGATATTGCAGCAAGTCGACCACCAGGAAAACCTGCGAATAAACCGCCGCGGTATATAACTAAACCTGCATGACTACGCAGTGACAGACTTGGTAAGGTCCGTTGATATATCCACGCCTGTTTTCCATCTATAGCATTCAGACCATAAATACGACCATCACCCGTTCTGACAGCTACAATGCCATCAGCGCCTACAGGTGGTGACAATACCTCACCAGTGAGCTGGGTTTTCCAGACCAATTTACCAGATGGTTCATAAGCAAAGACTTCACCTTTGATCGTTCCTACGATCAGTAAACCGACGCCGAAACCAACCCCTCCAGAAATTTGTGTACCCACTTCAAAGCGGCCAATATTAGCGCCGGTATTAGCGACTATGCTATAAATACGACCCTCACCATCAGCCGCATAAATTGAATTACCCAAAACATAGGGTCGCAATACTTCACGCTTTGCCTCGCCTAATTGATTCTTCCACAACACCTTGAGTTGCACACGCTCCTGAAACGAAGACAACTCCGCAATCTTAATCTTCGCACCACTCCCACCAAACCAGCCACTATACATATTAGAAACTGTCTGGCATCCCGAGAGCAAAACACTCGATATCAGAGCAGACAAAACAACCATTCGGGTCACTTTCACTTTGCTTCACCGATTGCATCTAATTTCAATTGCACAATTTGACGTGCAGAACTAGCGGCATCACTTCGATCAAACGCTATTTGATAAGCTGCCCTCGCCTCCGAACGCTTACCCAAAGTAAACAAAATGTCACCTTTAATATCAGCAAACAAACCTGCGAAAGCATCATTATGCTTTGCCTCTATATTCTGCAAAGCTTGATCAAATGCTTTTTCATCCATCAATATTCTAGACAATCGTAAGCGTGCAACATCACGCACAGCCTCATCCTTTGCTTTATCAATAACCCATTGCAAACGAGTCTTAGCAGATGCCAGATCACCTGTTTCAAAATCGCTTTTCGCTGCGCCCAATGCAGCGAGAGGGCCGTAAGACGTTGAGCCGTATTGGGAAACGATTTCTGCTGCAATATCACGAACTCTTTTATGTTCATTCGCCTGAACCGCAGCTTGCTGCTGAGCAAACAACAAGGCAGCAGACGCCGCTCTTGACTGGCTATAATATTTCCAACCAAAGATTGCACAACTAATAATCGATACACCAATTACAGCAAGCATGACTAACCGACCATAATGCATCCACCAACTTTTGATGCTTGCTAATTGCTCTTGTTCTTCTAAGTCATATGCCATGGTATTACCTTGATTTTATAATTTGACATGCCGCAGGCAAAGTGACCCTTACCTGCTCCAATTTAACCGCTTCACACTCTCGCAAAGATTTCAATGTTAACTCTGCAACCTGCGCCTCATCATCACCCACAATAACAGCAAATCGCGCGCCACTCGAATCAGCCTTTTTCATTTGCGATTTAAAACTACCGCCACCACAATGCAAGATTACTGAACACCCCTCATCCCTGAGAGTCTCTGCGATTCGATCAGCCCATAGATGAGCGGCATCGCCTTGACGCACCAAATACACATCAAGAGCGCGCTCTGAAACAGATTGATCATCAGAATCAGCCAATAAAGCCAACAACCTTTCCACCCCCATCGCAAAACCGCAAGCAGGTGCTGGCTTACCACCACATTGCTCTATCAAGCCATCATAACGTCCACCGGCACAGACCGTACCTTGCGCACCCAGGCGATCCGTGACCCATTCAAAAACAGTCCCATTATAATAATCTAATCCACGTACTAACCTAGGATTCACAACAAATTCAACATTAGCTCTGCGCAAAGCATCCTGCAAATATTCAAATGCTCGGGCAGATTCAGTATCTAGATCGTCGGAAAGCTGGGGAGCGCCTACAATAATTTGCTTTAATTCAGGATTCTTGCTGTCTAAAATTCGTAAAGGATTGGTATATAAACGACGTTTGGCATCGGCATCCAAAGATTCAATATGTTTTTCAAGATAAGCCACTAATCGATCACGATACGCTAATCTAGCAGCAGTCGAACCTAAAGAGTTAATCTCAAGACGAAGGCCATGTATACCCAACTGACGCCATAGTCTTGCACATAATATAATTTGCTCAGCGTCTATATCCGGCCCAGCAAAACCCAAGGCCTCAACCCCAACCTGGTGAAATTGACGATAACGCCCTTTTTGCGGACGTTCATGCCTAAACATCGGACCACTGTACCATAAGCGCTGCGGCCCAGAATACAATAAGTTATGCTCAATTGCGGCACGGACACAAGAGGCAGTGCCCTCTGGTCGTAATGTCAATTGTTCGCCATTTAATTCGTCGGTAAAAGTATACATCTCCTTTTCAACAATATCGGTGACTTCCCCTATAGAGCGTACAAACAACTCAGTACGCTCTAAGATTGGCATCCGTATCATTTTATAGCCATAAATATGCAAGCAATCAGATACAACAGCCTCAAAGAAATGCCATCGATGAGCATCAGCAGGCAATACATCATTCATTCCTCGCACGCCCTGCACCAATTTAGACATTATTAACAACCTCTACAGTTTCTGGACATAACGACTGCTGGCTATCTAATTGGGTAGCAACACGGGCAAAACGACGTTGAACATACTCTTCAACGATCGCTTGAAACTCTTCTGCAATATGATCACCTTTTAAAGTGACCGTCTTTACACCGTCAACAAATACTGGAGCCACAGGGCTCTCTCCAGTGCCCGGCAGGCTAATACCAATATGCGCCTGCTTACTCTCTCCAGGCCCATTCACAACACATCCCATTACCGCAACATGCATATCTTCCACACCTGGATACAGAGGTCGCCACAATAGCATTTGGTCTCTAAGATAATGCTGTATTTGACTAGCGAGCTCCTGAAAAACCGTACTGGTTGTTCTACCACAACCAGGGCAAGCAATCACCATAGGGGCAAATGATCTCAGCCCCATAGTTTGCAACAGCTCCTGTGCAACCAATACCTCACGAGTACGATCACCACCAGGTTCAGGGGTCAAAGATACCCTGATCGTGTCTCCAATACCTTCTTGCAATAAAACTGCCATAGCGGCACTAGAGGCAACTATCCCTTTAGAGCCCATTCCAGCCTCCGTCAAACCCAGGTGCAGAGGATAATCACAACGTTGTGCCAAATCTCGATAAACAGCAATTAAATCTTGAACACCACTGACTTTACACGATAAGACAATACGCTCTTTTGCCAATCCCCATGAAACAGCCTGCTCAGCACTCTCCAAAGCCGACATTACCAAAGCCTCACGCATCACCACATTTGCAGCCAGGGGTTGGGAGAGACGACTATTTTCATCCATTAACTTTGCTAAGAGAACCTGATCCAAGCTACCCCAATTCACCCCAATCCGAACCGGCTTGTTATAGCGGCAAGCAAATTCAATCATGGTTCCAAACTGCTCATCACGCTTACTACCTCGACCAACATTACCAGGATTAATACGCAATTTTGCTAACGCTTCTGCACAGGCAGGTTCCTGGGCTAATAGGCGATGACCATTAAAATGGAAGTCGCCAACTATAGGGACATGAATCCCCATGCCATCTAATTGCTCACGAATTCTTGGAACAGCATTGGCCGCAGCACTATCATTTACTGTAACTCTAACTACCTCTGAGCCCGCGCGTGATAATGCAATGATTTGCTCTACGGTCGCTGCAATATCGCCTGTATCAGTATTTGTCATCGACTGGACAACTATTGGCGAATTGCCACCTATCAGAACGTCGCCTACAGCGACCTTTAGACTCTGACGTCGAGCGAGTGGGCCATAAATATTTAAGCAGGTCATGTTGTAATTAATTCAGGATTAGCGATTATTCAAGTGTAAAGCGGGCGACATCAATATTGGTAAATGGCGCCATGTCGAATGGTTTACCATTATATGCCAGTCGCACACCTGCCGCATTACCAACCACAATACGCAAAGGTGGTATGCCTTCGACTACACGCTCTGTACCAGCTTGATTTAATTGCGAATAAATAACTCGATCATCTCGATCTCGCACGTCAACCCAAGAAGACGCAATAAATTTAATGGATATTTTTCCGACCTCAACAGCGACGGGCGGCATATTAGACGCGGCTGAAGAAGGCGCCACAGTTCCGTTTGCAAGTTGTTGATCTGCAGGCTTTTGCTGTTCTAGCTTAGGTCCTACTGTTGAGACTGGGGTATTAGCGACATCTAACTTGCTAACGGTAGGACTGGCATCAGGCATGTTCTGAGCAACTTCAGTTTGCTCCTGTGAGTCATCCTCATCTGGTGCGATAATAAACAATTCATACACAAGAACCACTGCAATACAAAGCAAAAGCCCAAAAAAATAAGGAAGCAAAGCAACCCATTTACGATAAAAAGGCAAAGTTATTGGCCGCGCTCTCTCTACAACTATACTGGATAACACAGGATTCTGTTCTAAAACCAAGTGAGAGAGTAACTCATCTCCATTAAGCCCGAGAAGCCTTGCATAGTTTCGCAAAAAACCTCGAACAAAGACCAAACCCGGTAACCGATCATAAGCATCAGCTTCTAACCACTCAACTTGCGCAATAGACAGACGCAATTGCTTTGCCACATCGGGAATTGAAAGGTTTTGCTGATCGCGAGTATGCTTCAAAATTGCACCTACAGAGATTGGTGCGTGAGCAGGCTCGTCGACCAATTCAGGCGCTTTTTCCATAACGACATCCTGCTGCTTGTCAGTCACTATCATTCAAAACGGCCATTTTGCAAATCAGCCGCCTCCCTAGACTCAGGAAAATATTTACGTAATTGCAAAGAATAACTAGCCACTGATAGTCGATCATCTAATTGACGATGCAACCTAATACCTAGCCACAATAGCTCTGGTGTTGGTTGCAACAACGACTCCAAGCGAAGAAAATATTCCTGGGATTGAAGCAACTCCTTGCGAATCAAAAATAATTCAGCGAGTTGATATAAAGCAGTAGGGTAATTCGGTTGCATAGAGAGTGCCCGCTGAAAATACCCCTCACTACGCTCATACAAACCTTTTCTACGCAAACAAATCCCTAAGTTTATCAGCGCCAGCTCAGGAGTCTTATATAGCGGATTTTTTAAAGCGGCCAACAAATAACGCTCGCCCTCTTCCTCGCGCTGAAGCGCACATAAAAACTGACCAAAATTATTATTTGTCTCTGGGTCTGTTTGATTTAGACGAATTGCACGATTAAAAAATTGCTCAGCTAGCGCTTGATCACCTAAAGCTGCATGTATTAGCCCAGCAACATTAAAGGTATAGAAAAAATTTGAATCTGCTTGCAAAGCAATTTGCACTTCCTCCAAAGCCACATTTAGATTGCCAATTTCATAATATCCTTTCGCTAATTCAGCGTGCGCGCGCGCGCGACCCCTCTGATCAGATTCATTACCACTGGTATCTTGAGTCGGCCTAGCAGTGCCATCACGCGATGTCGAAGCACACCCAGTGATCAGTACACAAATACAAACCCCTAAGATTAAAAAAATCCGAGAGATCATTCTAAATATAAAAAAATAATGGGTCATGACTGAGTCCAGATCAATTACTCACCTCAATCAACTGCCGGCGCAATGCCCGCTTCGTTTTGTCTTGAACACGGCCCGCTAACTGCCCACAAGCGGCATCAATGCTATCGCCTCTCGTCTTACGAACAGTGGTTGTTAACCCTGCTTCCATCAAAACATCACGAAATTCCCTAACGGTAGTTGCGGAAGATCGTTGATACCCTGAAGTTGAAAAAGGATTAAAAGGTATTAGATTGATTTTACAAGGCACCGCACTGACCGTATTCACTAGTTGGCGCGCCATTTCGACACTATCATTGACTCCCGCTAACATCACATACTCAAATGTGACAAAATCACGTGGTGCTTTTTCAATATATCGTATACAAGCATCTAGTAACTGACGAATTGGGTATTTACGATTAATTGGTACCAACTCATCTCGTAAAACATCATTTGGAGCATGCAGTGATACTGCAAGGGCTACTGGACAAGCGTCACGCAATCGATCAATAGCCGGCACAATACCGGAAGTTGACAAAGTCAGTCTACGCCTAGAAATCCCATAAGCATGATCATCTAACATCAATTGCATTGCATTAACTACGGCATCAAAATTAGCAAGTGGCTCTCCCATGCCCATCATCACAACATTAGTGATTGGCCGACTTAGATTCAAATCAGTAGCTACACAGCGACTGGCATACCAAAGCTGACCAACGATTTCAGCCACAGTTAAGTTTCGATTAAATCCTTGTCGACCCGTAGAACAAAATGTGCACTCTAGCGCACAACCTGCTTGCGATGAAATACACAAAGTTCCTCGATACCGTTTAAGCTGAACCTCTTCAGGCTGAGCATCTTCAGTAATATTGAACTCTGGTATAAAAACAGTCTCAATGGCGTTGCCTGTACCAACGTCAAACAGCCACTTTCGGGTGCCATCTTTAGCAGTCGTGTCTTGCATTAACTCAGGCGCTAAAATATTGGCTTCAACACGTATACGCTCCCTAAAAACTCGGGAGATATCTGTCATCTGTTCAAAATCGTTGCTGCCAACCTGATGCATCCAGCGCATCATTTGATGCGCACGAAACGGCCGCTCCCCCATGCCAACACAAACTGCCTCTAGTTGACTACGATTCAAGCCCAGTAAATTGAGCAGCATGGGGCAAAACCTCGTTCAACGACTATGCAAATCTAGCGACGGGAAAAAGTAAGCAATTTCTATTGCAGCATTTTCAGCAGAATCAGAACCATGAACGGCATTAGCATCAATGCTATCTGCAAAATCCGCTCTGATTGTACCTTTGTCAGCTTTTTTAGGATCGGTAGCGCCCATTAACTCGCGGTTCTTCAGTATTGCCCCAGGCCCTTCTAAGACTTGAATCATAACCGGGCCAGAAATCATAAACTGGACTAAATCACCAAAAAATGGGCGCTCCTTATGAACTGCATAAAACCCTTCAGCTTGGGCGCGTGACAATTGCGTCATACGAGCTGCAATCACTTTTAAACTAGCCTGCTCGAAACGAGTATAAATTTGACCTATGACGTTTTTAGCTACGGCATCTGGCTTAATAATCGATAAAGTGCGTTCTTTACTCATGTAATTCCTCAAAAATAATTAAATTAACAATCAAGAATAACACGATAACATCTTGAATAAAAGACGTTTAATAGGATTTAGCGTCTTCTTCGCCGAATTAACAACCATTCTGCGTGGTCAAAATCTACAAAGCCTTCAAAGACCGATCATTTTGACGTCAACTGAACCAGTCAAATGGGAAAAATCTGCCAAATTGGATACCAACCAAACTCATCTTTATTAACCTGAAAGTCTACGTCTATCGCCAAGTTTGCAATTGCAACCAATCGATCACCAGCATAAATAAAGGGTAAGCGTTCACGCTCCCAAGGCGGTAGCTTTGATTCTTGAAGTATGTTCTTAACCGATCTTAGATGCCCGCCACGCTCTGGGCGTAGCTTTTCACCCCCAGACCTTAGGCAAACCCTTAATTTATCAGTATTTATCAATAAACCCGATATACCTCGACCTTTCAGACGGCGAGAAAGTAGAGTGCCGCCGAGCTGAGGTATGGTTAATCGTGATTGCCCGTTCCAGTTGCAGGCAAAAAATCGATCTAAGACAGGTATTGCGGGGACAATATAAAGCCTGTATTGATAACGCCTGAGTTCATAACCCTGTAATTTCAATCTCAACTGAGCATCTGGACGGGCGGTTAACACTTGCTGCAAAATTTCGTCGAGATACGCGTGATCCGGCATCAACACCTGATGCGCCCGCAAAAAATAACGCAATACATTTCGTGCTCGTAAACTTCCTAACTCTCCAAGCCCCAAAATAGACAATGATGATGAGGCTAAGCCCTCATTAATATTTTGCAAATCCTCTACAGCAAGAATATCTAATAATTCTGAAGTCTCAGCTTGAAGTTGAGCTGCACGCGCTAAAGTAATATCTACTTGAGGAAGCTTATCTTTAATTAAAGGCAGAATAGAATGCCTTAAAAAATTACGTAAATAAGACTCATCACGATTTGACTCGTCCTCAATCCAAGTCAACTGATGTCGCTCAGCGTATTCAACAATCTCAGCGCGAGAACTATTCAGCAGCGGTCTAATCAATTGGGTGGGATCAGTTTTTTTTCTGTCTACCATGGCCCCAGTTAAAGGCATTGCTGACAAACCTCTGGGGCCTGATCCTCTGAGGAGTTGCAGCATAACAGTCTCAGCTTGATCATCGCGATGGTGGGCTAAAAATAAAACATCAGGCCTGATTTTCGCAAATACAGCGTAACGGGCCTGACGAGCAGCGCCCTCCAAGCTATTGCCTGTAGCTACATTCACCTTAGAAACTATTAATTTGACATGCAGTCTGTTACATAAATCACGACAAAAACGAACCCACTGTAATGCATTAGGGCTGATTTGATGATTGACATGGACGGCACGCAGGTCTATCGATAAATCACCTAAGAAATGAACTAATATATGTAATAAAACTACCGAATCAAGTCCTCCACTTAAAGCCAAAACCATTCGCTGATGAACAGATAGATCAACATTGTTCTCAACAACCGAAATAACCTTAGCGGCTAATCCATCCATCGCATTGCTCAGCATCTAGCAGGTCAAGTTTCATTGCTGACACTAACGACTTTCAGCCAGCTTAAACTGCCCATAGGACATCCATCTTGCATAACGTTCAGACATCAACTGATCGATGGGTGTATCGCGCAATTGGCGCCAACTCTCTTGTAAGGCCTTTTTAAGAAGTAACACCATTGCAGCCGAGTCGCGATGAGCACCGCCTAAAGGTTCAGTGACCACCTTATCAATCAAACCTAAAGTTTTTAATCGATTCGCGGTAATTCCCAATGTTTCAGCAGCCTCAGCAGCATGCTCAGCACTTTTCCAAAGAATAGAAGCACATCCTTCAGGAGATATTACAGAATAGGTTGAGTATTGAAGCATTAGCGTGACGTCACCAACTGCAATCGCTAATGCACCACCAGATCCACCTTCGCCAATAATTGTACAAATAATGGGGGTCTTTAGAGATGCCATCTCAAAAAGATTACGGCCTATCGCTTCAGACTGGCCTCTCTCTTCGGCTCCTACACCCGGATAAGCGCCAGGCGTATCGATAAACGTAAATATGGGCACATTAAATTTTTCCGCTAACTTCATGATTCGCAAAGCCTTACGATAACCTTCAGGCCTAGGCATACCAAAGTTTCTGTAAGTGCGCTCTTTGGTATCTCGTCCCTTTTGATGGCCGATCACAACGACAGACTGTCCACCAAAACGCGCCCACCCACCAACGATAGCAGGGTCATCTGCAAATCCACGATCACCATGCAACTCTTCGAAATCCGTAAACATGCCCTGTATATAATCTAAAGAATAAGGGCGCTGCGGGTGGCGAGCCACTTGAGAAATTTGCCATGCATTTAACTTAGCGTAAATATCCTTAGTGAGTGCCTGACTTTTCTTCTTCAGTCGAGAAATTTCTTCTGAAATATCAACAGCGGAGTCATCCTGAACAAAGCGAAGCTCATCGATTTTGGTCTCAAGATCGGCAATTTGCTGTTCGAACTCTAAAAAAGTAGTTTTCATAAGATTAAATGATACAGTAAGTCATCATGCATTGGACAGCCCATGCTTATAGATCGATGAGGTGCATAAATCAGAAGTCATACCACAAAATAAATGAACATCTTAGCATCATGCCTAATACCAAGCCAATCCACTGCCTCTAGGATCGCTTGCCGCCTGAGTATTAGTATTTTTAGAAGATTGAAATACAGCCTGTAAATTTCCCCAAGGTCTCACTCCAAATTGCACACGATGACCTTTATCTTCTAGCTTTTTCACCCATTCTGAAGAAAAGCCGTTTGGCTCAAGCTCTAAGCGGTCTGGCCAAAACTGATGATGATAACGCGGCATACTAACCATTTGCCGTAAATCCACCTCATTATTGTGTATGTAATTTAAGCTTGCCAATAAAACTTGGCTAATAATTCGCGATCCTCCAGGCGCTCCCAAAACCAGTACCCCTTTTTCATCTTCTATAAAGGTTGGAGTCATACTGGACAATGGACGTTTACCGGGAACAACGCCGTTAGCTACGCCACCTTTCAACTTAAAACTGTTGGCTATATCCCCTCGCAAAGTAAAATCATCCATCTCATTATTAAGCAAAACGCCTGTGCCCTGCCCCACTAAACCAGAACCAAACAACAAATTGATCGTCAATGTTGCTGCAACGCGATTACCAGCACTATCAATCACAGAAAAATGCGTCGTATGATCACCACCTGAAATTGGACTTTCATCTAAGGATTCAAGAGCGCTCATACGGTCTGGAGAAACGTTCTTAACATACTGATTTAATTTAATTTTTTCTAAATCTTTCGAGATGGGCGGCAAACCAAAATCAGGATCGCCCAGCCGCCATCGATCTCGAAATGCGTAGCGCAATGCCTCGACAACCAAATGAGCGGTTTGTGGATTTTGCACATCTCCCAGTTCAAAATGCTCTAAAACGCCCAAAGCTTGAAACAATGCTATGCCGCCCGCAGAAGGTAACGCTGCCGAGGTAATACGCGCATTTCGATAGGTAAAAACAATGGGTTCACGGTCTATCGCTTGATAATTTACTAAATCATTCATTGTCCATACACCGCCAGCACCATTAACGGTATTTACTAGCGCTTGGGCAATGGGCCCAGAGTAAAATGCACTTTTAAATCCATCCTCAACAATACGCTCTAAAGTGTTAGCCAAATCAGGCTGTCGCAAAACAAATCCAACCTTAGGCACTTGACCACGATCGAGAAACCGCTGCCCCCCCTCGCTTTGACGCAAACGAGCTTGTCGCATCTCCACAATATTGACATAACGCGAATCCACTGCAAAACCATCGCGCGCTAATTGAATCGCAGAAGCCAGAGTTTTGCCCAACGGCAAACTACCACAACGCTCAGAGAGTCTAGCCAACCCTGCAGGTAGCCCAGGAATAGCCACAGCAGTTCCACCACGAACTGTCGCATCCTTTATCGGCGAACCATCCACATCAAAAAAATGTTGTGGGCGTATGCCTGAAGGTGCAGTTTCTCTTGCATCAATCATCATTTGCTGACGATCAGAGGATCGATGCCAAAGTAAAAATCCCCCACCACCAAGCCCCGATGAGAAAGGCTCAACTACAGCCAGAGCAACAGCAACAGCAACCGCTGCATCACAGGCATTTCCACCTTGGTCTAAGATGCGTTCTCCTGCCGCTGTGGCAAGCGGGTGCGCCGAAGCAATGGCTGATTGAGCAGCCATTAGAGGATGAGAAATTAAGATTGAGGATACTGCTAAAAATATTGAGCAGCTCAAAAAACGAAACCAAATTAGACTAGTATTCAATTAAAAAGCACCAGTTCTATACTGAATAACATTCATAAGCGATGTGGATATCAGTCGAAACATATTAAGCTATTGAATTGAGATGCATTAGTAGTAAAAAATATCTCATAAAATTATTTGGGTCGACGATTGACATCAAAATGCATAATACATGCTGCAATACCCAATAAAAAAGCATCCAACCAGAAAACGGGAACCATACCCAAACCAGCGCTTAGAGAGCCAAATACAAACGGCACCAATACCTCAGTCCCTTTGGTAACCATTTGCCGCAAACCCATAGCCTCTCCAGCACGAGCTGTCGGTGCTCTGTTGTAAGCAAGCATCATAGACAAAGGGCTACCACAACCCAGACCTAGCCCTAAAACAAAAGAGATCAAAGCTAGCGGCCAGAAATTTTTTACAAACGGAAAAATGATACAAACAATAACCGCAGAAAACAAAGATATCGCAAGCACTCTCTCCTCACAGTAAAGCTTCACTAAATTTGTCATGGCCGATCGGATTAATAACAAAGCCATGCCGAAAGCACCAAGAATCATACCGATTTGAGATGGACTTAGACCAATCTTATGCCCATAAATAGGTAATAATAAATTATATAACTCTAGGCCAGTTTCAATGATTCCCGCAGTAATCAACGCTCTTCTGAGCGAGTTATTTTTTAATAAATCACCAACACTTTGTTTAGATTGATCAGTCTTAGCTACTGAAATTCCCTCAGCAATCGGAAGCCAGCCACGAAAAAATAACATTAACAATACAGGTATAGTTGGAAGCACCGATAAAATAAAGAAGGTCGTGCGGTGGCTTGTCGCATCTATTAGAAACCCAGCACTAGTCGGCCCAAGCAAAGCCGTCATCCCTATACCTAAACTATACCAACTGAAATTTTTCGTGCGCTCAATACCTTCAGCCATTGCGCCAATTAGATGCTGAACGGCAACCGTATAAAAAATATAACAAAATCCAATTAAAGCTGCAGAAATATACAACAAGGGTAAAGAAAATCGAAGATATGGAATATATAACCCAAATACTAAACCTGAAGCGCCAAGAATCATCGGCCATCGAAATCCAATGCGATCTGAAATTTTTCCGGCGTATACAGACAACAGCAACGGAAAAATTGCAAACATTGAGAACAATAATCCAACATAAAAATCATTTGCACCTAGCTCTAAAGCTGATAAGGTCATTAGAACTTTACTGCCCTTATAGGCGGTATGAGCCAATACACTCAATAAAATCACACGAAAAATCGGAGGAAAAACCATAGTAATTAACAATCATCCAATAACTTAGAAAATACAATCAAAATTCAAATAACTCTTGTTTTTTAATGCCTATAAAGTGTATTTTAACGTATTCGGTATCTTTATTACTGCTTTACTTAATTACGGATCATCTATGACCATTCGACACATTGGCATCTTAAGTCCAGGAGATATGGGGCAAGCGGTAGCACAAACTTTGATTATGCAAGGCCGCAAAGTGTATTGCGCACTAGACGGTCGTAGCTCCAGAACAAAATCACTAGCAGCCAGCGCAGGTCTTGAGGACTGCGGTGACATTGGTCAATTAGTCAACCAATGCGAGCTTATAATATCGATAATGAATCCTGGGGCTGCACTTGATAATGCAATTGCTACCGTAGAAGCAATGCACACCAAGAAAAAGTATCCTCTCTATATTGACTGCAATGCGATCGCCCCACAAACAATGCAGAAAATTGCAAACCTTATCCATCAAGCAGGTGGGCAATGCTTAGATGGCGGCATTATCGGCCCACCACCACGCGGTAAGGCTAGCATGCGATTATACGTCTCAGGACCTAATGCTGATCTCATCAATGCATTTAACTGCGACACCATTAAAGTGCGCGTCATTAGCGACAACATTGGCGACGCTTCAGCTTTAAAAATGTGTTACGCCTCATTTACAAAGGGTGCAATGGCTCTTGGAATGGAAATGTTGATTGCCGCTCGTAAAATGGGAGTAGATCAAGCGCTAGACCAAGAGCTTAAAGAAAGTGCAGCTGACAATAGGCAATGGATACTCAATCGTAGCATTGTGATGCCTCCCAAAGCACACCGTTGGGTACCAGAAATGCAAGAGATTGCAAATACATTTTCTGATATTGGGCTAACACCCAAAATCCTATTAGGGGCATCTGACATGTATGAAATGATTGCTGCCACCTCCCTTGGGCTAGAGTCACCGGAGGACGCCCGCAATAAAGCACGAGATGGTCAAACCATAGTCAATCAGTTAGCGGATGAGTCATCTAAATAGTCAACATTCATCCATATCAAAACAATCGCCAGCCCAATTGAAATCTATATTTAAAACTATATTTAGTCGCTTAATTTTTCTAAGCCTAGCACTGATTAGTCTTGTCATTGCATTCTTCTTTATTTCATTTGCCATAGCCATAGTGGTTCTGGTATTGGCATTTATCTTTACTAGGATGTGGTGGTTGCGACGCAAAATTCAATCACAAACAACGACCAACTCTCCAGGTGATGTTGATGGGGAGTATTATGTCATCACAGAGCACGAAGAATTGAAAACTTCAAAGACTAAAACCACTCAGATTGAAATCACAAAAGAATAAAAATAAAGACTAATCAATCAAAATAATTAAGATTTTTCTAATACTGCTCGCTCTACTTTTGATTGAGTGCGAGTATCAAAGCGGGATACATTGACGATAATACGCTCATGCGTTCCTTCGCCAATGCGCTCAACCTCATCTTCTGCCCACACTCGAAAGGTGAGCTTACGCCCGTCTACCTGAACCAACTCGGCATGCGCAAAAACTCGCATACCCACTGGAGTGGCTGCGATATGACTGACGTCTAAACGTACACCCACAGTCTGCTCACCAGTTACTAATAATCCTTCAACAGCATTTAACGCAGCTTCTTCCAACAACATCACCAATACCGGGGTAGCAAGAACTTTAATCTTACCACTGCCAACATGTGGTGCAGTATCTCGAGTCCCTACCATAATTTCGGTATGACCCGCGAGACCTGCTTTAATAGTCACATTCTGCATTTGCTAATTCTATTTAAAATAAAAAATCATATTAAAAAATTTATCGCAAAAAATCGCGCATATACTGCTTATACTCAGCCGCAAACACTAATGCATCCATTTCCTTGGCACTTGCAATACTATCTTTCAAATCTGCAGGGGCCCCACCTTGATACAGATGTTCATATACGCTACGCAAGGCCTTCACAGCAGCTGCTACTGGCTGGTGCCCTTGCAACAACACTCGAGCACCTGCTGCAGCAAAATCCTCACGAGATATTGATGCTGGTGCAGAACCAACAACGATGGGCAGTTGCGAGGCCTCATGTATGATTCGAACTTGCTCTAATGACTCAACGCCAATCACAAAGATACAGTCTACACCGGTGGCCGCATACGCTTTAGCACGCTTTGCAGTACGCTCAGTATCCTCAACTTTTAGTGCCGCCGTTCTACCGGCAATGACAGTCGTTGGATCACGACGAGCAGCAACAGCAGCCTTTAACTTACCAACCATCTCTTCCATAGAGATTAACTCATCTGCACCTTCTGCTTGGCCAAAGCGTATTGGCAATGCCGTGTCCTCAATACTCATAGCTGAAACTCCAGCATGCTCTAATTCTTCAACAGTTCGCATCACATTTAAAGCATTACCATACCCATGATCCGCATCCACCAATAAACTTAAATTACTAACACGCATGATTCTTCTTACTTGATCTGCAAAATCAGTTAAAGTCAAAACAATTAGATCTGGAGCTGCTAGGGTTGTATTCGAAGAGACAGAACCGGCTAAAATACCTAATTGATAACCAACACTTTCTGCGATACGCGCCGACAAAGGATCGTACACACTGGCAGGAGACAGGCATTGGCTACCATTTAAAATGTTACGAAATCTCTGACGTTGCTCTGTATGACGACTATGGCTCATTACAGTTTCCCTGTTTAATTAATTAAGTATTACCATTACCATTACCATTACCATTACTAATACTATAAATTAGTAGCACCATCGTAAAGCACTTAAGAATGCTTATCTATTGATATCACCCATACATAGATATTTAACTTCAACAAACTCCTCAATACCATACTTAGAACCTTCACGACCGATGCCTGACTCTTTAATACCACCAAATGGCGCAATTTCATTCGAGATAATACCCACATTAATCCCGACTATACCCGACTCGAGTCCCTCAGCAATTCTCCAAATCCGACCAATATCGCGACTATAGAAATAAGCCGCTAAACCATACTCGGTATCGTTGGCAAGTTTTAACAAATCCTCTTCAGTTTTGAAACTGTATAAAGGTGCAACAGGGCCGAAAGTTTCCTCAAAGGTTACTTTCATGTCAGTAGTCACGCCAGACAATACGGTAGGCTGAAAGAATTGACCACCCTTGACATGTCTTACTCCACCAGTAAGAACCTTTGCACCTTTGGCAAGAGCATCAGCAATATGCTCCTCAACTTTTTCTACCGCTTTCATATCAATTAACGGGCCTTGAGAATTCCCTTCAACCAAACCATCTCCAACTTGCATTTGACTGACTCTTTCAGCCAGCATCATCGAAAATTTATCATATACTCCCTCTTGTACAAGTATACGATTAGCGCACACACAAGTTTGCCCAGTGTTACGGAATTTTGAGGCCATTGCGCCCTCAACGGCAGACGAAAGATCCGCGTCATCAAATACAATAAATGGCGCATTACCCCCTAACTCTAATGAAACTTTTTTAACGGTTGAAGCACATTGTTGCATCAGCAACTTACCAATTTCAGTAGAGCCCGTAAACGTGAACTTGCGAACCAAAGGATTACTAGTCAACTCATGACCAATTTCGCTCGCAGAACCAGTAACTACCGATAAAACCCCCTTGGGGATACCTGCACGCTCAGCGAGCTCGCACAACGCCAACGCAGAATACGGGGTTTGCGATGCAGGCTTAATAACCATCGTACAGCCAGCTGCAAGAGCAGGACCAGCTTTGCGAGTAATCATGGCATTGGGAAAATTCCAAGGGGTTATTGCTGCACACACCCCAATAGGTTGCTTAATGACTACAATGCGCTTATCAGAAGCATGGCTTGGAATAGTATCGCCATAAATACGCTTTCCTTCTTCCGCAAACCATTCGATAAAAGAAGCACCATACGCGATTTCGCCCCTAGATTCTGCAATAGGCTTACCTTGCTCTATGGTCATCAAACGCGCCAAATCCTCTTGATTGGCCATCATCAATTCGAACCATTTTCTCAAAATGTTCGAACGCTCTTTGGCGGTTTTGGTACGCCATGCAGGCCAAGCGCTATTTGCGGCTTCAATAGCTCTTTTAGTTTCCACAGCACCCATCTTAGGAATAGTGCCAACCAACACACCAGTTGCTGGATTACGCACTTCCAAAGTCGAACGATCATCTGCACTAATCCATGCACCATCAACGTAGCACTGCTGACGAAAAAGACTGGGGTCTTGGAGACCTAGTGGTGAATTCTGGGACATCACATACTCCTAATAACTGAGATCAATAAAAATGTCATGATATTGTGCATAAAATACGCACTCAGACTAAGTGTTTTCTTAGCCGAATATTCAAAACCTTATCACCTGCCAATGAAATACTGTGTTTTAGTGTGTTTTAATCAGTAATTTTACAAAAACATAGTATACCAAAGCACCCGAGTGATTCAGCCAAAGTTAACTGAAGATTATGACTTAGCGATGAAATCAACCATCATATTGATTGATAAAGCTAATGAGACCTTAATTTTGCTATAATATGAACTTAAATTGCCCTATCAGACTGAAAACCAACCTTTTTCATACCCTACTTAAAATTGAACAAACTCAATCTTGACCAAGAAATTTGCACACTTGCTAACAATATTCAAATGAAACAATATATTTTCATTCTCTTACTACCCTTACTTAGTGCTTGTGCGTCCACAACAACGCAAGTTGATCCTTTTGAGTCTTTTAATCGTAAAGTGTATTCCTTTAACGATACTATTGATCGCGCGGCTGTTAAACCTATTGCACAAGCCTACGAAAAAGCAGTGCCTAACCCAATAAGAGCTGGCGTCAGCAATATTCTTTCCAACCTTAATGATATATCTGTAGCGTTTAATAACATATTACAAGGCAAATTTAAAAATGCATTTTCAGATTTAGGCCGTTTCACAATAAATACCACGGTTGGTTTATTGGGAATATTTGATGTAGCGAGCACTTCAGGGCTGGATAAAAACGATGAGGATTTTGGGCAAACATTAGGCTATTGGGGTATTGGTGACGGGCCATATATTGTTCTGCCATTTTTTGGGCCGAGCAACTTAAGAGACTCAGTTTCGCGCGTCGTAGACATCAAAACATCAGCTACAAATTTAATGCTCGAACCTAAAGACCGGAATATTTTGTTTGGCTTCAACATTATTCATCGCCGCAGTCAATTACTCAATGCTAGTAATATTCTCTCTATTGCCGCTATTGACGAATACGAATTCGTCAGAGACGCCTATTTTCAAAAACGCTTAAATCAGATATATGACGGCAATCCACCACGCATCAAAGATGATGAAACTACAATAGAGTTACCTATTAAATCAGCAACTATTAATACCGATGATATTTCCAATTCAACATTACTCACCATCAACAATAGTTCAGAGGAGTCGCAACCTGATTAGCATTATTGCGCTCTTACGATTTAGGTAATCAATAACATTATATTTTGGTTGTTAATTTAACTTAGAAACAGATTGCTCCAAGGCAAACAAAGTCTCTTTAATATCATCAGAATCTGGTGCCCCTGGACAAATCTGAAGATAGGTTCTTAAGTCACTTAATGCTGCCTTATGACAATCCAGCTTAAGATAAATACTTGCACGATCTCGGTAGGCCTCATCAGCATCATCTGACAATAACGTGATAATAAAATCACTAACAGATAATGCACGTATCCAGTCTTTATTATGAGAATAAATTTTCAGTAAATTTCTTAATATACGCGCCAGAATATTTCTGTTAGTGGCAGCGCTGAGCAGATGAGATAACATTCCATCCGAAACACTTGAAATATCACCAATAGAGCGCAAGCGATCCTTAAGATCCTCAAGGCTTAAGGTTATTCCTCGATTGAATACGTCAATAATCACAATATTATCATTTACTACACATTTCACTAAGAAATGGCTAGGAAAGGCAATGCCATACATTTTTAATCCTAGGCGTCTCCCAATTTCTAAGTAAACTATACTTAATGTGATTGGAATACCTAACCTTCTGATTAAAACCTGATCAAGAAAACTATTTTTTGGATCAGCATATTCTTCAACATTCCCACGAAAACCAAGCACCGCAAATAAATAATGATTTAAGGCCATTAGTTTTTCAGGCACGCTCGTATCTGCCCGAAACTTTTTTCTGATTACATTAGCGATTTCATCTATTTGCTCAAGACAGCTTGCTAAGTCAAGCTCAGGATGATCAATTGCTGATATAAATAACGCCGCTTCGGCCAAAGAAATCTCCTCATCCGAGATTTCTGCCAGACGCCGCCATTTATTCAAGAGCTGCAAATCGACTGGAGTATAATCATTCACGCTCAAACCGCCAATCTTTTGAGATGCCAAACATTTTCTAGAATTCCAGTGCTTTAATTCGACAATTAAAATCGTTGTCAAATGTGGTTAAAAAAATTTATTGAGAGTTATAATAATCGTTATTACATTTTAAAAAAAACGCCTCAGTAGCTCAGTGGATAGAGCAGCCCCCTCCTAAGGGGCAGGTCGTACGTTCGATTCGTATCTGGGGCGCCAAAATAGTTAATAAAATCAATAACTTGTAAAAATAATTCATAATATTTGTCGTCAATAAAGTAGTAGACTACAATTCGTATTCTAAATCATAATTCAAAATTCGGTTTTATATGCGAAAAACATTGCATGACTAGACATCGCTCATCCGCAATTCCCGACTCTAAAACGAAAATAACTGGCGGGTATCCGTCTAAATTAGTAATCTTTCAAGTAGAAGCATCCCCATACTACTGGGTGAGATACTTTACCAAAGGAAAGATTTACAGAAAATCTACAAAAACAACTAATAAGAATGAAGCAATTGCTTTTGCGAAAGTTTTTTACGAAGACATTCTACTAAAAGAAAGAAATTCAATACCACTTGGTTCAAGTCCATCTTTTGAAAGATGCGCCAAAGAGTTATTAATAAAACAAGAAGAACTAATTCTAAGGGGTGAACGAAATCCACTATTGAATCAAAAAGATACAAGGATTCTAAAACTAGATTTACTACCCTTCTTCCGTGGTTATGACATAAAAGAAATTAAATACAAAAATTTAGAGGATTATATTAGCGGCATTGCCAAACGAAACTTGGCATCAGCAACAATTAAAAAACATATAAATCTACTTGGTAAAAATTTTTAATCTTGCTCTAAGAGAGGAATTAATTGAATACATTCCTCCAATGCCTAAGATTAAAGTAATAGATTCTCCTCGTGGTTGGTTTAACGATGATGAATATGATCATCTTAAGAAAACAGTATTCAAATTAATAGAAAACAAGGTCGTAGTCAGATACCATTTAATAGATGATGAAATTCGATTATTAATCACGTTTATGGTAAATGCATTTTTGAGACCAAGTGATATAAAGAATTTAAGAAATAGAAATATTCAAATTGTTGATGATGAAGACACTTTTTTGAGAATACAAACTGATTCATCAAAAACAATCAATCATCCAATAGTTTCAATGCCTGCGGGTGTCGGTATCTATCGAGATATCATTAAATATCAACAGAATATGAATCGTCCATACAGAAGAGATGACTTTGTATTCTTCCCTCACTTACAAAACAGGGATTATGCATTGCGGACTATTTGCAGGCAATTTAACGAGATATTGAGTAAGTCAGAACTTAAAAAATCTTCATCTGGGCAAACGAGAACTATATACAGTCTACGGCATACCGCCATTATGTTGAGATTAACCAAGGGTGATAATATTGATTTGTTAACTCTTGCCCGTAACAGTAGAACATCCGTATCAATGATTGAGCGCTTTTACGCCCGCCCATTGAATGCCGAAATGAATCTAGATAAATTGCAATCATTTCGACCAAAAAGTAATAAAAATAATGTTCGGAAGACTACTGAAACCGAGTTCTAAAGTCAGTTCAGTAAGTATTGTAGTATCTGTCTATCTGTGACCGTAGAACCTTCTCTCAGATCGTTTTGAAAGAATTTAGGGAAAGCTTCATGGAATTGACATAAGTTCATTATGGAGAATGCAGTAAACAAAAGTAATTAATTAAATTTGCTAAGAGTAAGAGTTATTGGTAAGGTTATATTAGAAACTGATCATTTTTAATAAAACTGAAAAGAAATAAAATTATCATGTTAAATTTATTATGATTAAATCCAATAATAAACTTGCAAAAGAAATTGGTGTGTATCTAAAGAATATAAGAATTAATAAAAGACACCCACTGCATCAAATTTCAAAAGCAACCAGTATTTCAATACAGAAGATCTTATGTATTGAAGAGGGGAGAATTTATTCTTTTGATAATGATTTTTCTAAATATATTAATTATTCAGTAATTTACTCTAATGTAATAGGCGCAGATATTAATCACCTAATCAGAAATGAATCAAAATCAAAAGAATTACACTTTAAATTTATACCAGATTTTCTACGAAAAAAAGATTCTAAAAATCTTAGATAAACTTGTCGTGAAAAATGATCTTGGTTCAAATTTTTAGTATAAGTGCAGTGACAAATCTTACATTGAAGAAAATTATTACATTACACTCAAGTTTGATAATTAAATTCTAATGCTCAAAATTGGTGCATATAGAATAATTTTGCTCATATTTAGAGCGTCAATTTTTATAAGAAATCATGCCTAATAATACTTGTTTTATTCATTAAGTATTTGATATTAAATATTATTTAAAATATTTACTACTGACCAACAGTAAAGTTAATCGCAGGCATGAAAAATGCAATGTGCACGAATATTTGTTGAATTAATATTGGCATAATTTAAATTATGGTGATGAATTGTAAGTAATTTACTTGTTATGCATTTTACATAGTCATGAAACTCACATAATTGAAATTTATAATGCCTAATAAAAATGAGAATCAATATCATAACTTATGTAACTCTTAGAAAAACTCTCCATTACCTCAATCTAATGTAAATCTAAAATCATGGTAAATATTTTCAATATCATATTTGTCTTAGTAATAGCACTTAGCAATCAATCATTTGCTCAAAGTGCCACCACACTTCAAAATGAATGCGATGGTAAAAATATTGATTCATGCCTAACTTTAGGTTTGATGTATGATTCTGGTAAAGGTGTTAGTCAAGATAAGTTGAAAGCAGAGCAATTATTTAAATCAATGTGCGATAAAGGTAGTGCTCGTGCCTGCCTATACTTAGGTGAATTGTATGAAAACAGTAAGGGCAGTGTTAATGATGCTTTAAAGGCGAGCACATTTTACAAAAAAGCATGCGCTAGTAAAAATTTGGAAGCATGTAGTAACTTAGGGCATATGTATTTAATTGGAGAAGGTGTTCATCAAGACAAATCACAAGCAGTTTATTTTTTCACTAAAGCATGTGATGGCAAATTATCTGATGGATGCACTAACTTGGGTTTAGTGTATAGTAACTCTGGTGATTTTTCCAAAGACAAATTTAAAGCGGTTATGTTTTTTAATAAGGCATGTAATTTAAAGTCGGAACTAGGATGTAAAAAACATGCGTTATTGAAGACGCAAGACACTTAATAATTAAGGATTGACCTGATGACTTCAACATTCAAAAATAAAATGAAGAAGTCGTCAGAAAGAGTTTCATCATTAATTAAAGAAATCCGTAAATGCGTTCTTATTGGCAAGTAATAATATACTTCTCTCGGGTGTCATTTAGATCAACTTACTACATTGTTTATTAGTTCAAATTAGTCACAAACGATGGCGACATGATGCAACCCTGAAGGTTATGGTTATTACCGTTTTACGTATAAAAGCATATCTACCAGTTTGCCTTGACACTCTTTTGTGCTTTTTCAAACTCACTGATTGTCTATTCAAACCCAAATTACATTAAAGTAGTTATTCAACAGTATTTGAACTGAAATGTTGTTGATATTTTTTTATCAGTAACTGTAGTAGTGAGTTTTCTACCAGATGTATTGGTATCTATGAGATTCAGTATTCTTAGATACTTTTTTATACATGCATAAATTAGACAATAAAATATTGTCAATTAATTGTTACATGCAATCTAAGTTCAGTATCTTAATTTACTGAACCCTCTGTTTCATGCAATTCCTCCAGAGTGAGGAATGCACGGTTTTCCAGACAATATACTGAACCCTTGGTAATCATGTGATTTTGTCTCACATTTACCAATAATTCCGTGTCAATTCCTTATAAGTATAGGTGTCCAGTGTTTGAATTGATTACCTAATCCAATACTAGGTAATCAACAAATACTTAATGACTGATAAAAATAATTAAGAAATCATCATTAAATGACACAAGAATTTATAAATACCATATGAATACCTTGTGCTGAAGTTCACCAAGAGACTATTCCAAGATGCACAAATTGACTAAGAAGAGACCTTCGTCAATTGATTCTTCTATGAATGGTTCCAATACTCCAATACTGAATAACTAGATCAAACAACAGTATGTGAACGAAGTGAACAATGAATCAAACGCAGTGCAGATTCATTCAACTATATTACCTAAAGGATAGATCAAGATGTTAATGAATGCCGTTTTAAGCAAATTAAAAAATCCTTTTTTTATTTAGCATCGCTTTGTAAGACGCAACGAAACTGCACCTCAGCTGAAGCCCAAGTATACCCACCAGCATCTTGGCCAGTGCTATTAACTGGAAACATACTACGACCTTTCTCTTGGCAATACCTGGATGCTTCTTGGAAAAACCTAGCTTTTACAGCGCTACCTGAATGGTCGGTAACCTTTCCAAGACCGCCAATCATGTACAAGTCTGAGCCAATAGCAACAACACCTTCCGTGCCCATCGTTGCACAACCTGCACTAAATATAAAAGCAGTAACAAACAAATAAATTACTAAATTATTCTTCACATTAATTCCAATTTTGTCATTCAAGATATTTTATAACAGCAAATTTTGAAAAGTTACGTTTAACTGCCATCGTAGTAATATTAGAATTTCCATAACTTCCAGCTGAATAATAACCAGAAATTTGAGACTGACTATCAATTTTTACAATTGCATCACCACCATATTCATGAGCTTTTTTTACAATATCTTTTTGAAGCTGTGACATTGGAAGCCTACCTCCGGGTCTTTCATCTTCAATAATACCAATCACCTTAAATTTTCTAGGTGGCTCACCGTTCTCCCATATTTCTATCGAATCGACAACAACCTTAGTGCCACCCTTTCCATAAATAACATCACTTCTACCCTCGTAAATTTTGAATTCGGTGGTTGCGCAAGCCGTTAATATTAACGCTAAAAAAATAATAAGTTTTTTAATATTCATTTTCACTCCTTAAATAATACCCAATTGGAAATTTCCCAGTTAAATGCAAGCTGATTATAAAATAGGTATTTAATAACCAATCAATATAAGATATTGAACTGATGTTAGTTTAGTGCCACGGGCAAAGAGAGTGTGGATATCTTATCATTGAAACATGGCTGGTTGATTATGGATGAGATTAGGAACTTTACTTTGAGGCGCAGGTGGTCGGTAACC
>Ga0114958_10000082_pt1 | contig 76486 bp, 67 predicted proteins | sample C_130208_EF_Meta_FD_89577 | JGI IMG/M metagenome (GOLD analysis project Ga0114958, IMG submission 89577) | Freshwater microbial communities from Lake Croche, Canada to study carbon cycling - C_130208_EF_MetaG | ecosystem: Environmental > Aquatic > Freshwater > Lake | place: Lake Croche, Canada...
ACTCAAGGAGGTAGTTTAGAAGAAGTGACCAAATATGGAAATAATAAGGAAGTTGGTTTGTTGGTTAATGCAAGTAGGGCAATTATTTTTGCGAGCAATGAAAATGACTTTGCCGAAAAAGCGGCCGCAGTTGCAAAACAATATGCCCAGGAAATGAAGTCTTTGTTAATCTAAATGAATGGCTTCTCCTTCCGATTTTGATATCACTAAGGTAGCGACGCTATTTCCAATAATATTGGTTATTGCACGGCCTTCACTCATGAATTTGTCAACGCCTAATAAAAAGGCCAATCCTTCAATGGGAATTTTTTGAAGAGTGGCTAAGGTAGAAGCCAATACAATAAATCCACTACCAGTCACTCCTGCAGCCCCTTTGGAAGTAAGCATTAAAATTAAAATCAAAGTAACTATTTCGGTAGTATTTAATGGAACATTGTAAAGTTGTGCAATAAAAATGACGGCCATGGATAAATAAATAGAAGTGCCGTCTAAATTAAATGAATAGCCAGTAGGAACAACTAGTCCTACCACCGATTTTGAGCAGCCCATTTTTTCTAATTTATTCATCAGTGAGGGCATCGCTGGCTCTGAAGAAGAAGTTGCAAAAACAATTAACAATTCCTCTTTGATATTTTTAATTAATTTAAAAATAGAAAGTTGATAATATTTTAAAATAAGCCCCAAAATAATTACAATAAAAAATGCCATGGTTAGATACATGGTTCCCATTAATTTAGCTAGTGGAATCAGTGTTTTTAAACCATATTTACCAATGGCAAATGCCATGCCGCCTAGTGCACCAATGGGAGCTAAGTACATGACATATTTTAAAGCAATAAAAACAAGATGCGTCAATTTACCTAATTGATGAATGTATTTTTCGCGTTTTTTTAAAAAGTTTAATACAAAGCCAAGCAAAATAGCTAATAATAAAATTTGCAAATTGGTATTTTGTTTTACAACAGCCCAAAGGTTAAAATGGGGGGCATGTGTATATTTAACCGGATTTTGCATGGGTAAACCCGATTTACTTATATTACCTGGTTGAATCCACAATGCCATTAAAACGCCAATGGCCAATGAAAGGGTACTAACTACTTCAAAATATACCAATGATTTTATTCCAATACGTCCTACTTTTTTCAAATCACCCATACTCGCAATACCTAATGATACGGTTAGAAAAATAATGGGGTAGGTGAAAATTTTAATAAGGTTGATAAAATATTTCGCCAACGGTTCTAGTTGAATGGCGGTGGTTGGAAAATAGATACCTAATAGGATGCCTATAATGATAGCAAGTAAGACGTAGAAACTTAAATGGGTAATTACTTTTCGCATGTTAATTATTGTTGTAAATATACTTTTTTACTACCGTTTCTACTACCTTTGTATGGTATTGTTTATTACCTAAAACTATTCTTTATGGCAGTTAGATCCGACTTATTTGAATCACCCGACTATTATCAATTAGATGAGTTGCTTACTGAAGAGCAACGCATGGTGCGTTCTGCAGTAAGAGCCTATGTGAAAAAAGAAATTTCACCTATCATAGAAGACTATGCGCAAAGAGCCGAATTCCCAACTCAAATTATTAAACAACTAGGGGATATGGGCTGTTTTGGTCCAACTGTTCCAGTTGAATATGGTGGCGGTGGATTAGATTATATCAGTTATGGTATCATGATGCAGGAATTGGAAAGGGGCGACAGTGGGGTTCGAAGCACAGCCAGTGTGCAAGGTTCATTGGTTATGTTTCCAATTTATGCATATGGCAATGAAGCGCAAAAGAAAAAGTTTTTACCCAAGCTCGCTTCTGGGGAATGGCTGGGCTGTTTTGGATTAACAGAACCCGATCATGGATCAGATCCATCAAGCATGTTAACCAATATTAAAGATGCCGGGGACCATGTAATTTTAAACGGGGCTAAAATGTGGATTAGCAATTCCCCTTTTGCACAAGTGGCCGTTGTGTGGGCAAAAAATGAACAAGGAGAAATTGTGGGAGTCATTGTAGAAAGAGGAATGGAAGGATTTAGTACCCCAACAACTCATGGAAAATGGAGTTTAAGAGCGAGTGCTACCGGTGAATTGGTTTTTGACAATGTAAAAGTGCCTAAAGAAAACATATTACCTAATGTAAAAGGACTAAAAGGACCTTTGAGTTGTTTAAGCAAAGCTAGATTTGGTATTGCATGGGGTGCATTAGGCGCTGCGATGGATTGTTACGATACCGCATTACGCTATAGCAAAGAGCGTATACAATTTGAAAAACCAATTGCGGCTTTTCAATTGCAACAAAAAAAATTGGCTGAAATGATCACTGAAATTACCAAAGGTCAATTAATGGTATGGAGATTAGGCGTGTTAATGAACGAAGGCCGTGCTACCCCTCAACAAATAAGTATGGCCAAAAGAAATAGTTGTGAAATAGCAACCCAAATAGCAAGAGATGCTCGACAAATGTTAGGTGGAATGGGCATTACAGGAGAGTATTCCATTATGAGGCATATGATGAATTTAGAAAGTGTTATTACTTATGAAGGTACTCATGATATTCATTTATTAATTACAGGAATGGATATCACCGGATTTAATGCTTTCAAATAGATTAGACCCTATGGCTGCAGAAAAAATATTTTTAATTGGTATGATGGGGTCTGGAAAATCTTTCTGGACAAAAAAAATAGCTAAATGGATTAAATCCGCAGGATATGATTTGGACGATTTAATTGAGATGACAGAAGAGAAAACGATTGCTGAAATTTTTGAAGAAGAGGGGGAAGACTATTTTAGAAAAATAGAAGCTAAAATATTAAGATGGTTTAAGGAGAAAAAAAAGTACGTATTGGCTACAGGTGGAGGAACCTCTTGTTTTCAAGATAATATGGATTGGATGAAAAAGGAAGGGGTTGTGATTTGGTTGGATGAATCACTAGAAGTATTGGTGGAAAGATTGTCCTTAGAAAGAGCGCACCGTCCTTTAATTGCTTCCTTATCTGATACAAGATTAGCACATTTTTTACAACAAAAATTAGTCGAGCGGCATGCTTATTATCAGCAAGCCCATTATCGATTAACCTCCCATCAAATTACAGAATCGGAATTGAAAAAAATAATAGCAAAACATGCATCGTAAAATATTAATCATGGGATTGACATTTTCGGCTTTGTCTGTGCTATTAGGGGCATTTGGTGCCCATGCTTTAAAATCAATGGTTAGTGGTGATCGATTACAAATATTTGAAACAGGAGTAAGGTATCAATTCATGCATGCGATGGCACTTATTACTTTATCCATTTATAGCCAGCAAAACCAGCTTAACATCAAGGAGCAAAAATGGATAGGATGGGCTGCTCATTTTTTTATAGTGGGGACTTTATTATTTAGCGGTTCCTTGTACCTCTTAACTTTGATTGCTACACCGACTCATCCATTAATATCTTTTATTGGCCCCATTACACCCCTAGGTGGCTTGTGTTTTATACTTGGTTGGTTTACTTGGTGGAGGGTGGTATATCTAAATAAAGTGGATAAGTAGCCTTGCCTATTTTCAATTTTACACATTTGATCAAATTCCTTTTTCGTCCTATACAGATAACTTATATTTGTTATCATGGCAAATACGCTTAAAACCAAAAAAGAACCAAAGGTTTCAGGAGACGCCTTAAATCCAGATAAAGAAGCTGAAGTATCGGTTGCGGAAGTGGTCAAAGACGAACGCACTTCAAAAATTGCGGGGGTTGTTAGTTTACTCATTACTTTATTTTTATTTGTTGCATTTACTTCCTATTTATTTACCTGGCAGGAAGACCAGGATATGGTTCAACTTTGGAGAACACATCTTTTTACAGTAAATGATTTAAAAGCGAATAATTTGATGGGTTATTTTGGGGCTTTTGTTGCTTATCAAATCATGTTTAATGGATTTGGTGTTGCAGCTTATTTATTGTGCTCCTTCTTTTTTGTATTGGGTATAAATTTATTTTTTAGTAAGTCTATTTTTAGTTTATGGAAAAATGTACGATATGTAATTATTGGGTTATTAGTTATTAGTACCTCCTTTGCTTTTGTTACAGAGGGTGCTTTTTTTTCTTGGGGAGGGGCATTGGGAGAATATAGTAGCAGTTGGTTAATAAAATGGATAGGTAGTTTTGGAACAGGCGCTTTACTGTTAGTGGTGGGCTTTAGTTATTTTATTTGGAGATTCAATCCAACTTTTAAAGCACCTAGTTTTAATTTCATACTACCAAAAGAAAAAGAGGAAGTATTTATAAGTGAGGATACCGAAGAGGCAATAAAGCAAGAGTGGGATTTGAATGTTGAAAATAAAGTCCAGCCAAACCCATTATTAAACAAAACTTCATTTGATGAAATTGAATTGGTGGAAGAAAGCAATCATTTTCCTCCTATTGAATTGGCACCCACTTTAAAAGTAGAGCCAGCGGAATTGACAACACCTGAAATCAATAGGGAAGATTTAAATGGAGATCTTTTAGAAGACTTGGATTTAGAAATAAAAGATGTAGCGAAAGAAGTAATTATTCCAGTGGGCAGTTTAGGAACTCAATATGATGCTACACTTGATCTAAAAAATTATAAGTACCCTCATTTAAATTTGTTAGAGACCCATGGTTCAGAAAAGATAGTGCAAGATCCGGAGGAATTAGAAACACACAAAAATCAAATCATTGCTACTTTAAAAAATTACGACATCGCCATTCAAAGAATTGCAGCTACTGTAGGACCCACTGTTACATTATATGAAATTGTTCCTGCACCAGGGGTACGGATTAGTCGGATTAAAAATTTGGAAGATGATATTGCATTAAGCTTGGCTGCTTTGGGGATTCGCATCATAGCACCCATTCCAGGAAAAGGAACCATAGGGATAGAGGTACCTAATATTCGCAAGTCAGTGGTAAGCATGAAAACATTGTTGGCAAGTGAAAAATTTCAAACGAGTAAGTTTTCGTTACCTATTGCGATCGGCAAAAAAATCGACAATGAAAATTTTATAGTCGATTTAGCCAGCATGCCCCACTTATTAATGGCAGGGGCCACAGGACAAGGGAAGTCGGTAGGATTAAATGCTATTTTAGTTTCCCTGTTATACAAGAAACATCCTTCTCAATTAAAGTTTGTGTTAGTGGATCCTAAAAAAGTAGAATTAAGTTTATATCGAGTGATTGAAAAACACTTCTTAGCAAAATTACCAGGAGAGGAAGACGCTATTATTACAGACACCAAAAAAGTAATCAATACGTTAAACGCATTGTGTATTGAAATGGACAATAGGTATGATTTATTAAAAGAAGCGGGCTGTAGAAACATTAAAGAATACAATGATAAGTTTACGTCTCGAAAATTAAATCCTGAAAAAGGCCATCAATTTTTACCTTTTATAGTTTTAGTAGTCGATGAGTTTGCCGATTTAATTATGACAGCAGGCAAAGAAGTTGAAATGCCCATTGCTCGTTTGGCCCAATTGGCAAGAGCAGTTGGTATTCACTTAATTATTGCCACCCAAAGACCTAGCGTAAATATTATAACAGGTACCATAAAAGCAAATTTCCCTGCTCGTATTGCCTTTAAAGTGTCTAGTAAGATTGACAGTAGAACTATTTTAGATACGGGCGGTGCAGAACAGTTAATTGGCAAAGGGGATATGTTGGTTAGTTACAATGGAGAAATTACAAGATTACAATGTGCTTTTGTTGATACCCCAGAAGTGGATAGAGTATGCTCTTTTATAGCAGATCAAAAAGGATACCCGCAAGCATTTTTATTACCTGAATATTTGGATGAGAAAGAAATGGATGCAGGAAATTTTGATTCTGGAGCCAGGGATGTTTTATTTGAAGAGGCAGCAAAATTAATTGTACATGCACAAATGGGATCTACCTCACTCATTCAAAGAAGAATGAAATTAGGTTATAATAGGGCAGGGCGACTCATGGACCAATTAGAGTCCGCTGGGTTGGTAGGTCCAAGTCAGGGAAGTAAACCAAGAGAAGTCTTATATAAAACGGAAGCTGAGCTAAATCAATTTCTTCAAAATCTATAAAAGTTATGATTTTATTAAATTTGGGAACTTTAGATTCCATAAAAAGTGACTTCAAAAAGGATTGATTAAATTTGTCCTACCCTCCCCATTTTAAAACAATACCATGAAATTTTTATTTATACTATTGGCTTTTTTCCCTGTTTTAAGTTTATCTGCGCAAAAAGACAGTCAAGCAAAAATCATTTTGGATCAAATTGGAACAAAAGTAAAAGGAGCTAAAGGAATTTTAGTTAACATACAATTGGTTTCAAAAAATAGCAAAGGGAAGGCATTGGGTACCAAAACCATCCAACTTAAAATGAAGGGGGATAAATACTTGCTAAAACAAGGGGGCACTGAAATATTGTGCGATGGAATTAATATCTACAATTTTGATGGAATAAACACCATTTCCAAGTCCAATTTAGCAGAGGCGGATCAAACCCTAAGTCCACAAAAATTATTATCAGGTAACTACGATAAAGAATTCAATTTCAGCTTATTAAGACAAAATAATTCTTTTGCAACAATTGAATTAATTCCTTTAGATAACCGTAAAAGTTTTCAAAAAATTACCTTAGTGATAGATAAGTTAAAATCGGCACTTTCCACTGCTACTATTTTGGATAAAAGTAACAATAGCACTTATGTAAAAGTGGTATCGATTAACTACACAGCAACATTGGTGGATAAGCTATTCTCATTTGATCGAACCAAATACCCAAAAAACGTCGAAATTTTTGATTGATTTACGCCTTTTACACGTATCTTCGCAGCCGAAATAAAAAAACAAAACCGTAGTTAACAGTTAACTACCAAAAAGAAGATTTACAATGGCTACATTAACAAAAGAAAAAAAAGCGGGCATTTTTGCTGAATTTGGCGGAAAAGCAACCAACACGGGTTCAATTGAAGGACAAGTTGCCTTATTAACGGAGCGTATTGCGCACATTTCAGGTCACCTGAAAGCAAACCACAAAGACCATTCTACCCAAAGAGGTTTGATGCAATTAGTGGGTCAGCGTAAACGTTTATTGGTTTATTTACAAAAACATAACCTAACAGGTTACCGCGCGTTAATTGAAAAATTAGGTTTAAGAAAATAATCAACAAGCACAAATTATAGGCTGTCCCAACTGTACAACACGGTTGGGATTAGTCGTTTATATACTATCGATTCTTTAAAGAAGAGAGTTAAAAAAATTAACATGTTATCACAACCCAAATCAGTAAAATTTGAAATAAATCCAGGTCAGGAGGTATTCATTGAAACTGGAAAATTAGCTCGTCAAGCAGATGGAGCAGTAACCGTAAGACAAGGCAACTGTATTTTATTAGCAACAGTTGTCGCCAATAAGGATCCTAAGGATGGTCAGGACTTTTTCCCTTTAAGTGTAGATTATCAAGAAAAATTTGCATCTGCAGGTCGTATTCCTGGATCCTTCTTTAAAAGAGAAGCTCGTTTAAATGATTATGAAATATTAACCAGCCGTTTAATTGACCGTGCATTACGCCCTTTATTCCCAGAAGATTATTTGTGCGATGTGCAAGTATTGATTTCTTTAATTTCAAGTGATGAAAATGTTATGCCCGATTCATTGGCATGCTTGGCTGCTTCTGCTGCAATCGCTGTTTCGAATATCCCAATCAAGGAAATTATTTCAGAAGTTCGTATCGGTCGAATCAAGGGTGAATTTATTATCAACCCCTCTAAAGCACAATTGGCTATCTCTGATTTTGAATTTTTAATTGCTGCAACGGACAAGAATTTAATGATGGTAGAAGGGGAAGCGAAAGAATGTTCAGAAGAGGAGTTGGTTCAGTGTTTAGAAATTGCACATGAAGCTATTCGCAAACAAATTAAAGCACAAGCGGAATTAAGAATAGTGGTAGGAATTACTGAAGTGCGTGCTTATAAGAAACCAGAACAAGATGAAGCGATTAAAGAAAAAGTATACGCTTTTGCAAAAGCAAAAGTAAATGCAATTGCTGAATTAGGTTCTGCAAAACAGGAAAGAAGTGATGCTTTTACTTTATTGAAAAAAGAAATTATTGAACATTTAGGAACAGAAATCACCGACTTGCAAAAGAAATTAGCAGGTAAATATTATGAGGATTTGAAATGGGAAGTAGTAAGAGATATGATGGTGGATAAGCGTATTCGTTTAGATGGTCGTCAGTTAGATCAAGTGCGTCCATTAGCAATGGAAGTGGATCCATTACCAACACCACATGGTTCTTCCTTATTTACAAGAGGAGAAACACAATCACTCACTACTGTAACATTAGGAACTAAGTTGGATGAGTTAATGCAAGAAACTGCTGCAAGTGCTGAATACACTAAATTTTTCTTACACTATAATTTTCCGCCATTCTCAACAGGAGAAGTGAAGATGATGCGTGGTGTAGGTCGTCGTGAAGTGGGACATGGTAATTTAGCCATGCGTTCCTTAAAACAAATGTTACCAGATACCACCACATTCCCTTATACCTTGAGAGTCGTTTCAGACGTATTGGAAAGCAATGGCTCCTCCTCCATGGCAACTGTTTGTGCTGGTTCATTAGCCTTAATGGATGCGGGTGTTCCTATGCCAAAGCACGTGAGTGGTGTGGCAATGGGTTTAATTTCAAGAGAAGATGGTAAATATGCCATCTTAACGGACATTTTAGGCGATGAAGATCATTTAGGAGATATGGATTTTAAAGTGACGGGGACCCGTGATGGTATTTGTGGCGTTCAAATGGATATTAAAGTGGATGGTTTAAGTATGGATATTATGCGTGAGGCTTTGTCTCAAGCTAAAAAAGGTCGATTACATATTCTAGACGCCATGTATGAATGTATTCCAGCAGCTCGTGCCGATGTGAAGCCACATGCACCTAGAATGGTTAAATTGATAATTGATAAAGAATTTATTGGTGCAGTCATCGGACCAGGTGGTAAAATTATTCAAGAAATGCAAAGAACTACCGGGGCTACTATTAATATTGAAGAAGTAGGTAACCATGGGGAAGTAAGTATCTTCTCAGCAAATAAGGATAGTTTAGATGCTGCAGTAAAATGGATTAATGGTATAGTGGCAGTTCCTGAAATTGGAGATGAATACGAAGGAGTCGTTAAGGGTGTGAAAGAATTTGGTGCCTTTGTTGAATTTATGCCAGGCAAACAAGGTTTATTACACATTAGCGAAATAAGTTGGAAACGTTTAGAGACAATGGAAGGTATCTACAATGAAGGGGATGTCGTTAAAGTGAAATTGGTTGGTTTGGACCCTAAAACAGGTAAGTTCAAATTAAGCCACAAGGCTTTATTGCCTCGTCCAGAACAAGCTCCTCGTGAAGACCGTGGTCCACAAGCTTAATTTTTCTGTACCTTTTTTAAATAGAAGGTTTCCTTAAATACTTAAATAAAATAAAAGAGAGGACCCCCATAATGGAGCCCTCTCTTTTATTAATTGGTATCTTTGCCTCCTATAAGCTAACAAAATGCCCAAAGAGTATATTCAAATAGCCTTCAATTTCAATAGCCAAGATCAATTTGAGCTTTTAGTTGCACAGTTAGCTAACTTAGGCTTTGACGGCTTTAATGAGGAGGAGGCTGCAACTGGCATTAATAATGGAGTAGGCATGAGTAGTGTCCTCGGAGCAACAACCGGACTAGGTGACGGAGCGGGTCATTGCAAAACCTTCATTTTATTAACTGATTTTGAGGCGCAAGGAGTGGAAAAAGAGTTAGATACTATATTTAATCAACATAGTTTAATCTATTCAAAATCAATACTTAAAGAAGAAAATTGGAATGCTATTTGGGAAGCTAATTTTGAGCCGGTGAGGGTGGATGACTTTGTTGGAATTAGGGCCCATTTTCATCCAAGTTTTCATCCTGCAGTTCAGTACGAAATTAGCATAACCCCTAAAATGAGTTTTGGCACCGGGCACCATGCTACGACTTTTTCAGTGATCCAATTAATGCAATCCATTAATTTTAAAGAGAAGTCGGTATATGATTTTGGAACGGGTACAGGCATTTTGGCCATCTTAGCACATAAGTTAGGTGCGGCCTCAGTTTTAGCAGTTGACAATGATGATTGGTGTATTGAAAATGCTACTGAGAACATACAAAACAATGATGCGGAAGGTATTCTGGTTAAAAAGGTAGTATCTGCCTTTCAAAATGAACAATTTGATATCATTCTCGCCAATGTCAACAGGCACATCATTGAGGCAAATATGGAAGAAATAACGAATACAGCAAAATCAGACGCTATATTAGTACTTAGTGGTTTACTTATCGAAGATCAAGAGGACATGATTCATTTGGGGGTGCTTAAAAATTGGAATTTTATAAAAGCGAAGCCACTTAACGGCTGGGTTAGTCTAATGTTTAGTCGACATTGTTAACAAAACATTAATTTTTTAAGTTGTATCTTTGTCCTCCAAGAAAAAATATGACAGAAATCATTTTTATTATTTTAGCTTATTTAATTGGTTCTATTCCAACCGCAGTTTGGGTTAGTAAATCCGTTTTTGGTATCGATATCAGAGATTATGGAAGCGGAAACGCAGGGGCCACCAATACTTTCAGAATTTTAGGGTCAAAATGGGGTACGCTAGTTATGTTGATAGATGTTACCAAGGGTATTGTGGCGACTTCTTTATACATTTTTATTCCATTTTATTTAACGCACGAATTGGCCAGAACTAATTTTATGATTTCACTTGGTATGATGGCCATTTTGGGACATATTTTTCCAATCTGGGCTAATTATAGAGGAGGCAAAGGTGTGGCTACCTTATTAGGAATGGCTTTGGCCATTCAGCCGCTCGTTGCATTACTCTGTTTAGTGGTGTTTATTATAACTTTATTGTCAACCCGCTTTGTATCCTTAAGTTCTATGTTAGCTGGGGTTGCTTTTATGGTACTTATTTTATTCATCTTTCATGAAAAGGAAACTATTTATCGCCTTTTTGCTATTATAGTAGCACTGATGGTGGTAATCACCCATCAAAAAAATATTGGCAGACTTATAAAAGGGACTGAAAATAAAGTGCCTAGTTTCAAAAACCGGAATAAGCTCAATTAAGTAATCTTTACCAATTAGGATTTCTTAACTTTGCCCTCCTTTAAAAATTAACAACTATGTCAGGTAATCAGCATATTTTGGAAAAATTGCAGTTGAAAGAAGAGAAAAATTTATTGATCCAAGGATTGCCTTCCTCCGTTGAAAAACAATTTGCTAAGTTATCTTACAATAAGAATTTAACACCCTTGTTAAAAACGCGTAAAATTGATTTTGCGTTAATTTTTGCGATCAATCAATTACAATTAAACAATATTTTAAAAGAGGTATTTTCGGCCTTACATCCTGAAAGTAAATTGTGGATTGCTTATCCAAAAACAACTTCTAAAATAGTTTCTGATTTAAATAGAGATGCCAGTTGGGAAATCTTATCTAAAAATGAATATGAAGCAGTTAGACAAGTCACTTTAGACCACGTTTGGACTGCAATGCGTTTTAAAAAGCTAGATCAAATTCCAAATAAAAATAGAACTTTTGTAGAGTTCAAATCGGCTGATATCAAAGTAGATGATTTTGAAAAACGTCTTATTGCTCTTCCAATAGAATTAGATAAATTATTTGGTGCTCAAGAGGAAGCAAGAGAATTCTTTACATCCTTATCTATTTTAAATCAAAAAGAATATTTAAGTTGGATTCAAGGGGCTAAAAAAGAAGAGACTAAACAAAAACGTTTAGAAGCAACTTTAGAAAAGTTATTAGCAGGCAAAAACAATCCTTCCGAGAAGTAATAGTTTAAAAAATTTATTTTAGAATTACTGTTCCAATACCTTTGGTTAGTTCACGCTCAACCTCTTTTAGATGTTTGTGTATTTGTAAAAGTTGTCCTTGTTCTTTCTCGGGAGCAGTTTCTAAATCTAATTGGTTTTGACCAATCATTTTTTTAACTTTTCTAAGTTTAAAATACATCAATCCAATTTCAATTTCTAGTATAAAATTTTTTTCCACAACCCGTTCTGGTTTTCCTAATTTCTCATTCCATCTTTGACTTAATTCGTGCTCGGGTTCAAATAAAGTAACCACCCATTTTTGTACTCTCTCGTCCTCGTGGTATTGCAAAGTTTTACTATTTGGTGACTTGCCTTCAGCAGCCCATTTTTTATAGGCTTCCATTAAATAAAGCATGTCTGCATTTTCTAATGGGAAAGATGCTATTTCTTCTAACACCCAGTCTGCTACTTTTTTATCTTTAGGCCCTAATTCATTTCCATACTCTATTACCAATTTAACTAAATTCCTTTCATGGGTTAAGTCTCTGTCAACAAATAAGTCATTATCGTTTTCGGAATCTGCTTCTTTAGGAAAGCTGGGCATTAAGAGGGCTGCCTCGTCATATGACATTTTCTTTTCTTCCTTTACAATTTTATCTCGCTTAAATTTATTGACCAACTGGGTTAAACCGGATTCGTCTATACGAAGCAGGGAAGCGCACTTTCTTACATATTCTTGTAGCTTGGTAAAATCTTCTGGCTTATTAATTTTACTTAATGTTTCGGCAATTTGATTCACCAAACTATTCTTTTTATTTAAATCGCCACCAACCTCTTTTAATTGAACTTCTAATTGAAATAAAACAAAATCTTTTTTTGCCGATTGTACAAAGTCTCTAAAAGCATCAGGCCCCACTTTGTTTACATAACTATCTGGATCTTCATTGTCTGGAATCAAAACCAATTGAACATTCAATCCTTCTTCTAAGGCCATATCTAATCCTCGCAAGGCTGCTTTAACGCCTGCTGCATCCCCATCATAAATAATGGTTAAGTTTTGGGTGTATTTTTTTATCAGTCTTAATTGATCAATGGTTAAAGAAGTCCCTCCACTTGCCACGACGTTCTCAATACCCGCTTGATGCAAGCTAACCACGTCTGTATAGCCTTCTACTAGTAAACATTCATTTAATTTATCTATGGCATTTCTTGCAAAATAGGAACCATATAAAATTTTACTCTTTACATAGATGTCATTCTCCGGAGAGTTAATATATTTAGGGGACTTCTCATTTTTTGCAATTTGCCTTGCCCCAAATCCAATAATTTTTCCAGTGGTATTGTGTATAGGGAAAATAATACGATCTCGATAATTATCTTGCCATTCTCCATTTCGTTCTACTACCAATCCAGTTTTGGCAAAAAAATCGGGATTGAATTGGTTTTGGAGTAAAGCTTTTGCCAAGCTATCTTTTTCAGAAGGGTTGTAACCAATTTTAAATTTTTCTACAGTGGGCTTTAAAAACCCTCTATGTTGCATATAACTTTGTGCTATTGTTTCACCCGCTTCCGTTTCCCAATATTGTTTTGTAAAAAAGTCCATTGCAAAATGATTGATAGCGTATAAGCTATCAGCCAACTGTTGCGCCATTTTTTGCGCAGGGCTTGTTTCTGTTTCTTCTACTTCGATTTGATACCTTGCCGCTAACCATCTTAAAGACTCTACATAACTATACTTTTCATGCTCCATTAAAAAAGTAATGGTGTTGCCACTTTTCCCACATCCAAAACACTTATAAATTTCTTTAGCAGGGGAAACTGTAAATGAAGGAGACTTTTCATTGTGAAAAGGACAGTTTCCAATAAAGTTAGTTCCTCTTTTTTTCAATTTAACAAATTCACCAACCACATCAATAATGTCAATTCGGCTAGTAATTTGTTGTATGGTTTGAGGCGTAATCATGTCGACGAAAATAACTAATCTTAAGTGATAATAGGCTTATTCTTGAGTCGAAAAATCTAGGTCATCGCTGTCCAGTAATTCCCGTTCCATTTCTTCCATTTGGACGATATCCCAGGCCTCCGATTCGGTAGGGGTAATGTTCATTGCTTCAGCAAATTCGGTCAAATCCAGCAATTTTTTAAGGCTATCTGACAGACAACAAATGACAAATGAGGTATTATTGTCATAAAAGGCCTTCTGGGAATTGGCCAAGACCTCAATGATGGGAAGTTCCCATCTTTCTACCTTGGTTAAGTTAATTATTAGATTTTTAGGAGATTCGGCGCCAATTTTAGTAGTTAATTCGGCCAATTGTGGCACGAGATTTGAACTAAGACTACTTTCAAGAAGGGTAACGACCGTAAACTTCTCCTTTTGTTCTATTTGGTATTGCATAATTGTTAATAATAAATGGTTAATAACAAGTAATATTAGATATACTTTAGGTCAAAAATATTCGTTATTCTTGTAACAACTCCAATTAATTATATGGATAATAATTTTTCAACACAAGTTAAGGAAATCATCTCTTATAGTCGTGAAGAGGCATTGAGATTAGGAAATGACTTTATAGGTGCCGAGCATTTAATGCTGGGCCTAATTAGAGATCAGGAAAATACAGCCATCAAGGTCCTGAAGCAATTAAATGTAAATTTAAGCGAACTAAGAAGGGAGATTGAACTAGCTGTAAAGGATAAGTCAGGTAAAAATGTTGCCAATATAAATAGTTTGCCATTAACGAAGCAAGCAGAAAAGGTGATACGCGTTACAGTGCTGGAAGCCAAGGCTTTGAAAAGTCCAATGGTAGAAACAGAGCACTTACTTTTAAGTATCTTAAAAAATAAAGAAAATATTGCTACTCAAATTTTAAATCAATTTGACATTGATTATGATTTATTTAGAAATGAATTAGGCATCGTTGGATCCAATCCAATAAATCCAATTAATCCACCTAGTGCAGAATTTTCAGAAGAAGGGGAAGATGAATTTGAAGAAGAAAAAAGAAGTGGTTCTGGTGCCTATGGCGCTGCTTCAAAAGCAAAGCCAGCATCGCCCAATAAATCTAAAACACCTGTATTAGATAATTTTGGTCGCGATATTACCAAAATGGCTGAAATGGATTCCTTGGATCCTATTGTGGGTCGTGAAGCGGAGATTGAAAGAGTAAGTCAAATTTTAAGTAGACGTAAAAAGAACAATCCTATTTTAATCGGAGAACCAGGGGTGGGTAAAACAGCTATAGTAGAAGGATTGGCATTAAGAATTGTACAAAGAAAAGTATCTAGGGTTTTATTTGATAAGCGAGTGATATCATTAGATTTAGCAGCTTTGGTGGCAGGAACAAAATATAGAGGTCAGTTTGAAGAGCGTATGAAAGCCATTATGACGGAATTAGAAAAAAACAGAGATGTTATTTTATTTATCGATGAAATACACACCATTGTGGGTGCGGGTGGAGCGAGTGGTTCTTTAGATGCTTCTAACATTTTTAAACCAGCCTTAGCGCGCGGTGAATTACAATGTATCGGTGCTTCTACATTAGATGAATATAGAATGCATATAGAAAAAGATGGTGCATTAGATAGACGTTTTCAAAAAGTAATTATTGAGCCGCCAAGTGTGGAGGATACCATTACTATTTTGAATAATATTAAATCTAAATACGAGGATTACCACAGTGTAGTATATGACAAAGAAGCCATTGAGGCTTGTGTTAAATTAAGTGATCGATATATGACCGATCGTTTATTACCAGACAAAGCCATTGATGTATTAGATGAAGTGGGTGCAAGAGTGCATTTGAAAAACATTAATGTTCCTTTGGACATGGTTGAGTTGGAAAAGCAAATTGAAGAAGTCAAGAACGAGAAAAATAGAGTAGTCAAAAGTCAGCGTTTCGAAGAAGCAGCTAGCTTGAGAGATACAGAGAAAAAATTAGGGGAGGCTTTAGAAAAAGCAAAAGCTAATTGGGAAGAAGAAAGTAAGCATAAGCGTTTCCCTATTAATGAAGAAAACATTGCAGAAGTAGTTAGTATGATGACTGGTATTCCGGTGAAGAGAATGGTTGAAGCGGAAACTACCAAGTTGAAAAAGATGACAGAGGAAATGAAAGCGATGGTCATTGGTCAAGATGAAGCATTAGGAAAAGTAGTGAAAGCCATTCAAAGAAATAGAGTGGGATTAAAAGATCCTAAAAAACCTATTGGTACTTTTATTTTCTTGGGTCCTACGGGTGTGGGTAAAACAGAGTTGGCTAGGGCGTTGGCTAGAAATTTATTTGACTCAGAAGATGCTTTAATTAGAATTGATATGAGTGAGTACATGGAAAAATTTTCTGTGAGTAGATTAATTGGAGCGCCTCCGGGTTATGTGGGTTATGAAGAAGGGGGCCAATTAACAGAAAAAGTTCGCCGAAAGCCATACTGTGTAATACTTTTAGACGAGATAGAAAAAGCGCATCCAGATATTTACAATATCCTATTACAAGTATTGGACGATGGTATTTTGACCGATGGTTTAGGCCGAAAAGTAAATTTCAAGAATACTTTAATCATCATGACTTCTAACATAGGGGCACGTCAATTAAAAGAATTTGGAGATGGGGTAGGATTTGCAACTGCGACGCGAGTTCAACAAACGGATGAGAACAACAGATCCGTAATTGAAAAAGCATTAAAGAGAACCTTCTCCCCAGAATTTTTAAATAGAGTGGACGATGTAGTGGTGTTTAATTCATTGACCAAAGAAAATATTTTCTTAATCATCGACATCATTATGAAAAATGTATTAAGTCGTTTGGTGAATTTAGGATTGAACTTAGTTTTATCGGAAGAAGCCAAAGGGTTTATTGCAGAAAAAGGGTACGATGTTCAATTTGGAGCAAGACCTTTACATAGAGCCATCCAAAAATATATTGAAGACCCTTTAGCAGAAGAAATTTTAAATCATAGCATTAATGAAGGGGATACAATTGTAGGAGAACTAGACAAAGAAAACGGTAAACTTGTATTTAATTTACAAATAAATGAAAAAGAGAATAGTAAGAAGTTACCCAAAGTGCCCAAAGCGCCAAAGGAATAGGGATACTTGCTAAAATAAAAAAGGCATCCTCCTTATTTGGGGATGCCTTTTTTTATGACTTATAACTTCTAACTATTATTTCCCCAACGATAGCCTTCTAAATGCAATCCAGCTAAATCTAATATCCTGTGCACCACAGTAAAGGCTACCTCTTCGACAGTTTTCGGTTTGCTATAAAAACTTGGAGTCGCAGGGCAAATAATTCCCCCTGCTAAAGTGACTAATTCCATATTTTTTATATGAATTAAATTATAAGGGGTTTCGCGGGCCACCAATATTAATTTTCTTCTTTCTTTTAAAATTACGTCTGCCGCCCTAGTGACTAAATCATCACTTATTCCAGAGGCTATTCTCCCTAATGTACCCATACTACATGGGACTACTATCATGGTATTAAATTGAGCCGAACCGGATGCAAATGGGGCGTTAAAGTCGTTTTTTTGATAAAAAGTAAAAGGATAATGTTTGTAAGATTCATCAGCTAATTCGGTTTCCCATACCGTTTTAGCATTCTCACTCATTACAATACCCACTTCCTCATATTGAGGAGAAATGGCAACTAAGCAGTCCAATAAAGATTTTGCATAAATGGCCCCACTCGCACCTGTTATGGCAATTACAATTTTATTCATACTGTATTAACAAAAATAGGTACTAATTGTTGAATTCAAACAAGACCAAGTATTTACAGCTTAAATGTTGCAGAAGATGGATTTTTATAATTAATTTACAGCAACCTTTTGTGCGCTAAGTCAAGGATGGATTCATTTCCAATCTTTTAGGTAAAGAAAGAGAAAATATATTTTTTTAAATAAATAAGCGGGTAAAACATGGATTTATTTTCAATAAAAAACAAGGTAATAATAGTAACAGGTGGTACAGGTGTACTGGGTGGTAGTTTTGTAATAGCGCTTGCCGATCAAGGAGCCACTGTTGTTTTAATTGGCCAAAACGAAGTGGTTGGAAACGAAAGAGTAGCTGCATTACAAAAACAAGGGAAAGAAGCTTTATTTGTTGCAGCCAATGTTTTACAAGAAGCTGATTTAATAAAAGCTAAAAATACCATTGTCGAAAAGTATGGTAAAATTGATGGATTGGTCAATGGGGCTGGTGGAAATTTACCGGATGGAATCTTACCTCCGGGAGAAGATGTTTTTAAAATGAATATAGAAGGAATGAAAAAAACAATGGAATTAAATTTGTGGGGTACCATTTTACCAGTTCAAGTTTTTGGTTCTGAAATTGCAAAAACCGGAGCAGGTAGTATTGTAAATATTTCTTCTGTGAATGCAAAAAGAACAGTAACGAGAGGATTGGGGTATAGTATGGGAAAAGCAGCCATTGATTTATATACAAAATGGTTCGCTGTTGAAATGGCCAATCGGTATGGAGATAAAGTAAGAATTAATTCCATCATGCCTGGATTTTTTCTAACGAAACAAAATAAAAATTTATTAACGAATGAAGATGGAAGTTTAACCGAAAGGGGAAACTTAATTATAAAAAATACCCCATTTAAAAGATTTGGAAGTCCCGATGAATTGGTGGGTGCTTTAGTTTGGTTGTTAAGCGATGCTTCTAAATTTGTAACGGGGATGGACATTGGAATAGATGGAGGCTTTACCATTAATTCAGGCGTTTAATTTTATTCATTACTATGCATATAAAAAGTCCTTCTTATCAATCGGTTGGGTATGCCATGGAACAGACAATGCGATGGTATGGCCCAAGTGATCCAGTAAGTTTATCCGACATTAAGCAAGCAGGTTGTTCGGGGGTCGTAACCGCACTTCATCATATTCCGAATGGGGAAGTTTGGACGATAGCGGAAATTAATACTAGAAAAAATTTAATTGAAACCATGGGGCTTCGATGGTCGGTGGTAGAAAGTATTCCCGTAAGTGAATCTATTAAAACACAAACGGGTAATTTTAAAATCCACATTGAAAATTATAAACAAAGCATTCAAAATTTAAGCAAATGTGGTATTCAAATTGTGACTTATAATTTTATGCCAGTAATGGATTGGACGAGAACCAATTTAGCTTTTCCTATGGAAGATGGGTCCTTGGCACTTAATTTTGAAATGGCTGCTTTTATTGCATTTGATTTATATGTTCTAAAAAGAAAAGAGGCAGAAAAAGATTATTCCCAAGCGCAAATTGTTGCAGCAAAAAATAAATTTGAAAATTTAACCGAGGATCAAAAGATTGAAATTAAAAATAACATTATTAAAGGCTTGCCTGGCAGCGAGGAAAGTTTTACCATTGAAGAATTTGCAAACGCTTTAAAAATATATGATGGAATTGATGCAGCAGCCTTAAGAAAAAACCTCATTTATTTTCTGCAAGAAGTAGTTCCAGTAGCAGAACAAGTAGGGGTTAAAATGGTGATTCATCCGGATGATCCACCCTATCCAATTTTAGGGTTACCCAGAGTGGTTAGTACCGCATCTGATTTAGCATTGTTATTTAGTGCGGTCCCATCCTTAAGTAATGGTTTGTGTTTTTGTACCGGATCTTTTGGTGTAAGAGCAGACAATGATTTACCAAACATGGTAAAACAATTTGGAGACAGAATCAATTTTTTGCATTTAAGAAATACGCGTAGAAATGAAGCGGGTGATTTTTTTGAAGACAATCACTTAGAAGGGGATGTAGATATGTATGCCGTTATTAATGAAGTAGTCGATATCATGCAACAACGTAAACTTAATATTCCAATGCGTCCCGATCATGGACATCAAATGTTAGATGATTTAAAAAAGGTAACCAATCCAGGTTATTCTGCTATTGGAAGACTAAGAGGCTTAGCTGAATTAAGGGGGTTGGAATTGGGTATTTTAAGAAGTAAAAATAAAAATGACTTATAAATATTAATTTCATGGCGATTCAAAAAAAAAATACCATTATTAATGAGGCTTTTTTGCTAGAAAGTAAATTGGCATTTAAGTTGTACCATCGCTATGCTGCAGGACTTCCCATTATAGATTACCACAATCATTTGTCTGCAAAAGAGATAGCTGAAGATAAAAATTTTGAAACCATAACAAGTATTTGGCTTCATGGAGATCATTATAAGTGGAGAGCTATGCGTGCTTTGGGGATTTCAGAAAAATTAATTTCAGGAAATGCAAATGACGAAAAAAAATTTTTAGCCTGGGCAAGTGCTTTGCCACAAACCATACGCAATCCATTATTTCATTGGTCTATCATGGAATTAAAAAACACTTTTGGGATTGACGCCTATTTAAATGAACAAAATGCATTGTCCATCTATAAAAATGTAAATAAGCAATTACAAAAAAAGTCATTAAGTACGAGGGGTATTTTAGCCAAATATCAAGTAGCGTTGGTTGGTACCACAGATGATCCATGCGATAATTTAAAGTATCATCAACAAATAGCCAAGGATAAATTTCCTATAAAAGTGCTTCCAACATTTAGACCAGACAAAGTTTTTAAAATTCGAGATCAAGTTGCGTTCAAAAAATATATAAAAGAGTTGGAGCAAGCAAGTCAGCTTAAAATTAATTCCATCGATACTTTATTAGATGCACTACAAAATAGAGTAGCCTATTTCCATTCCAATGGTTGTAAAATTTCTGATCATGGCTTAATACAAATACCTGCAAACTTAAACCGAACTAAAGAGCTAGACAAGGCATTTGTGGATTTTATTAAAAATAAAAAGGCAACTAATTTTGAGCAAGCAGATCAATTTGTTGGGGTAGTGTTGGTAGCTTTATCTAAAATGTATTTTAAGCAAGGATGGGTACAGCAATTTCATTTAGGGGCCATTAGAAACAACAATGAATTTTTACAATCCCAAATTGGGGCAGATGCCGGAGCCGATTCTATGGGCGATTATGCACAAGCAGTTCCACTAGGTAATTTTTTAAACAGTTTAGAAAAGTCAGGGCAATTGGCTAAAACTATTTTATACAATTCCAATGCTGCTGACAATGATGTATTTGCAACCATGTGTGGTAATTTTAGTCAAGCAGGTGTTAAAGGCAAAGTTCAATTTGGAGCTGCTTGGTGGTTCTTAGATCAAAAAAATGGCATCGAGCAACAAATTAATTCCTTATCTACGATGGGGATTTTATCAACTTTTATTGGTATGACCACCGACAGTAGAAGTTTTTTATCTTATTCAAGACATGAATATTTTAGAAGAATACTTTGTAATTTATTGGCTAATGAAATGGAAGCAGGCTTAATACCAAAAGAGGAAGCTTGGGTAGGTAAAATAATACAAGACATTTGTTATTATAATGCAAAAAAATATTTTAATATTTAGCGATGGATAAAGTATTTTGTTTTGGAGAAATTTTGTTGCATTTTTCACCCAACGTTAACTCCGATTTTATTGCAGATCAAAACATGCCTTTTTGTTTAGGTGGGGCAGAATTAAATGTAGCCACCGCCTTAGCCAACTGGGGAGTGCCTGTTGCATATTGTACCGCAATGCCGGATAATTTTTTATCAAGAGGGGTTCATTCGAACTTAACTAAAAAAAATATTGATACTTCGTCCATACTTTATTCTGGTAATAAAATGGGTGTTTTTTATTTAGCTCAGGGGATGGATATGAAAAATGCAGCAGTTGTTTTTTATCGAGCACATTCTTGTTTTGCATCTTTGCAAACAGGAATGATTGATTGGAATAAAGAATTAAAAGGAATAGACTGGTTTCATATTACTGCCATTTCCGCTTCCTTAACGGAATCTGCAACAGCCGTTTGTTTGGAGGCATTGAAAGCTGCCTCTGCAATGGGTGTCACAATTTCTATCGACTTAAACTATCGGGCTAAATTATGGCAATATGGAAAAACGCCAATAGAAGTCATGCCAGAATTGGTTCAATATGCAGATGTCATTATGGGGAATTTGTGGTCTGTTGAAAAAATGTTAGGTGTAAATGCTACTATAAAAGAAAGCAATGGTTGTTCCATTGAACAATTAAATGTAGCCGCACAAGAAAGTATGACTCAACTGAGCAATCGGTATCCTAAAGCGAAGCACATTGCATACACTTTTAGATTAGAACAGGCCTATTATGGTATCTTAAAAGAGGACAATCAATTAGCTATTTCAACCTTACATTCCTTAAATAATATTATTAATGTGGTGGGGAGTGGTGATTGTTTTATGGCTGGACTCATTTTTTCCCTACAACATAATAATACCCTTTCCGATAAAATTAATTTTGCAGCAGCAGCTGGGGTAGGGAAATTATATGAATTAGGAGATGCGACCAACCAAACCATTGAACAAATAAAAAAAAGGATGTTATGAAAACAGAAAATCAAATGATCGAGTTCGTAAAATCTTTAGGCGTATTGCCTTTGTTTTATCATCAAGATGCGCATGTTTGTGTAGGGGTCGTTAAAGCATTGTATCAAGCAGGGGTAAGATGTGTTGAGTTTACCAATAGAGGGGCGGAGGCCTTAGAAAACTTTAAAATATTATTAGAAAAAAGAAAAGAGCATTATCCAGATTTAATATTGGCTATTGGGACCATTCAAAAACAAAAGGAGGCACAAGCTTATATTGATGCCGGTGCCGATTTTTTAATTAGTCCATTTTTTGATCAGTCTGTTGCGGATACCGCTTATTTGCATAAAAAATTATGGATACCAGGTTGTATGACGCCCACAGAAATTCATTTAGCAGAAGCGGCTGGTTGTAATTTGGTTAAGTTATTCCCAGGCAATTTATTAGGTCCTGGTTTTGTTTCTACCATAAAACCTTTATTTCCTAAAATGCATTTTATAGTAACGGGAGGCGTAGATACCTCAAAAGAAAATATAGACGATTGGTTTAAGGCAGGTGTCATTGGGGTGGGGATAGGCAGTAAATTAATTTCAACAGAGCTCATGAATGCTAAAAATTATGAGCAACTTGAAAAAGAAACAACCCTACTGTTGAAACATATAAGCACCAAATAACAATAGTTATGACAAATAAATCTGTTGGGCATTATCGTTGGACTATTTGCGCATTGTTATTTTTTGCTACGACCGTTAATTATTTAGACCGCCAAGTTTTAAGTTTACTTAAACCGGTTTTAGAAAAAGAGTTTGATTGGTCTAATAGTGATTATGCTAATATAGCTTCTGTATTTCAATTTGTTTATGCATTATGTATGTTGTTTGCTGGTAGCATTGTTGATAAATTAGGTACCAAATGGGGTTATGCATGGGCTATTATTATTTGGTCATTTGGTGCTATTGTTCATGCTTTTTCCGTTCCAATTGGTACAGCAATTTCAACTTTGCTGGGATGGGTAGGAATACTTGCCGTACCTGTCTCCATTGCAGGCTTTATGTTTTCAAGAGCCGTCCTGGGTTTTGGAGAAGCCGGAAATTTTCCAGCAGCCATTAAAGCAACGGCCGAATATTTTCCTAAAAAAGAACGTTCTTTTGCAACTGGAATATTTAATTCAGGAACCAATGTGGGGGCAATTTTAGCACCTTTATCTGTTCCCTGGATAGCAAAAAATTGGGGATGGGAAGCTGCATTTATAATTATTGGTGCGGTGGGTTTTATATGGTTAATTTTTTGGTTTTCTTTTTATGACAAACCAAGTGAACAAAAAAGAATTTCAGCAGTTGAGTTGGAATACATTCATACAGACCTTGAAAATGAAAATAGATGGAATGCTGAAAAATCCCTCCACAAAATAACTTGGGCAACCTTGTTAAAGTATAAACAAACATGGGCATTTGCTATAGGTAAGTTTTTAACCGATGGAGTTTGGTGGTTTTTTTTATTTTGGTTACCTAGTTATTTAAAAGATCAATACAATATGGAGGGAACTAAAATTGTGCTTCCTTTAGCTGTATTGTATAGCATAACGATGATTGGTAGTATTGGAGGTGGCTGGTTTCCTAGCTATTTTATCAATAAAGGAGCAAAGCCCTATGAAGGGCGCATGAAAGCCATGTTACTTATTGCATTGATCCCATTAGTGGTATTGGCAGTTCAGCCATTGGGCTACCTTAGTTTTTGGGTTCCTGTTATTTTCATAGGTATTGGGGCATCTGCCCATCAAGCTTGGTCAGCCAATATATACACAACGGTTTCTGATATGTTTCCAAAACGTGCTATTGCAACCGTGATTGGTATGGGTGGAATGGCAGGAGGTTTGGGAGGTGTGGTGGTTTCGAAAATTGGAGGTTGGTTGTTTGATGCCCATAAAATAAGCGGAATTCATCAAGCCATTGATTTAGCTACCAATAAAGGCCTTGCCCTTTATTTGCAAAAAGTGAATGCTTTACAAATAGCTGATGCAAAAGGTTTTATGATAAAGCTATCAGAAAAAGAGTGGTCTCATTTACCAGACAAAATACTTCAATCTATAAAAGCAATTGATTCAGCACATTTTGAACAATTTAGTTTGCTTCAAAAGCAAATGATACAACAAGAAATGGCTACGGCTTATGGGTACCTATTCATTTTTTGTGCTACAGCCTATTTATTAGCATGGCGAATTATGAAATGGATGGTACCTCAAGAAAAATTAATTAACTTACCTTAATACATTAAATGATTATAATTAAATCTTTATGAAAAAATATACTTGGTTGCTTGTTGGATTTTATTTTTTTAGCATGGGCAGTTTATTGGCTCAAACAAATATGGAATCTTTATTCAATGGAAAAGATTTAGCTGGTTGGGTGCAATACAATGGTAAAGCAAAGTATACTGTTGAAAATGGTGAAATAGTTGGGACAACTGTAATGAATGAACCCAATAGTTTTTTATCTACCCAAAAACAATATGGTGACTTTATTTTAGAATTAGATTTTAAAGTAGATGGCCATATGAATTCTGGAATACAATTTAGAAGTGAACTATTCGATAACAATGACCATTGTGAGGTAACGGATAAAAGTACACCCAATAGAGTACATGGATATCAAATGGAAATTGACCCTTCTGCCAGAGCATGGAGTGGGGGCATTTATGATGAAGCAAGAAGGGGATGGTTGTATCCTTTAGAATACAATGTTACTGCTAAAACTGCTTTCAAGAACAATGCTTGGAACCATTATAAAATTGAGGCCATTGGTAACAGCATTCGTACTTGGGTAAATGGAGTGCCTTGCGCACACCTCATTGACAATATGACTTTAAAAGGGTTTATTTCTTTACAGGTGCATGAAATTAATGATGTAAAAGAAGTAGGACAGGAAGTAAGGTGGAAAAATATTAAAATTCAAACAAAAAATTTAAAACCTGCCGCCGCCGATAATTTATTTGTGGTGAATTTAATTCCTAATACTGTTTCTGCAGATGAGCAAAGAAATGGGGTAAGACTTTTATGGGATGGAGTAAGTACTAAAGGTTGGAGAGGTGCATATAAAACAACTTTCCCTGATAAAACTTGGTATATAGAAGCGGGCACTTTAAATGTGAAAGGAAGTAATGGAGGAGAATCGGCCAACGGGGGCGACATTGTAACCATAGAAGAGTTTCATGCATTTGATTTACAATTTGAATTTCAAATTACAGACACGGCGAATAGTGGGGTTAAATATTTTGTTACGGAAAATGAAAATAATGGAGGTTCTGCTATTGGCTTGGAGTATCAAATATTAGATGATGATAAGCACAAAGATGCACTTTTGGGGTCGATAGGAAATAGAACCATGGCTTCTTTATATGATATGATTCCTTCATTAAAAATTGGAGAAGGCCGAAGGGAGAAAATTCCTATCGGTCAATGGAATAGGGGACGTATCGTTGTTTTTCCGGATGGGAAAATTGAACATTGGATCAATGGCTGGAAAGTAGTAGAATACCAAAGAGGCACGCAGTATTTTTATGCATTAGTGGCAAAGAGTAAATATGTAATTTGGAAAAATTTTGGAATGGCTACAAAGGGACATATCTTACTGCAAGAGCATGGATCTCATGTTGCATTTAGAAGTATTAAAATAAAAGAACTATAAAAAAAATTGTAAAAAATATTTAAAAAGTGGAGTATGAAAAATTCAAGAAGAAGTTTTATTAAACAAACTGCAAAAGCAACTGCTGCAACTTATTCGGCAACACTAGGATTTTCTGCCAAAAGCTACGCAAACATTATTGGAGCCAACGACCGCGTTCGTTTGGGGGTGGTTGGGTTTTCTGATAGATTTAGAGGTTCACATTTACCTAGCTTTTTGAATCATTATAAAGAATTAAATTTTGACCTAGTAGCGGTTTCAGACATTTGGAAATTAAGAAGGGAAGAAGGGAAAGATTTTTTAGAAAAAACTTTTGGGCATAGCATAAGAACTGCACGTAACAACGATGAATTATATGCAGGGAAGGACATAGACGGGGTATTTATTAGTACGCCCGATTTTCAGCATGCTTTACATGCAACCGATGCAGTGAAAGCGGGGATGGATGTTTATTGTGAAAAACCATTTGCAGAAACAATGGAAGACAATCGCAATGCACTTAAAGTGATTAAAGCTTCAGATAGAATTGTACAAATAGGTTCACAAAGAAGAAGTGGTCCAAACTATCAAGCAGCTGCCGATTTTATACAATCAGGAAAATTTGGTCCAATTACGATGGTAGAATTAACTTGGAATGTGAATCAGCCAGGAAGATGGAGAAGGCCCGATCTAGTGGCAAAGTGTAAAGAAGCGGATTTGGATTGGAATCGTTTTTTAATGAATAGACCCTATGAAAATTTTGATCCAAGAAAGTATTTAGAATATCGATTATTCTGGCCTTTTTCATCTGGTATGCCAGGACAATGGATGAGCCATCAAATTGATACGGTGAATTGGTTTAGTCAATTGCCCCATCCAAGAACTGTAACAGCCAATGGAGGTGTCTATGTTTGGAAGGATGGGCGTAAAAATTGGGATACCACTACTGCGGTATTTGAATATGGCCCATTAGATGATGCAAGTCAAGGATTTCAAGTGGTCTTTATGTCCCGAATGCACAATGGAGATGAACATCCATCAGAAATATATTATTCCAATGGCGGGGAACTAAATTTGGTAACCAATCAGGTATCTTCAAATGGTGGACTTAAAGCGGAACCTGCAGCAGCTATGCATATGCAACCAAATCTTTTATCCAATTATGATTTATCCAATCATGCTACAAAAGTAGTTGCTTCTGCAAATACAGGAGGGGACGTACTCACTTCAACACACGTAAGAAATTGGATGGAATGTATACGAAGTCGCAAACAACCCAATGCACCTGTGGAAGCAGGCTATCAACATTCTATTGCCACCATTATGACCAATGCGGCTTGTAAAACAGGGGCAAAAGTTACTTTTGATGAAAAGACACAAGAAGTAATGGCCAATGGAAAAGTATTTAAGTATTAATCGACCTTGTACATTTTTTCATAATACTCTTCGGCCATTCTATTGCTATCAAATCGGAAACGAACATCGTTCATTCCATTTTGAGTAATTTGACGCCAAGTATCTTTTTGTTCATAATACATAGGAACAATCTGGTCATTTAAAATTTTATACATTTCATCTAAATCATAATCATCCTGTTGTTGGGTACTCATTTGTGCATAATCAGCTTTAGGAACCACAAAGCCATTGTTGCCATGATTAATAAATTCAGGAATCCAACCATCATCAGTGGAGAAGTTAACAGCACCATTCATTGCAGCAGTCATCCCACTGGTACCAGAAGCTTCTCTTGGAACACGCGGATTATTCAACCAAACATCTGCTGCTTGTTTCATTCTTTTACTCAAAGCCAATTCATAACCAATTAAAACAGCAACATTGTTGAAATGCTTACTTAAATGCACTAAGTTATTAAATTGAGAAATAGCGGGATGGTCCACCGGATAAGGTTTTCCTGCAAATATGATTTGTACTGGATATTTAATATTTGAAAGTAATTTTTCAAATCTTTCCATATCCCACGATAAGAAGTCTGCTCTTTTATAGCCCGCAAAACGTCTGGCCCAAACTATAGTTAATACATTGGGATCAAATACTTTTCCAGTTTGATCTGCCACAATTTCAAAAGCACGTTTTTTCAAATACATTTTACGGTCGTCAAAAGCAGCTTCATCTTGGTTTTCGGAGAAACGGTACAATTGCTTATCGGCCCAATAGCGCCAATTTTGCGCATTGGTAACATGGGTAATAGGACAAATGCCCTCATATTTACCCCAAAGTTCTCTACTAACCTGCCCATGTAATTCAGAAACACCATTTGCTTTTCTAGCAAAACGAAGTGCCGCTAAAGAGTGGTTAAATTGATCATCATCAATTCCTGTTAATTTTCTTACTTCGTCAATAGTTAAGCCACAGAAATAACCCATCTTATGACATAAGTAAAGGTCATGTTTTTCATTACCAGCTTCTTCCGGGGTATGGGTAGTAAAAACCAAACGTTTTTTTACTTCGTCTAATGACTTGTATTTATTTAATAAATAAAAGGCAGCGGAAAATCCGTGTGCTTCATTTAAATGGTAGACTTCAGGATTAAAATTTAATTCATCTATTAATTTTGCACCAGCTACACCTAATAAAATAAATTGAGCCACTTTAGTAGCAACATTGGCATCATATAAACGATGTGTAATGGTTTGTGAAACATAATCATTTTCGGGAAGGTCGGTACTTAATAGAAATAGGGGGGCACTACAAAAAGTATTTGGTGCTAAATAAAATGCTTTCACCCATACTGGATGATCGTGAATTAAAATTTGATATTTAATACCGGTATCCTCTAGGAAAGAATAAATTTTTTCCATAAAAGTTACCTGCAAAGTTTGGTCTTGATTTCGGGCTTGGTCGTAATAACCATATTTCCAAAGAATTCCCACTCCAATTAAGTTTTGGTTCAATTCAAAAGCACTTCTTAGATGCGATCCTGCTAAAAATCCCAATCCACCACTGTAAATTTTTAATGGTTGATGAATCGCAAATTCCATAGAAAAATAAGCTGCCTTTTTTTTAAATTGGTCATTGATCGAATAAGGCACTTGATAATTTCTGAAACTCATAGGGAGGGTTTTGTTAATTAGCCTGCAATATAATGGTATTTGAATAAAATGAAAATAATACAGATTCAACTGTGAATAACAACCGTTTGCGGTTTAAAATTTGGTATTATTTTTTCTTTTTTGGTTTCCTTTTCTTATCATAGGTATCATTAAAGTAACAGGTCATGTCCCGGTGATTGCCACAATTTCCTTCTTCTTTAATATTAATTTGATTGCCTTCTATCTTAAAATGGATAATGCATGCATCTCCTTTTTCAGTATATGTAGCGATATTTTTTGTAAAATCAATTAAACCTTTTAACTCTCCAACACAATCACCATTTTTCTTTTCAAAGTGCAGGAAGAACTGGTATTTATTTTGGATAGAATAATCTCTCAAGGATATAAAATTTTTGGGGTCTATGCCGTAATCTCCACTAAAGGCGTTGTTCATTGGAAGGGTATCTATTGGATTAATTACCTTACTATTTTCTGGTTTTTTATTACTATCAAAATAAATCAATCTAAATGCACTATCCAGGTAAGCCCATCCCCTTTTTTCATAGGTCAATGAATTGTCTTCACTCATTTTATTTTCCTCTACTAAGAAGGAAGGTTCTTTGTTTATATTTAATATTTTTTCATACAGCCTTGAGCCTTTATTTTCTTCATTGAAATCAGCAAGTACTTTATAGGATAAATATTTATTTTTTTTACTAAAAACAATAATGCAAATTTCGAAATTGGAAGTATGTTGAACTCTAAAAAGTAAATAGTATTCCTGTTCTTTTTCTATTCTAAATAAGGGGTGCAACACCGATTTTTTATCTGTTTTACGAACTATGTGTTCTACAATTGAGTCAGGTACAAATTGCACTAAAGCTTTTCTTCCAATAACTAAGGTGTCTGTATAATGATTCCAACTCGTATCAGAAATAATTAAGGGTAAGCTTGCGACTTTAAAAACTTTATTAAAATTATTTATTTTTAAAGGGGTATTCCCAGTTAAATCTGGTTTTTCTTCAGAACAAGCTATCATTAAACAGACCAACCCAATGAGGTAACCCCTGCGCATGTTCATTTTTTTTGCTAAAATAGACTAACAAACCGAGTTCCACAAAGCTTTTATGATTAAATTTACAATAAGCTATGCAAGAAAAATCACTAGACACCTTAAATGAATCAGTTCCCGTTCAAAATAAACGAGGTTGGCGTGGGCTATTTGCTTTTATAGGACCTGCATATTTGGTAAGTGTTGGCTATATGGATCCTGGAAATTGGGCTACCGATTTACAAGGGGGCGCTTTATTTGGTTATCAGTTACTTTGGATTTTACTACTTAGTAATTTAATGGCTATCCTTTTGCAAAGTTTAAGTGCTCGTTTAGGTATAGTTAGAAGACTTGATCTAGCTCAAGTGAATAGGGAGACCTATCCCCCTGTAGTTAATTTTTCTTTATATGTTCTTGCCGAATTGGCCATTGCTGCCACCGATTTAGCAGAAGTACTTGGAATGGCAATAGGTATTAAATTATTAACGGGGTTACCATTAATGTATGGCACGGTGATTACTGTATTAGATACCTTTCTTTTTCTATTGTTACAACGTTATGGGGTTCGAAAAATGGAAGCATTTATTTTTTTATTAGTGGCTACTATAGGTTTTAGTTTTTTAATACAATTATTTATTGCGAAGCCCGATTTAAGTACAGCCATTACAGGATTAATGCCGAGTAAATTAAATCCTGCTGCTTTGTATATTGCCATCGGTATAATTGGAGCAACGGTCATGCCGCATAATTTATATTTACACTCGGCATTGGTGCAAACTCGAAAAATAGATCGAACTAGTAAAGGAATTAAACGGGCCATTGTATTTAATTTTATTGATAGCGCTGTCGCATTAAATATTGCCTTTTTTATTAATGCTGCCATTTTAATATTAGCTGCTACTGCATTTTTTTCATCAGGACATCAATCAGTTGCGTCTATAGAAGATGCACATGCTTTATTAGCTCCAATTCTTGGCTCTAAGTTAGCACCTATATTATTTGCCATTGCATTAATAGCCGCAGGGCAAAGTTCTACCGTAACTGGAACTTTATCTGGACAGATTGTAATGGAAGGCTATTTGCAAATAAGGTTAAATCCTTGGATCAGGAGGTTACTAACTAGATTGATTGCAATCACTCCTGCGCTATTGGTGATAGGGTTAATGGGCGAGCAAAAAGTGGATGCCCTGCTTGTTTTTAGTCAAGTAATTCTAAGTTTACAATTGGGCTTTGCGGTTATCCCATTGATTCATTTTGTGAGTGATAAAAATAAAATGGGTGAGTTTGCGATTGGGAAAATAATTAAATTTTTAGCTTGGTTATCGGCAAGTATTTTAGTTTTCTTAAATAGCAGGTTGGTTGGTGAATTTACTAATAACTTTTTAAGTTCCACAGCACCTATGGGCTTCAAAATTATTTTAATATTAGTCGTTGTATTTTTTGCATTGTTGCTTTTGTACATTACTTTTTTTCCATCCATTCTTAGGAATAAAATAAACAATAGTGCCGATTTACATGGAGCAACCATTGAATTGGATTGGACCAATCCTACACCTATCAATAAAATTGCTATAGCGGTAGATTTTTCAGTGACGGATCAAAAATTAATTAAAACTGCAATTGCGCATTCTAATGCACCATTAAATAATTCAAAAAATGAAATAAATACAACTGAGTTTATTTTTATTCATGTTGTAGAAAGTGTTACCGCTAATTATTTATTAGAGGCAAGTGATGATGAGGAGTCTAGAAAAGACCAACTAAGATTAGATGAATACGCAACGGCATTAAGGTTAAAAGGATATCAAGCCAGTACTGCTTTGGGATATAAAAATAGGGTCAAAGAAATTGTAAGATTGGTAGAAGTTAAAGAAGCAGGAATGTTAGTTATGGGTGCGCACAGGCACCATGGTTGGAAAGATGCTTTATTTGGGGAAACTATTGAATCGGTTAGACACCAGGTTAAAATACCAGTCCTTATTGTAAATCACTAATTTTTTGGTTATTTTATTGCTTAATTACGCTTCTTTATTAGACTTATAAGGGCTAGTTTTTGTACATTTGTATACAAAATTTTAAAGTTATGGCACAAAAAATTAAAGTAGCGAATCCGGTCGTAGAATTGGATGGCGATGAAATGACACGAATAATTTGGAAGTTTATTAAAGACAAATTAATTCTTCCTTATTTAGAAATTGATATTAAGTATTATGATTTAGGGATGGAATACCGAGACGAAACCAATGACCAAGTTACCATTGATGCTGCCAACGCGATTAAACAATACGGGGTAGGCATCAAATGCGCAACCATTACACCAGATGAACAAAGAGTAGAAGAGTTTAAATTGAAACAAATGTGGAAAAGCCCCAATGGGACTATTCGCAATATATTAGATGGTACTGTATTTAGAGAGCCGATAGTTTGTAGCAATGTACCTCGATTGGTACCTAATTGGACTGCTCCAATTTGTATTGGTCGTCACGCTTTTGGGGACCAGTATCGTGCCACCGATTTTGTAACCAAAGGAAAAGGGAAATTGACCATTAAGTTTGAAGGAGAAGATGGAACCAAACAAGAGATGGAAGTATTCAATTTTAAAGGAGATGGTATTGCAATGGCTATGTATAATACGGACGAAAGTATATTTGGTTTTGCACGTGCTTGTTTTAATCAAGCCTTGGCAAAAAAATGGCCTTTATATTTATCCACTAAGAATACCATTTTGAAAAAATACGATGGTCGATTCAAAGATATTTTTGAAGAGGTTTACCAAAATGAATTCAAAGCCAAGTATACAGCAGCTGGAATTACTTATGAGCATCGTTTAATAGATGACATGGTAGCAAGTGCTTTAAAATGGAATGGTAATTTTGTTTGGGCTTGTAAAAACTATGATGGGGATGTTCAGTCAGATACCGTAGCACAAGGGTTTGGATCTTTAGGCTTAATGACTTCCACCTTAATTACCCCAGATGGTAAAGTGATGGAAGCGGAAGCTGCACACGGAACCGTAACACGTCATTATCGCGAACATCAAAAAGGAAATAGAACTTCAACCAATCCAATTGCTTCTATTTTCGCTTGGACAAGAGGCTTAGAATTCCGTGGCCAATTAGATAATAACCAAGACTTGATTCATTTTAGCAAAGCATTGGAAGAAGTTTGTGTGGAAACCGTAGAGTCAGGTATAATGACTAAAGACTTAGCAGTATGTGTTCATGGGAATAAAGTAAAACATGGCGATCATTATGTTTATACAGAAGAGTTCTTAGATGCATTAGATAAGAATTTACAAATAAAGCTTGCTAAATAAAAATACGCTAGTATTAAAAATATAAAAAAAGCCATCTTGATTCAACGAGATGGCTTTTTTTATGGGGGTAATTAAATTTATGCTTTTTTCATACATTCTTTACCACAGTCATGCTTGCATTCTTTTGCAGTGCACATATGCCCTTTCTCCCCATGATTGGCTACATGCCCTGCTCCGTTTTTATGGCAGGCGGCTGTACATTTATGCTCATTTTTGTGACAATCGGCTGTGCATTTGTTAGCAGCATAAGAAAAGTTAACAGCCATTAAAAATAATCCAGCAAATAATAATTTTTTCATAGTTTATTTTTTAAGTATTAAATATTGATATCCTTATCAAGGTACGAAATTGGTTTGGAATCAAAAATCATTAAGGCGTTGTGTATTTGTTAAAAATAATAAGGAGTTACCTGAAATTATTTTATTACTTCCAAAATAGGTTTACCAATTGCACCACTCGGCATTTGTATGCCTAGTAAAGTAGTTATGGTGGGTGCTATATCGGTCATATAAGTGATGCCGTTCACAACTCCTTTTTTAATTCCAGCACCATACCATAATAATGGAATATGGGTGTCATAGTTGTACAAGACACCATGGCTGGTTCCTGTTGCATATCCGTCAACGACCCCCGATTTAGTTAAAATCATTAAATCTCCACTTCTTTGAGGGGTATACCCATTTACAATTCTTTCTCTTAAATTTTGAGGAAGTGGGGCACTCGCTGCTTTTCTATTTTCAACTACTTGTAATACCAATGGTTTTTTTTCTAAATATTGAGTAAGTAAATTGGTAAGTTGTTCAGTAGAAATATTTAAACTATCCATTATTTTATGATTGTAATAAATGTTAAAATCATTTACCGCATTAATTATTTTTGGATTTAAATTATTTGTGCTTAAACAATTAAGGACATCATTTTTTAAGGCTAACTCATCATAATTATCCCCTGGTAAATTGTGTTTTTTTGCAAAGGCAGGTATGTTTGCTACGGCATGATCGGCAGTTAAAAAAACAGTGTAATTGTCTTTCCCTACCTGTTGATCTAAAAAGCTAAAAAAATCTGCGATGGTTTCATCTAACTTAATATACCCATCTAAGGTTTCCCATGAATCAGGTCCAAATGAATGACCAATGTAGTCAGGGGAAGAAAAACTAATAGCCAGCATATCTGTAATGGCATCTGCTCCCAAGTGTTCACTTATCAAGGCTTGCTTGGCTAATTCAATCACCAAATTATTTCCATAAGGGGTGGAGGCAATTTTTCCATAATCCTTTCCAATAAATTCTTTTAAGCTGTAGGGGAAATGTTTTGCTTCTTTACCAAAAGGAGTGGACTCGTAAGCATTTTCATCATTATCGCAATTGGCTTCATAAATAGCATTAGGTAAACTTAAGTTCCAATTTTTAGTATACAAACTATCGGTTCGGTGAAGTGCGTTGTAGTTGCTTACCCAGTTTGGCAAGCTGGATCCATAATAGGTGGAACTTATAAAATTTCCTGTTTTTGAATCATACCAAAAAGCGCCATTTGCTGCATGTCCCGCTGGAATAATCGCACCACGGTCTTTAATTGAAATGCCAAACACTTTACTTTTAAAATTTGTAGCCAATTTTAATTCATCTCCGATAGTGCTAGTCCAAACATTAACAGGGCTCATTTGGCCAGCAGCAATATTGTTACTTCCTACAGTTTGAACTGTATTGTCTTCTACGCAATAGACCATTCGCTGTTTTACATTATCAAACCAACCATTCCCTGTTATACCATGAATAGCTGGAGTACTTCCAGTATAAACACAGGTGTGGCCGCATGCAGTAATAGAGGGGACATAGGGGATTAAGGTATTGTTGCAAGTGGCCCCATCCTTAATAAAACGTAGAAACCCATTGCTGCTTTTGAAAAAAGGTTTGAAACGATTAACATAATCCCATCGCATCTGATCTACAACAATACCAACCACCAATTTAGGTTTTTGTGCATTTGCTTGAAAGGTAAATAAGCAAAAAAATAGGAAGGTTATGTATTTCATGGGGCTCGATTTTTAGGGGAGGTTAGGCCATTTGTAAATTAGAATTTGCTATTGCAATTTACAGCTATTTATTAAGCTAATAAACTTAAAAAAAATCATTAAATTTGCCTACTATAAAAAGATAATATGGCAGATATATTTGAAAGGTTAATCCAGAATTATGGTCCGATTGGTCAATACCGCGAAAGAGCACACGGTTATTTTGCTTTCCCAAAATTAGAAGGCGAGATTGGCACAAAAATGAAATTTAGAGGACAAGAAATGATTGTTTGGAGTTTGAATAATTATTTAGGGTTGGCCAATCATCCTGAAGTAAGAAAGGCCGATGCCGAGGCCACTGCTCAATATGGTTTGGCTGCACCAATGGGGGCTAGAATGATGAGTGGGAATAGCGATTTACACGAGCAATTAGAAAAAGAATTGGCCGCATTTGAATTTAAAGAAGATGCCATTTTAATGAATTACGGATACCAAGGAATCATGAGTGCAATTGATGCTTTGTGTGGAAGACATGATGTGGTGGTATATGATGCCGAATGTCATGCTTGTATTATTGATGCGTTAAGAATGATTCCAGGGCATCGATTTGTATACAAGCACAATGATCTAGTCGATTGTGAAAAGCAATTACTAAGAGCACAAACATTAATAGATAAACAAGCTGTTGGGGGAATTTTAGTTATTACAGAAGGGGTATTTGGTATGGCAGGAGATCAGGGTAAATTAAAAGAAATTGCAGCTTTAAAAAAGAAAGTACCTTTTCGATTGTTAGTAGATGACGCACATGGTTTTGGTACCCTAGGTAAAACTGGAGCTGGTGCAGGAGAGGAACAAGGATGTCAAGATGAGATTGATTTATATTTTTCTACTTTTGCAAAAAGTATGGCATCTATTGGCGCATTTATGGCTGGACCTAGAACCATCATTGATTATATCCGTTACAATATTCGTTCTCAAATTTTCGCAAAAAGTTTACCGATGCCTTATGTAGTTGGAAATTTGAAGCGTTTAGCATTAATAAGATCAAAGCCTGCATTCAAAGAAAATTTGTGGAAAAATGCGTTGGCTTTACAAAATGGATTGAAAGAAAAAGGATTTGATATTGGGAAAACAGATTCGGTGGTGACGCCTATTTATATGAAAGGTGGAGTAGAAGAAGCAACGGCAATGGTGATGGATATTAGAGAAAACTATAAAATATTTTGTTCCATTGTAGTTTATCCGGTTATCCCCAAAGGGCATATCATTTATAGACTCATTCCTACAGCAGAACATACACAAGCTGAAATTGATTTAACCTTAAAAGCGTTTAGTGAAACCAAGGCTAAACTAGATGCAGGTTTATATAAGTCGGATCTGATTCCAGATATGGCTAATAAATAATTATTCAGCAACATTTTTAAAGCAAGTCTAACTGGTTCTGTTCTTTTTTTAGGACTTCTATACTTACATTTAGTTCAAAACCAATTAATAAAATGAGTGCGTTAATGTACACTAAGGTCATGACCACTAAAACTGTTCCTATAGAACCGTAAATTTTATTGTAACTACTAAAGTGGTTAACCCAATAGGAAAAGCCCAAGGTGGTCAATAACATGAGTACCGTAGACAACAAAGCACCAGGAGACAGTAAGGACCATTTTTCTTTTATAAGGGGTGCATATTTATAAATAAAAGCGTTTCCAAAAAACAGTAATAATATAATGACGATCCATCTTACCAAATTCCAATAAGGGAAAATGGTTTTTCTTTTGATGTCAAATACTTCTCTTAATAAAATGGTCAATTGATCTTGTCCTATCAATACCAATAAACTTGCAAAAATTAATAAGATTAAAATTAGGGTAAGTCGAATGGCCCTCATTCTTTGGTGCAAGAAAAAAGGTTTGTTTTGCATTATGGATTTATCAAAACTTCTAATAATGCCTGTCATGGCGTTGGATGAATAAAAAAGTAAAAGTAAAAATCCAAAAGAAAAAATACCCACATGTTGACTCAGTAAATCGTTGATGATATCTAAAATAAATTTGTAAGTACTCGTGTTGGGGGCGATGTCTTTAAAAATAGAAAGAATTTGTTTTTTTATTTTAAAAGTGGAAGGGAAATAGGGGATAATAGAGAATAGAAAAAGAAAACTTGCGGGTAAGGCCATCATTAAATTAAAGGAGATGGCCGAGGCACGGTCGTATAAACCTAAAGTGTTTAATTGCTTGAATAAAAATTTAATAACTTGATATAAATTAATACGTTCAAAGCCCGGGATATAAATTAATTTAGCTTCCCTTTTTAAAAATGAAAATAGGGGGTTGACAAGTCTAAAAAAGACAACGCTAATTTTTTTCAATATATACAATGAGGCAATTTTTTAAAATATAAATTTAATACTTATTTTATTGTTCTTTTTCCATCTTCTTCCTATCTTGATATTCGTCTAGTTTAAGTTGATATTCTTTAGCAAATTTTAGGTGTTCTGCATAATTGGAGCTAAAGTGATGATAGCCACTAAAATCGGCTTTTGCCACAAAATAAATATAGTTGGTATTGGGGGCATCTAAAACTAAATCAATGGTTTTTGGAGCAGGAGTGCCAATAGGACCAGGAGGCAATCCTTTATTTTTATAAGTATTGTAAGGAGATGGGTTGGTTAAATATTTATCGTAGATTCTTGTTAATGTAAAATCTTGCAAGGCGTATTTAATCGTTGGGCATGCTTGTAGGGGCATTTTAATTTTAAGCCTATTTTGATAAACACTGGCAATGATGGTTTTGTCAGAATCGAAATTGGTTTCTTCTTCCACAATGGATGCCAAGGTATACACTTCATTTTTTGTTAGACCTAAGGCTTGGGCTTTTTGAAGGCGTTGGTGCTTGCTCCAAAATAGATCTGCAGCCGATTTCATTTTTTGCAGTAATTTAGGAATTGTGGTGGACCAATAGAGTTCATAAGTATTTGGTATGAATAAAGTAAGTAGTTGAGTGGTATCTGTTTCAAATTTTGCTAAAGAGTCATTACTGTTAAGATAAGTAGCGCAGGTGGCACTGTCTGTATAAAAAGTAGCCCCAATTAATTTAGATAATTCTGCTCTTGTTCTTACTTTATTTAAAACAAACTTCACAGTAGTTTGTTGGTTGTTTCTGAGCATGCGCAATAAAGAAAAAAGACTCGTTTTTTTTAACACTAAAAATCTGCCCGGTTTAAGTTTTTCTTCGATCTGAAAAATTTTTGCAAAAAATAAAAAGCTTGGTTTTTCAAGAATAATTTTTTTCGCGGCTAAAGAATCTGCTAAATCTGAAAGTCCAGTATTATTATACACGAAACTGGTCTTTTCACTTGAAAAATGGGTGGTTTTTAGCAATAAATTGTAACCAGTGTAAACCAATAGGAGCAATAAGGCCAAGTAAAATATCTTTTTCATAGTAGGCACTATCAACTTGGTTAAAATAATATATTCAATAATACAATAAAAATCCCTCCCAATAGCTGGGAGGGATAAATAAATTTTATGCTTTTAGTTGTATTTTATTTCTTATCCTTAGCGGGGGTAGCAGCAGGAATACTAGGAGCAGTTGCTGGAGCTGTGGATTGAGCAGGAGTTGTGACAGAAGTATTTACTTTATTCAATAATCCTTTATCATCATCAGTTCCACCTGATTTTAAGAAAAGGGTAGAAGTAATGGCTAAAACTGCTATGACAGCAGCAAATATCCAAGTCCCTTTTTCAAGCACATCAGTAGTTTGCTTAACACCCATAAAATTATTAGTTACGCCCCCTACATTGGCATTTAAACCACCCCCCTTAGGGTTTTGTATTAAAACCATAAATCCTAGACCAGCAGAAGCTGCTAAGATCAAAATTAAGTATAGTGTTATCATTTTCTTTGTTTTAGTTGTTCTATTCTCGACGCAAAATAAACGGATTTTTCAGGAAAAATAAAACTTAATTTAGAATATACGTCAATTGCCTTCCTTTTATTGCCTTGTTTTAGCCATACATCTGCCATGGCTTCTGTTATGACATCCGCTGTGGTATTGGCTTTTTCAGCAATTGCAGCGATGGCTTTTTCCTGTTCTATCCCAATATCCCCCATTTGAGGCACTCCTTCTTTGTTTTTAAGCACTTTAAGCCAAGCGGTAAAGCTTTTTAATTGTTTTGTGAATTTGTCCTGAGTTATTTTGGATAGGTCTATTTCTATGCCTTGAGCTGCGAAATAGTCTCTTTGTAGCGGAGTCAAAGCTTCAAAAGCCAATGGTTCATCTTGTAAAGGTTCCTTAAATTGAGCCAATTGATTAGATAAGAGGCTGACTAATTTGGTCTCAATAGGAGCGGATAAGGCATCTTCTTCCTCCCTTTGCATTAAACAATGCAACTGTAAATTATTGGGAAAATAAGCACTTGTTTTTTGTAATTGAGCAGGAAGCAAAGGCGAATCCACTAGCGCATATTTTTTAGCCAATAACAATTGCAGCACTGGGCTATAGGGATGAGTATGCGTCCATTCTTCCAATTCACTGGTTTCGATGGTTTCTAATGCAGCATGACCTGTCCACTGATTTAAAATAGCATTAAGGGAGCTAGCAGTCATGGATTACCAGTTTGAAAAAATTTGATTAAATATATCGTCTGTTAAATTTCTAAGAATGTCATCTATCAATTGACTCTCCGCAGCTTGTAAAGTTAAGTTGGCAGAAAAGTCAAAATTTCGGGATACATCAAATTCTTGTTCTTTATTTTCTAAAGTCTTTTTTAAAAGTACGTGTACCGTAACAGTAAGCCTATTGGTGCTTGCTTGTTGTGCACTTACACCTATTGTTTGGCTTGGATCATAGTTGGTGATAGTGGCAAAAATTTGATAGTGCGCATCGTCACTATTGGTGCGCGTAAGCTTGGTGCCATTGATAATTTTTTGCAGCAACTTGTCGGTTAATTGAGGAGCCAACTGTGGGTTAACATACCTTGCCTTATTTTCTACGAATGCAATTTTAACGGTTTTAATATTTTCGGGAATCACCGCATCTCTAAAACTGTAAATACCACAACTAGTCAAAAAACTACTTGCTAGGAGGGTCAATAAAAAAAGTTTAAAATTATTCTTCAATGTCATATTCTTTAATTTTTCTGTACAAAGTTCTTTCACTAATACCTAAATCAGTAGCCGCGTCTTTACGGCGTCCACGGTGCTTTTTTAAGGCCTTCAAAATTAGTTCTTTTTCTTTATCCATTATATTTAAGGATTCTTCGACCTCATAATGTCCATTAGATTCATTGTCTAGAAGGATAGGTTGTGGTGAAGTCAAATGTACGGTGGGATTAATCGCATTAGGGACAATGCTCCTATTTCCCGTGGGCTTTAAATCTTCTTTTAATTCATTGATTAAAGATTCTTTATTAAAGCTGGGGTGGTTGTTTCCAGATACAGTAGGGTTTTGTAATATTTCTAGAAACATTTTTTTTAATTCATTTACATCTTTTTTCATGTCAAAAAAAAGCTTGTATAATATTTCTCTTTCATTGGCAAACTCACCTACGGGAGTTCCGCCATTGGTTACCATGGGAACGCTATTTACATTTTGAATGGGTAAGAATCCAGCCATTACTTCTGCATTGATATGCTCCACCTTGCTTAAAACCGAAATTTGTTCGGCGATATTTTTTAGTTCACGTACATTGCCTGGCCAAGGATAATCACTCAGTAAGTTTCTAGCTGCTTCGTCTAAGTAAATCGGTTTAGTTTTGTATTTCTCAGCAAAATCAACTACAAATTTTCTAAACAATAAAGGGATGTCTTCTTTTCGATCTCTTAAAGAAGGCACTCTAATAGGAACTGTATTTAAACGGTAATATAAGTCTTCTCTAAACTTACCTTTTTGTGTGAATTCTATCAACTCTCTATTGGTGGCAGCCACAACCCGTACATCTGATTTTTGAACTTTGGAAGAACCCACTCTTATAAATTCCCCAGTTTCTAAAACACGCAATAATCTTGCTTGGGTACCTAAAGGCAATTCACCAATTTCATCTAAAAAGATAGTACCCCCACTTACCGTTTCGAAATAACCTTTTCGGCTATCAACAGCACCTGTAAAAGAACCTTTTTCGTGGCCAAATAATTCAGAATCAATAGTGCCCTCCGGTATTGCACCACAGTTGACCGCAATAAATGGGTTATGCTTTCGGGCTGATAAACTATGAATAATTTGTGAAAATACTTCTTTACCAACACCGCTTTCTCCCACAATCAACACTGTTAAATCGGTTCCTGCCACTTGTTCTGCCGTATTCAAGGCATGATTAATGGCTGGTGTGTTGCCTATAATGCTAAATCTATTTTTTAAAGCTTGTAAATCCATTTTAAATATTTTTTATCGTACCAATTAAAGTGCCTTTGGTATAATGGGTTATGGCAATATTTACGTAATCTCCTTTTTTATGTATTGTATTCCCATCCTTATTTGCTTTTGGAAAAACAACTACCTTGTTTTGACTGGTTCTTCCCATCCATTCCGTATCGCTTTTTTTACTATTGCCTTCGATGAGCACTTCGTAACATTTTCCCAATTCCTTTTTATTGCTTTCATTGGATAAGGTCCACTGCACATCTACAATTTCTTGCAATCTTCTTTTCTTAACTTCTAAAGGCACATCATCTTCGTATCTTTTTTCTGCTAGGGTGCCAGGCCGTTCCGAATAAAAGTACATATAGCAATAGTCATATTCTGCCTTTTGCATAATGCTTATGGTAGCTTGATGGTCCTGTTCTGTTTCTGTGCAAAAACCTGCAATGATATCTGCTGAAATACTACATTCAGGCATGAGTTCTTTGATGCGTGCTACTTTAGATAAATACCATTCTCGGGTATAGGTTCTATTCATTAATTGCAATATACGTGTGCTACCACTTTGCACAGGTAAGTGAATGTATTTACAAATATTGTGGTACTTCATCATGGTAAACAAAACTTCATCAGTAATGTCTTTAGGATGAGAAGTGCTAAAGCGAACTCGAAGCAGCGGGCTAATTAAGGCAACCATTTCCAATAGTTGCGCAAAGGTTACTTGTAAATTGGTTGCTGGATTATTCCAGTAATAGCTGTCTACATTTTGACCCAATAAAGTAACTTCTTTGTATCCTTTTTCAAAAAGGTCTTTACACTCCGCTACAATAGAAAATGCATCTCTACTTCTTTCGCGTCCTCTTGTAAATGGAACTACGCAAAAGCTACACATATTATTGCATCCACGCATGATAGAAACAAATCCACTAATGCCATTGCTGTCTAAACGAACAGGCGAAATATCAGCATAAGTTTCGTCCCGGCTTAACAAAACATTTACTGCTTTTTGCCCTGTGCCAGCCTCAATAATTAAATCGGGTAAAGTTCGATAGGCATCCGGACCCACTACTAAATCCACTAATTTTTCTTCTTCAAGTAACTTAGATTTTAATCTTTCAGCCATGCAACCTAAAACGCCTACAAGTAAACCTGGCTTTTGGGTTTTTAATTTTCTAAATTCTGTGAGTCGTTTACGAACAGTTAGCTCTGCCTTTTCGCGAATAGAGCAGGTATTGATTAAAATTAAATCGGCTTGCTCAATATTCCGTGTACTACCAAAACCTTGGTTTTCTAGAATGGAAGCCACCACTTCACTGTCTACAAAGTTCATGGCACAGCCATAACTTTCGATATAGAAGTGTTTGGCAAATGGATCTCTTGTTAAAGTAGATTCATAAGCTTCCCCTTGTCTCAATTCATCATGTTCTTTAGGGGTTGTTGTAAATAATTCCATACCAACTGCTTTTGAATTGCAAATTTAGTTAAAAAAAGATAATGTGTCAACTTGTCAGCCAAATCTTATAATTATTTGATAATGAAACTTTTATTAATTGCTACTCAGGATATATTAACAATTTATATATAACTAATAATCAATGATTTAGTGATCCCTTCTTATATTTGAAAAAAAATAATTTACATGTTAAAAGGTTTTATCGTTTTATTATTGCTAAGTATCGTTCATTGGTCATGGGCACAGAATACTTCGGTGACTAAATTAAGAAGTGAAACTGCTCGAAATATTGTTAAAGTAGCGGATACCACCTACTATAATTGGAAACAAGGGGGGATGTATAATTTTAACCTTTCTCAAAGCTCATTGAGCAATTGGGCAGCAGGGGGAGATAATTTCAACATGTCTATTAATTCTTTCTTTAATTATTACGCTTATTATCAAAAGCCGAGACAAAGTTGGGACAATAATTTTGACGCGAATTTAGGGTTTGTTCAATCTACTTCTATTGGGGGAAGAAAAAATGATGATCGGGTAGATTTATTAAGCAAATATGGGTATAAGATAGATACGACTGGCATGTGGTACTTATCTGCTTTATTTAATTTTCGTTCTCAAATTTTTGATGGATTTAGTTTTAGTGGAACCAATGCCACTTTTACTTCTTCCTTTTTCGCACCCGCTTACATGATTTTATCTGCCGGGTTAGATTATAAACCAAATACTAATTTTTCAATTTTCTTTTCACCCCTCACTTCAAGAACAACTTTGTTATTAAACACTAAGCTTTCCAATTTAGGAAGTTATGGGGTGCCTAAAGGACAGAAAATTTACAAAGAAACAGGCTTATTTGTTACTGTTAATTACAACAAGGTGATTGCGCCTAATATCAACTATAAAGGTAGGGCCGATTTTTTTTCTAATTATTATGAGAAACCAGAAAATATTAATTTATACATGACCAATTTATTCACCTTTAAAATTAATAGAAATTTTTCTGCCAACTACAGTCTTGATTTAATTTATGACGATAAGATTAAGAATTTTGGACCCAATAAAAATTCACCAGGTTTGCAAATAAAAAGCATTATTGGGGTAGGTTATTTTAAAAACTTACAGGTAAAAAAAATTGTGCTGCCTCCTAAATTATAAGCTATAAATTAAGGAACTATTTAGAGATGGCCTTTAAAGTATGTTTAATTTTATTTGCTTGATGCTTTAGTTCTTGATAGTCATTGCTCATTATGGTCACGTGCCCCATTTTTCTTCCGGGCTTAGTTTGTTTTTTACCATAAATATGTACAAATACATTTTCCATTTGAAGCACTTCGGCTAAACCGCTGTAAAATACATTTCCAGTAGAACCTTCCCCACCAACAATATTTACGATAGCAGAGGGTAAAATGGCATCCGTATTACCCAATGGGTAATCTAATAAAATTCTAAGCAACATTTCATATTGACTGCAGTAATTGGCTTCGATGGTATGGTGACCACTATTGTGCACGCGTGGTGCGGTTTCATTGACCCAAATTTCACCAGCATTGTCGATAAACATTTCTATGGCAAATAATCCAGGACTATTTAATCCTTTGACCACTTTTCTTGCAATGGCTTGCGCTTTCCACAATTGCTTTTCTTCCATTATTGCAGGGCTAAGCTGATAATCTAATAAATTGTAAACGGTATCAAAAATCATTTCAGCCGGTGGATAAATAACCGTATCTCCTTTTGCATTCATGCCCACTATCAATGCAATCTCTTTGTCTATTTTAACTTTCTTTTCTAAAACAGAAGGCACATTAAAGGCAAGTGCTATTTCCTTTTCGGTATTAATTATTTGAACACCTTTTCCATCATAGCCCCCTTCACCAGTTTTATGTACTGCAGGTAAAAAATGAATATGAGCTAGTACATCAGTAGCTTGTTCTGTAATCAGAAAGGGCGCAGTGGGTATTTCGTTGTCTTTATAAAATTGTTTTTGAAGTACTTTATTTTTGATGGTACGAATCGCAGAAGGAGTTGGATACACTTTAACACCTTCTTTTTCCAATTGTTCTAAAGCAGCTACATTCACGGCTTCTATTTCAATAGTAAGGGCATCTAAGTTTTTACCAAAATTATATACTGCATCATACTCTTGGATATTCCCTAAAGTAAAATGATGACATAAATGTGCTGCAGGGCAATTCGCATCGTTTTCTAATACGTAAGTGGTTACATCAAAATTAGCGGCTGCTTGTAATAACATTCTACCTAATTGACCACCACCTAGTATACCTATTTTCATTATTTGAATACTTTTAACAAAGATAAGGATCTTAGGTAAGGATTCATTTTGCATAGCGCCTAAAAGCCGTTAAATTTGTTTATTAATTAAGTTAACATGTCTTTCTTGCCCATCATTTCAGTGAAGAATTTGGTAAAATCCTATGGTACCTTTACAGCGGTAAAAGGCATCAGTTTTGAGGTATTAGCAGGTGAAATTTTTGGTTTATTAGGCCCCAATGGAGCAGGGAAGTCTACCACTTTGGAAATAATTGAAACACTAAGAGAAAAAACGAGTGGGGAAGTAATCGTAAATGGTTTAAACATTGATGTCGACCCAGAAGCCATCAAGAAAATTATTGGGGTGCAATTGCAAACTGCTGGATTTTATCCTAATTTAAATTTACTTGAATTAATGCATTTGTTTGTAGGCTTGTATCAAACAGATGTTGACCCAATGACCTTACTTAAAAAAGTAAATTTAGAAGACAAAGTAAAAGCTAAATACAAAGAATTGAGTGGGGGGCAAAAGCAACGTTTTTCCATTGCCACCACTTTAATTAATCGGCCGAAAATTATTTTTTTGGATGAGCCAACCACCGGATTAGACCCACAAGCAAGACGAAATTTGTGGGACTTAATTAAAGAAATTAGAGACCAAGGAACCACTGTAATTATTACCACCCATTATATGGATGAAGCCGAAGTATTATGTGATCGAGTGGCCATTATTGATAGCGGTGAAATTGTAGTGATCAATACCCCCAATGAATTAATAGATGAACTGGTCGCTTCTGGATTTGAAAAAGTGAAAGAAGTAAAAAAAGCCAATTTAGAAGATGTGTTTATTCATAAAACAGGAAAGGCTTGGAGGGAAGATTAATTTTTAAACAATTGAATTCATAAAATATAAAATTTAGCTAGCATGACACATGATCCTCGTTACCCTATTGGAAAATTTGAATCCTTGCCTTTTTCTGAGGCCACTAAAAATAGTTGGATTAATGAAATAAGAATTGCCCCTACCAATTTAGAATTAACCGTTCAACATTTAGACAAATCACAATTTGATACCCCCTACAGAGAAGGCGGATGGACTGTGCAACAGGTAATTCATCATATGGCAGATAGCCACATGAATGCATTTATTCGATTTAAATTGGCATTGACTGAAGAAGTGCCTCCTATTAAAACCTACGATGAAAAAGCTTGGGTAAATACCGCCGATGCCTTATTAACCCCGATTAATTATTCAACGACCATTTTACATGCATTGCATGTGCGTTGGGCCAATTTATTAGAATCAATGACCGATGAACAATGGGAAAGAAAACTATTTCATCCAGTTAGAAATGCTGAAGTTAGTTTGTGGGACATGCTTTCTATTTATTCTTGGCATGGTAAACACCATATTGCGCATATCAAAAACTTAATAGATGAGAAAGGTTGGTAGATAAAAAAGTAGTTAGTTTCTCTTTACTTCTCCCACTAAATAAACACTACCTATCACCAAGATTAAATCATTTGGATGGCTGTTTTGTTTTGCTTCATCGATGGCCTTATTGACGTCGTCATAAACCGCCCCATTTAATCCTAGGGCTGCTCCTTTGGCTCCTAGCTCTTGTGCAGCAAGGGCTCTTGGAATAGCTGATTGGGTAAAATAGTAGTTAGCTTTTTTGGGAAGTAGTTTTAACACCGCATCCACATCTTTGTCTTTTACCATACCCGTTACAATATGCAATTGATCGTAGGGAAGTGTTTCTAATTGTTCTAGTAAAGCAATTATTCCATGCTCATTGTGTGCTACATCTAAAACTATATGCGGATTAGATTGAATGCACTCCCAACGTCCCATGAGGCCCGTGGTTAATTTTATTTTTGTTAAAGCACTGGTAATTATTGTGGAATTTATTTGCCAACCCATGTCTGTTAATAATTGAGCAGCTACCAAAACTCCCTTTAAATTTTTTGCTTGATATTTTCCAGGAAGATCACATTGTAGGTTGAAATCTTTTTTGAATAGCGGCTTGGCTAATAAATGAAGTAGGGGTTGTGTAAATTCAAAACTGGCCGTATCCCAATTGTTTTCAAAATAAGTGTGGGTTAAAAAATTTTCACTAAAATAAATAGGGGCATTTAATGATTGTGCTTTTTGTTCAAACACTTTAGTAGTTTCCTGAATGCGCTCGCTAATAATTATGGGAACGCCTGGTTTAATTATTCCAGCTTTTTCAGTAGCAATTTGTTCTAAACTGTTGCCCAATAAATTCATGTGGTCCCAACCGATATTTGTAATAATACTTAAAATTGGAGTAATCACATTGGTGCTGTCTAACCTGCCTCCTAATCCAGTTTCTATAATCGCGATGTCGCATTTTTCTTGAGCAAAATAATCAAAAGCCATCCCAACAGTAATTTCAAAAAAAGAAGGTTCTATTTTTTCAATAAGTGGTTTAATTTTATTGGTAAAATCGACTACGAATGCTTCGGAGCACATTTTCCCATTTATTTTGATGCGCTCTCTAAAATCATAAAGATGAGGAGAGGTATATAGGCCCGTTTTATAGCCTGCTGCTTGAAAAATAGCGGCTAACAAATGGCTGGTAGATCCTTTGCCATTGGTACCGGCGACATGAATCGTTTTAATTTTATTTTGAGGATTGTCTAAGAACCTACAAATTTCTAATGTATTGTGTAAATCATTTTTAATTGCTGCCGCACCTATTCTACTAAACAGGGGTAAGCGACTGTACAAATAGTCAATCGATGCTTGATAAGACATATTTTATTATTGAACTTCGAATTTAAATTTAACTGTGACCAAAGAACTATGGTCTGCTTTGTTAAAGTTTATTTTTGTTAAGTAATCGGCAATGGCTTTTTTATATTTAGGATCATTGGAGGAAGAACCTTTTACAATTTGTATAAAGCGTCCTATGCCTTCCTGATTTACTTCAATTTCTGCATAGATGGTGGCGGCTTCCACTTCACCATTAAAAGAATAGGCTTTAGTGACCTGTCTATCTCCTTTGGTCACAAAAGGTCCCCCTGAACCGGTGTAATTTTTACCATTAATACTTCCATTGGCTACCCCTTGATCTCCATTACCACCAGCAATACCTTGATCTTTGACCTGGTCATAACTGTCTTGATTGTTTCCGCCTTTTCCATTGCCGCCAGCATATTTACCCATTAAAGCCTTTGGTTTTGGGGCTGGAGGTAAAGGGATACTTTGAACAGTTGTTTTTGATTTAGCTGATTCAATTGCTTCCTCATTTGGGTCGTTCGAATTGGTATTTATTTTAACCGCACTATTATTGGTAGTGGCTTTTACTTCTTTACTTTCGCCTACTTCAGGCGATGGTGCCTCTTTGCTTTTAGGAGCGATGTCTCCAACACCGGTATTGCTATTGCCTAAGTTTACTTCCATATAAGCAGCTTCTGGAGGAACAATGGTAGGGGCGGCTTGTTGCCAATGCATCCCTATAAACAAGAAGGCTAGCGCAAGACATATCAAGCAGGTGTACCCCCCTGCTTTTAAATTTTTTTCTTGTTCGAAGCTTAATTGCATAGGATAAAATTAATGTAAAAACACATCATAACCCAATCTACAAAGGGTGGCAAGTATAACGATTAAAAAGAAGGCCCTTATAAATCTATTGCCTTTTGCGATGGCCATTTTGGAGCCTAGAAAACCTCCTAAAGCATTGCAGACCGCCATGGGTAAGGCAACACTCCAAATGATAGAACCCTTTAATAAAAATAAAAGGATGGAGCCTAAATTGGTCGCCAAATTAACCACTTTTGCATGCGCGTTGGCATGTAAAAAGTCAAAACCAAGTATACTTATAAATGCCAATACCAATAAGCTGCCTGCCCCAGGTCCAATAAAGCCGTCATAAAAACCAATCAATAAACAAATAGCAGCCCCTTGATACCATTTAAATTGAAATTTATTATTTTGAATTTCAAGTCCTAAATTTTTATTGGAATAAGTATAGAGCGCAATCAAAACTAAAACAATCAATAGAAGGGGTTTCATAAAGGCGTTGCTTACCAATGTTAAACAATACGACCCAGTAAAGGCAGCTAAGAAAGCGATGCTCGTAAATAGAAACAGTCTTGTAGTTGGAATTTTTACTTTTTTTAAATATTGTCTTGCTGCAAAGAAAGTACCCGTAAAAGAAGGAATTTTTAAAGAACCAATTACGCGGGAAATGGGTTCATTGGGAAATAAAATAATTCCAGCGGGAGTTTGAATGAGTCCACCGCCTCCTACAATGGCATCTATAAATCCAGCTATAAATGCGATACAACATAAAATAAGGATAGGGGCATTCATCAACATCAATTAGGATTGTTGTACAATGGGTTTAATGGGGCTGGGCCAAGTATTAATTACAATACCAGTTATAATAATTAAACCACTTATAATTTGTGCAGTTGAGAAATCTTCTCCTAAAAAAATAACCGCTTCAATAGAACTTAAAAATGGAATTAAGGTTCCAAATAAAGCGGCTTTTCCTGCACCAATTTTTTGTATTGCATTGTTCCAAATTAAATAAGAGATGGTGGAATTACCAATACCGATATACAATACAATCCATAAGAGTTGTGTATTGTATACTACAGGTTGAATGTAATTCATTTCAAAAATTGCCACAGGAAGTAATATAATAGCGCCGATACCAAATAAAACTAATAAGAAACTATTGTTAGAAATACCTTGTGGTTTTTTTCGAACAAAAACATTGTAAGATCCAAAACAGATTCCTGCAAGAATCATCCATACATCTCCATGGCCAATCTCAAAATGAATTATATTGGATAGTTGTCCTTTGGTTAAAAGATAAAGGGTGCCAATTAAACCAAGTACTATACCGGTAATATTTTTCCAATGTAATTTTTCATTCACAAAATAAGCTGCTAATAAAGCGGCTACAATTGGGTGAACAGTAGAACCAAAAAGTGCCATATTAATGGCAGTGGTATAATGCCCTGCCGTATAAATTAAAGAATTGTAGATGGCAAATCCAACCAATCCCATCCAGAAAAAATAAGCTTTGTTCTGTTTAAAAATGGGTATTTCTTTTTTAAAATTTTTGTAGGCAAAAGGCAGCATACAAATGGTGGCAACACTCCACCTAAAAAAAGCCAAGCTAGTAGGGCCTGCTAAATGAATGGCATAGCGGGACACAATAAAATTGCCAGACCAAATAATACTAGAGGTAATAGCCAATGCGGCGCCTATTTGATTTTGTCTTCTCAATGGTGCGCAAAATTAGTAGTATAGTCTCCTTTAATTCTTTCCATAGGCGGGTTGAAGTAACCAAACTTTAAATTGGGAAATTCTTCTTGAATTAATTCCATCATTTGCTGAATGCCCATCATTTCTCCCATTTCAGTGACACCAATTTTACCTAAGTACCAATCTGGATCAATGTTAAAATTTCGCCATTGAATCATTTTTAAATTGGTATCCTGAATAAAAATTCTTAATGCTTCATATTCTTCTACACTATCGGTCATACCTGGAAAGACAAAATAATTAATGCTGGTCCATTTTCCAGCTGCAGACATTACGCGAACACTTTCTTTAATGTCGGCGAAAGTATAGTTATTAGGACGATAGTAAGCATTGTAAATATTTTCACGGACCGAATTGGTACTTACTCTTAAACTATCTAGTCCAGCTGCTGCTAAAATTTTTACGGCCTCCGGATTAGATCCATTGCTGTTAATGTTGATACTTCCTTTATTGGTGTGTTTTCGAATTTCTAAAATTGCTTCTTTTATGGTTTCCCACATTAACAAAGGCTCCCCCTCGCAACCTTGTCCGAAACTTACAATAGGGAATGGGGCGGTCATTAAATGGGGCACTGTATATTCTACCACTTCTGCTGCAGTGGGTTTAAAAACCAAACGTTCTTGGTTAGAAATAATTTCTTCTTCAACAGGTTGAAAAGAGATACATCCAATGCAATTGGCATTGCAGGCAGGTGAAATTGGAATAGGACATTCCCATCTTCCCATAGCAAAATTTCTTGCAGCTGGACAATGATAGGTCATGCAACAGTTTTCCATTAAATGTTTTACCAATCTATTTTTACTGTAAGTCGTCAATAATTGATTGGTACCAGTTTCAATTGTTTTTTGATCGTAGCCTTCACAATCTTGGCGAATGTCTTTTTCAATTCTTACTGCAGGCACATAATTTTTCCCATCTTGCCAACCCACTGCTGTATAACAAAACAATGGAAGGGTTGGGGCATTGGGCAAGGTCTCATAAGCTGCAATGTACAAGCCGGTATGCGCTGGTGGAATAAAAGCAGCTACTGCCCAACCTTTTTCACAAATACGCATTTGACCTGTTTCCACATCTATTCCAATACCTCTTCTTTCGGGCAATTCATACAAGCTTCCGCCATTGGGTAATTCTATCCAATCTTCATTGGGTATGGGAAATGCATCCCAACCCGCACGGCCAGTTACATATAAACTAGTGTCTTCAAATATTTGGCCTTTGCCATCAGAATATAAAATAAAGGGGGAATTAAGTAGTGACATAAAACAAAGGTATCTATTAGGCGTTAATTAAAGCTGAATTGGCAATTTGTTGTGCACAAAAGGTGTTGAATTCTAAAGTGATGGTGTCGGTAACGGGCTCATTAATTTCTTTTTGAATGAGTTGATTGTTTTTTAAATCAATGGTAATCAAATTGTCTTTTATTAGCGCATTTTGAACCATTCCCCAAGGATAATATTTTTTTGGGAAGGTATTAATTACAATGCCTGTTGGGTCAAAAGCAAGTTCGTAGGGAAATTTTACCTGCCTTTCAAACAAAGCACCAATTAAAAAAATGCCTGATATAAGCAGGCCATTGGGCTGCAAATACCAGCCCCAGGAGGCCAACAGTAAGCCCAAACGATAATAGGGAAGAGATCCTTTTTTTCGTTGAAATAAGCAAAAAATCCACCAACTTACAAAGGAAGTCATGATTGCAAAAATCAAGGCTGGCTTAGGAAATAAGCCTAAATAAATGGAGTAGGAAAAGGCAAGTACCGATATGAATAGCATGAATTGGCTAATACGATCTACATTTTTAAAATCCGGGCTTTTACAAACAATCACAAAGTCAAAAACGCGCATAAAATTTTAGTTTCGAGTTGGGTAATTTTTGGTGCAATTTAAGTCCATTTGGTTAACTTTACACTATGAAGAAAACACATCTTATTTTATTGGTATTAATTGCAGCGGCAATTGTAGTTTTAATTAGCTATACTGGCGATCTAAGTAGTTATGAAACCATTGGTTCTGCCAAGCAAAGGGAGGGTAAGTTTGTGAACCTCATTGTTAAAATGGACAAGTCTGTTCCTGTTCAATACGATCCTGTTAAAGATCCTAATTTATTGCAATTTAATGTGCAAGATAGTTTAGGGGGTAAAATAGCGGTCATTTACCACAATACCATGCCAACCGATATGGAAAAATCTGAAAGACTGGTTTTGAAAGGGAAAGTGCAAGGGGATCATTTCGAATGTTCTGCAATTGTTTTGAAATGTCCTTCCAAATACAAGGACAATCCAACCGCAAATAAAGAGCAACCTGTAACAATAAGCAATTAATAATTTTAATTAGGTAAATGAATACAACAAAATTTATTGGGGAGCATTTGTTGCCCGGTCAAATAGGATATTTTTTAACGATACTTACTTTAGTGGCTTCTTTATTATCCACTTTTGCTTTTGCGAAAGCGTTTTTTTCAAAAGAGTTAACGATACAAGGTCAATGGCATAAATTAGCCAAAATCGCTTTCTACATAGAAGCCGTCGCTGTATTTTCTTGTTTTCTTGTTCTTTTCTATATCATAAAGAATCACTTGTTTGAATACAAGTATGCTTACATGCATAGCGATAAAAATTTGCCTTATCAATATTTGTTAAGTTGTTTTTGGGAAGGGCAGGAAGGAAGTTTTTTATTGTGGAGCTTTTGGCATTGTGTATTGGGCTTATTTGTGCTAGCGAGATTAAAAAAATGGAATAACAATATCAATGGTGTGATGATGGTATTGAACTTTGTTCAATTTTGTTTGGCTACGATGGTAGTGGGCTTATTTATTTTTGATTCAAAATTAGGAAGTAGTCCTTTTTTATTATTAAGAGAAGAAATGAACTGGCCAATACTTTCTCATCCCGATTATTTGCACTTGATTAAAGATGGTACTGGTTTAAATACTTTATTACAGAATTATTGGATGGTGATTCATCCTCCTATTTTATTTTTAGGTTTTGCATCAACCACCATTCCATTTGGATTTGCAGTAGCGGGTTTAATAAAAAAAGAGCATGAATGGATGGATCGCTGTTTGCCATGGGCTACTTTTTCTGCAGGGATTTTGGGACTGGGTATTATGATGGGTGCCGCTTGGGCCTATGAGAGTTTAACCTTTGGTGGTTATTGGGCATGGGATCCAGTGGAGAATGCATCTTTGGTACCTTGGTTAACTTTGGTTTCAGCAATACATGCTTGTATCATTTATAGAAAAACAGGAAGTAGTTTAAAAACCACTTACTTATTTTTTGGGATTAGTTTTTTATTGGTATTGTATTCTACTTTTTTAACAAGAAGTGGCATATTAGGCGATACTTCGGTACATGCATTCACCGACTTAGGAATGAACACTCAATTATTGGGTTTCTTATTAATATTTGTGCTTCCTTATTTTGGTTTATTGCTATTCCGATTTAAGGATATGAAAGCCCCAGTAAAAGAAGATGAAATTAAAAGTAGAGAGTTTTGGATGTTGGTAGGGTCGTTAATTTTATTTTTATCTGCGGTGGTGATTATTTCGATTACTTCTATCCCGGTGTACAATAAATTATTTGGAACAAAAGTTGCCCCTCCAGAAGATGCTGCTTTTGCACACAATCAAGTACAAGTGTTTGTAGCCATTATTATTGGGCTTCTTACGGCAATTGGACAATTTTTAAAATTCAAAGGAACAACTGCGGACTATTTCAAACAAAAAATAAAAATTCCATTATTGATTGCAGTCTTAGTGAGTACCTTGGTTTTTATATTTGTCGGAATTACTTACAAAGAAAAAGGCATTGGTTTTACTGGCGCCTTATATGTAGCTTTATTTGCGTCCATTTTTACTGTGGTGGCTAATTTATTTTATTTTGTATCTATACAAAAAGGGAAATTGAAATCGGCTGGGGCTTCTATAGGACATATTGGATTTGGAATGGTATTGGTGGGCATTTTAATCTCTTCCTCTAACAAAACTGTACTAAGTTGGAACACTACCGGAATTAGTCCTTTGCGCATGGAGTCGAATAAAAATCCAGCAGGCAATCCGAAAGAAAACATTACTTTATTTGAAGGCATTGCAACGGATATGGGTAAATATATGGTTACTTATATCAGAGATACTTTTGATGTTTTGGATAAAAGATTTTTTGAATTAAAGTTTAAAGAAAAAAATTCTAATGAAGAATTTTTACTTTACCCAGATGTGCTAAAAAACAATAAGGGCATGGAAGGATTTTCTGCCAACCCTTCCTCTAAGCATTATTGGAACAAAGATATTTTTGTATATGCCACTTCTTTTCAAGAACATTCGAAAGAGGATACGACTCAATTTGTTCCTCATCAAATGGCCATAGGAGATTCTATTTTTTATAGCAATGGATACGTTAAATTAGATCAAGTGTTAATTAATCCCAATGCCAACAGACCTGCTGGAAGCAATGAATTAATATTGAATATGTCTATTACCTCTAAAGAGGGTTTAAAATATCAAGCCAACCCTGGTATAATTTTGGAGGGGATGTCTTTGCAAAATAATTATGATACAGTAAAGGCACAAAATATGGTGTTAAGTTTTAATAAAGTAGTGGATCAAAAAAAGGGGATATTAGAAATCGGGGTGAAAGAATCGGCTGCATTGACCAACTTAATTACTTTAAAAGTGTATGAATTTCCTTTCATTAATGTTTTATGGTTGGGTGTAATTGTAATGGTTTTTGGATTTGGTTTGGCTACAGTGAATAGGGCTAAAAAGTTGAGTGTTAAGTAAAAGAATCAATTAGGATAGAGTAAGTAGGTTACATTTTTTAATTTTGAGTATCAATAGATATGCATACAAGGTTATTGTCAATTTTGGTATTTTGTTGTTTGCTTGTAGGAGTTTCCAAAGTAAATGCACAATCGGGTATCTATGATACATTGAGGGTGGAGGCATTTATTACTCCCGAAGGCGATACCATTCCTCAATCTTGGTTACCAACTGCACAGGTAAAATCTATTCAAACATCCAAGTGGAGACAATATTGGCAAAATTGGACTAGACTTAGAAATGCCGTGTATGTAACTTATCCCTATGCTAAAACAGCAGGGAAAATTATATCAGAAGTGAATAAGCAATTAGCAAATGTTCCTGATGAAAGTCAAAGAAAACAAATTATTAAATTGAGGGAAAAGGAATTAAAAAGAGACTTTGCCGACAAAGTAACTAATTTATCTGTTTACCAAGGAAGGGTGTTAATGAAATTAATCAATCGAGAAACAGGGAATAATTGCTACGAGATAATTAAAGAATTTAAAGGGGGCTTTAATGCAGGGTTTTGGCAAGCGGTGGCTTTTGTTTTTGGAAGCAACTTAAAGCAACAATATGATGCCAAAGGGGAGGATAAAGAGATTGAAAAGATTGTACTTGAAGTACAAAAATTATACGGTTACAAAGGGTAGGTTTTTGAGCCCTATTTTAGTATCTTTACCCGACTAGTTTACCATAACATGAGTGAAGAAAAAAGCTTAAATTTTATTGAAGAAATTATTTCCCAAGATTTGGCTTCGGGCAAGTATGCTCAAATTTTAACTAGATTTCCACCTGAGCCCAATGGCTATTTACACATAGGGCATGCTAAAAGTATTTGTTTAAATTTTGGACTTGCCTTGCATTTTGGAGGGGGCACCAACTTGAGGTTTGATGATACCAATCCAACCACCGAAGAAACGGAGTATGTAGAAAGTATAAAAACTGATTTAAAGTGGTTAGGGTTTAATTGGGTAAAAGAATGTTATGCTTCAGATTATTTTGATACCTTATATGGATATGCTGTACAATTAATTGAAAAGGGCTTGGCTTATGTAGATGATAGCAGTCCTGAAGAAATTGCTTTGCAAAAAGGAACGCCTACTGCCGCTGGAACTGGGAATGAATTTAGAAACAGATCCATCGCAGATAATTTGGAATTATTTGCTAATATGAAAATGGGTAAATATGAGGATGGTACAAAAGTGCTGAGAGCTAAAATTGATTTAGCCAATCCAAATATGCATTTAAGAGATCCTATTTTATATCGCATCAAAAAAGCCCATCACCACCGCACTGGCAACAAGTGGTGTATTTATCCAATGTATGATTTTGCACATGGTCAAAGTGATTCCATTGAAAATATTACCCATTCAATTTGTACATTAGAGTTTATCCCACATCGTGCGTTGTATGATTGGTGTATTGAACAATTGGGAATTTTCCCCTCTAAACAATATGAATTTTCCCGTTTAAATATTACTTATACCATATTAAGCAAACGTAAATTATTGCAATTGGTACAAGAGCATCACGTGGATAGCTGGGATGATCCTCGTATGCCTACGATAAGTGGAATGCGACGTAGAGGCTATACTCCAGAAAGCATTAGAGACTTTTGTGAAAGAATAGGCATTGCCAAAAGAGAAAATATAATTGATTTTAGTTTATTGGAATTCTGTGTAAGAGAACATTTGAATAAAATTGCACAAAGAAGAATGGTAGTAACCAATCCCATTAAATTAGTGATTACGAATTATGAAAAAGGGGAAGAAATATTGCATTCAGAAAATAATCCAGAAGATATAGAAGGAGGGGTAAGATCGGTTCCATTTAGTAATGAGTTGTGGATAGAAAGGGATGATTTTATGGAAGTACCCACAAAAAAATATTTCAGATTAGGGCCAGATTTAATGGTTCGTTTAAAGAGTGCTTATATAGTTAAGTGTGAAAGTTTTGAAAAGGATTCGGCAGGCGAAGTACAAACCGTATATGTAACATATGTTCCGGAAAGTAAGAGTGGAGCGGATACGTCTGGAATACATGTTAAAGGAACCTTGCATTGGGTAAGTGCAAAACATGCCATACCCGTCCTATTGAATGAGTATGATCGTTTGTTTAAAGTAGAAGATGTAGCCAATGCAGAAGGAAATTTTAAGGATTATATCAATGAACAATCCTTAACCAAGGTTACCCAAGCATGGGGGGAACCCGCTTTGCTATCGGATGCAGTTGATGCGCGCTTTCAGTTTTTAAGAAAAGGATACTTTTATCAAGATACAACAAGTACCAAAGAAGCATTGGTTTTTAATCGAACCGTTACTTTGAAAGATGCCTGGGCCAAAGAGCAAAAAAAATAATTACCACAAATTTATTTGAATGTTAACGCTCGAAAACTTTACGAATCATTGGGAGAAAAAGTTTCCAGCAGTTCCTTTAAAAAACACAACATTTCTTATTGCAATAAGTGGAGGGGTGGATAGTATTGTGTTAGCGCATTTAATGTATGCTGCTAAAGCCAACCTATGTTTGGCACATGTTAATTTTCAATTAAGAGGGGAAGAAAGTGATCGAGATGAAAATTTTGTTCGTGATTTTGCAAAAAAATTAAATTCACCTTTACAAGTGCATCGGGTAGATGCATTGAAATATGCAACGCTGTATAAAATGGGCAAGCAGGAAGCAGCTCGTGAAATTAGGTATGCTTGGTTTCAATCTTTATTAAAAAAACAAGAAGTGTTATTAACGGCACATCATGCAGATGATCAAACAGAGACCGTGCTGATGCAATTGTTTAGAGGTACAGGGTTACATGGGTTAACAGGCATACCAACTAGACGCAATGATGCTTTAAACATAGTAAGACCCTTATTGCCATTCACTAAGGAAGAAATTATTTCCTATGCCCAAAAAAACGAGCTCCATTTTGTAGAAGACAGTTCCAATAGCAAAGAGGATTATACCCGTAATTTAATTAGAAATAAAATTATTCCACAAATTCAGGCGGTGTATCCGAACGTAAAAGAAAATATATTTTATACTGCAGAAAAATTAAAAGAGGCAGACGAAATTGTACAGACTACCGTGGCTTTATTTTGGAAAAAGGGGTTTAAAACAAAAAAGGGGATACTTACTTTACCAATTAGTTATTGGAATAAAGTGAAAGGCAATGCTACCTATACTTGGGGTTTAATTCAAGCCTATGGGTTTAAGCCGGCACAGATAAGTGAAGTACATAAGTTATTGGACGCTGCCAATGGAGCATATATGGCTACACCCACTTATCGTTTTATAAAATTTAATGAAGCAATACAAATCGTATCCAACGATACCAATAAAGAACATTTGGTAATTTATGTGGGAGATGGCATTTTGCAAACAAATAATGGGAGTTTGCATTTTGAAATGCTAGCGGCCAATCAACTTGAAAAATTGGATACGAATACTCATATAGCTTATTTGGATGCAGCCAAATTGGATTGGCCTATTTTATATAGAACTTGGCAGTCGACCGATTATTTTTATCCATTGGGGCTTGCTAAAAAAAAGAAACTAAATCACTTTTTAGGAAATTTAAAATTAAGTCCTGTAATCAAGGAACAAGTGGCCATTCTTTCTGTTGGTGACAAAATTTGTTGGGTAGTAGGGCATCGGATAGATGATCGATTTAAGATAAAGCCCAATACGACCCAAGTATTAAAAATTACCTACCAAGATAAGCCCTAATCTGATCTATAAATAGTTTCACCACTTCTACATGACCAATAAAGTGAGCTGTTACAATTAAGAAGACGATTCCATAAATAGAACCCCATAAATGGGCGCTGTGGTTGATGCCCCCTTGCCCTTTTTTAGAAAGATAAGCAGTAAGCCCGAGGTAAATAGGACCAAATATAAAACCTGGAATAATGGGCGGGATAATAAAAAATCCAATTTGCATGGTGGGTTGAAGAAAAATGCCAACAAAAACAATCGCCGAAACAGCACCTGAAGCGCCTAGGCTTCGGTAGTTGTATTGTTTGTAATGATTTAGATAAGTTGGAATTAAGCAAATTAATAAGGAAGTGATATAGAGCAGGATGTAAAAAGTGGATCCAGCGGTTCCAAAAATTAAGGCAAAATATTGTTCTACATAATCTCCAAACATATAAAAAGACAACATATTAAAGGCTAGGTGCATGAAATCGGCATGAATTAAACCTGAAGTAAAAAAACGATACCACTCATTGTGTTGGTGAACCGTGTAGGGGTGAAAAATAAGTTTTTCCATGAGGGGCTCATTGTACATGGCGGCCACTGAAATAGCAACAGTAATAATGGTAATGTATAAAGTGATGCTCATAAGAAAAATTAATTTAGTTTATTCGTGGTGGTATTTTTCGTTGGCCAAGATACTGCATGCACGGTAAACTTGTTCCGCTAAAATAAGTCGAACCAACATATGCGGGAAAACCAATTCAGACAAAGACCAATTAAATTGAGCCCTTTTCTTAATTTCATCATCCACTCCATAAGCACCACCAATTAAAAATACAATTCGCTGTGCACTTTGATTCGCTTTTTGTTGAATTAATTTAGCCAAACCTGGAGAACTCAACATTTTTCCTGTTTCCTCTAATAATATAAGTACATCGGTGTGGTGGATTGCTTTTAAAATGGATAGCGCTTCATTTTTTTTTATTTGCGCAGGTTCCGTGGATTTGGCCGGTGCAATCAATTGCCAGTCGATAGGATAGTAGTGGCTAATTCTTTTTGTAAAATTATCCACTCCTTCTTTGATATAAGCTTCATTTGGTTTCCCAACAGACAGAAAGGTTATTTTCAATGGTTGTTATTTATTCAAAAGTACTAATATTATTTACTCAAATACTTCTTGGATCTTCAATGGTACAAATTATTTATTGAAAATAATAATATGGAAAAGTTTACCAGTGAACAAATTTACACTTATCTTTCTAGAATTAAATAAAAATCCAAAGCTTCAAACTATAACAAAATTAATTTTCAATATTTTAATTAAAATTTTCCTGCAGTCTCTATTGATTATTGAATAGAGGGGAATATATCTGGCTTTTTTAAATAAATTCATAATCTTAAAAGTATGATTTTCAACAAAACAAAATTAGATGGAGCTTATTTAATTGACCTCGAAAAGAATGAAGACGAAAGAGGTTTTTTTGCACGTTATTATTGCAAAAATGAATTTTCTGACCAAGGATTAGAGGTTGACTGGGTTCAAGTCAACAATTCTTTAAGTGCAAAAAGAGGAACTTTGAGAGGATTGCATTTTCAAAAAGAACCATACGCTGAAGTTAAGTTAGTTAGATGTATAAAAGGTGCAATTTGGGATGTAATTGTAGATGTACGTAAAAATTCTGAGACATATAGTCAATGGTTTGCTTCAGAATTGACAGAAGAAAATAGATCAATGATGTATGTCCCGAAGGGCTTTGCTCACGGTTTCATTACTCTTAAAGAAAATTCGGAAATAGTATATATGGTGTCAAATGTATTTAATTCGAAATACGAACAGACATTAAGATGGAATGATACTTTTCATGGAATAAATTGGCCAATTTCTCCTGTTATAATATCAGAAAAAGATCGATTGGCAAAAGATTGGCACAATGATTACACTTCAAATCTATAAATTAAATCTGAATGAAAATTTATATCATAGGATCAAATGGGTTAATTGGATCTGAAGTAACGAATTTTTTGAAAAATGCTGACTATTCAATAGTTACTCTTGGTAGGAGTGAAAATAATGATGTCTATTTAGACTTAGAAAATGTTGATATTTCATTTTTTAAAAATTTAGAAAAAGACTCAATTTTAATACATTGTGCTGGTATTACAGATGAACATTTATCTAATAATCTAGAATTTGGAATTAGGAGAGGAACCTTTCAATTAATAAATTTGGTGGAGATTGCTAAAAAAGCATCAGTAAAGAAATTTATATATTTATCAACTTCTCATGTATATGGAGATTTGAACAAGCAAATTGACGAAAATACAATAGCAAGTCCAAAAAGTGTTTACGCTCATCTACATAATTTTGCAGAACTTTATATTAAGTCTCAATTTCTAGATACTCTAATAATTAGGCCAAATGCTGTTTATGGAAATGTTGGTAAAAATTTTAATAGATGGGAATTGATTCCATTTGCTTTCCCAAAAGCGATCTTTGATAATAATCAAATACTTTTGAAAACACATGGGTTGCAATATAGAAATTTTGTTTCAAGCAATACAATTGCTAAGATTATAGATGAGTCAATAAAAAAAGATATTGTTGGTATAATTAATCCTATAGGGTATCACAATATGTCGATTCTTAAATTTGCGGAATTCTGTATAGAAACAATAAATTTAGAGTATGACATTAAAAGTTTAATTAAAATTTCAATTCCTGAATGTGATTATTGTAATAATATGAAATTTGAATCAACTAATAAAATAATTGAGGAAGACCCGGATTTACTAAAAAGACATATTCTTAATATTTATAAGAACCTATTAAAAAAATAGTTTTTTTAAACTTGCAATTCAAAATATTGAATTAAAAATAAATTTTAATTGATATTTCACATTTTAAAAACTTTATATAATTATTAATCAAACAAAAAAAATGAAAAAAGAAGTTATAAATCAAAATGAAATGTTTCGTCTTGAAAGAGATGAAGATGTAAAAAAAATGGCAACTGATCTAGCACTTCAAAAACAATCAATAGATTGGATGATATCAGCAGACAAGTATAAGTATACATATAATTTTACTTGGATGGGACGCCCAATAATTAAATTTCCTAATGATATGATTGTGCAACAAGAATTAATGTGGAGTTTGAAACCCGATTTAATCATAGAGACCGGCATTGCACATGGAGGATCTATTATATTTACAGCATCTATGATGGAAATGATGGGAATTGAAGGAGAAGTAGTAGGCATTGATGTTGACATACGAGAACATAATAAGCTAGAAATTCTTAAACATCCAATGAATAAAAAAATTACAATGTATGAAGGAAGCTCTACAGACCCATTAATAGTTGAAAAAGTTTCAAAACATGTATCAGGAAAAAAATGTGTAATGGTTATCTTGGACAGCTTGCATAGTCATGAGCATGTATTTAATGAATTGCAAGTATATTCAAAATTTGTAACTCTTGGTTCTTATTTAATATTGCCTGATACATTTATTGAGTTTTTTCCTAAAGGTTACTTTAGTAAAACTAGACCATGGGATGTTGGCGACAATCCCTATACCGCTATGAAAGAGTTTCTAAAAAGTAATAGTCAATTTGAGATTGATAAGTTCATTTCATCAAAGGCTGTAATTTCTGAATCAATAGATGGATATCTTAAAAAAATTTATACTTAAAAAAGAGCTCCATATTTAAATAAGTCCTATTCTAACTAATCTACCATAATTTCCCAGCAGGTTTATTATTAAGTGCATTTGTACTCGTTAAAAAATGTACTTCTTTATTGTTGGTTGTATAAATATTCGAGCATCCAACAAAAGTATTTTGATTGTACTCCGATTTTACACTTATTGGAGCTTTGTTGTCTGCCCATACTTCATCTACAGAAACATGCCAATTCGGTAAAGGGGTGTTCTTGTCTGCTTTGTAATATAATTCAGTCCAGGTTATTCCATTGTCTTTTATTCCCGAAGATTTTGAACTTGTCTCAAATCGAATAGACCCACAATAGGTATTTTGTTTATTCATTTCATTTTTAATCCATAACCCATACCAATCCCCTTGGCTATCTGAACTGTCTTTACTTAATTCAATCGTATAAGTTCCTATACTCCATTCGTAATTAATTCTGATTCCTATAAAATCTCCCTCATATCCTGCACTTTGTCCCCAACCTTCATTGGCTATTTTGTAATTGAGCGTATCTCTAGTACTCCATCGAGAAAAAATAATACCCTTTTTATTAATTCCATTGGGATTCAATACAGAGGTTTGAATCCCATAATAGAATCCAATGGTGTCATTGATAATTCCTTGATAAAACTGGTAGTAAATTCCATCTTTGTTTAATGAACTATCCTCATTTTTGGGTTCATTGTAGATGGTGAATGTATGTGCTAATTTTGTAAAAACAGGGGTGCCAAAATTCCAATAAGCATAATCAATTCCACCTATTTCTCCATTAATTGGTTTTTTTGTAACCAATATGGAATCATATTTTGGTGCTGATTTTGAGCAGCCTAAAACTAATATACACCCCAACAATACAATTGTAATTTTCATAAATTATTATGATGTTTATAAAAGCGGGTCATTTTATTTAAGCATTAACTATAAACTTAGATTTTAATTTATTTTAAACAACCTTAAATTTAAAATACTAAAATAATTATTTAAATAATTTCAATTTTATATTAACTAAAAAAATTTTAATTAAGGATATTATAACTCTGTAAAACAATTTTAAATCATATAAAGGAATGTATTTCCAATATCCATTTATATTAAATAACCATCTGTGTATTTCAAACCATTTATTTTTACTTATGATTCGATGAATATCTCTTATAAAATAAGCAACTTCAATCGTTTTATATTTAAAATCAACAGATTGCAAAGTGTTTATATATTCACCGCTAACTATTCTTTTTACTCCACTTATAAAATCATTTGAAACAATAAACCGAGAATGTGCCATCCATGAATTTGATCTCGGATCAACTTCTATTAAGTAATAAATATCCCGATATTTTATATAGTGAATATTTGTGAATCCATTTAGCCCTATAACCGAACCCATTTTCGATAAAATAGAGTTTAAATTTTCGTCATAAAAATAATTTTTTCTAGTAATAGGAGAGAAAATATTACCTATATTACTAATTGGACTTGCACTTATATAACTTACTAAGTAGCCTTGATAAAATAATGCTTCAATATGTATATGTTCACCGTTTAAATATTCTTGAATTAAAGTATTGTTATTTTCTTGAATTTTTGAAAGATTTATTTGAAATTCTTCAAAAGAATGACTTACTATCATATTGATTCCAGCATTTCCAAAATCATTTTTATTAACAATCGGGAAGGTTAAGTTATTTTTTATATTTATCAAATCAAACTGATTATTATAAACACTAAAATTTGGTGTATCAATACTATTAGCGACACAGAATTTTGAAAGGCCCATTTTTGAGCTTAATAGTAATCTATTTTGTATTTTAGTGATAGGCATTATTTTAGAAAATAGTGACTGGTCATTTAAATTTTTGTTCATAAGTTCTATCACGTTATCGTCTGTTAAAACCACCCAATCATAATTATTTTTTTTATAAAGATTTTCTAAATTTGTGCAATATTTTTTTTCATCTTTTTCGGAAAGTATCCATTTATCATGATAACTATTTGACAAAAGCCAAGAACTTTTTGAACAATAAACAGTTACATTACATCCTGCCATTTTTAATATATATGGAAGTTCAGCACAACTATCCCAATTAGAATAACAAGCAATTAAAACATTAAACATGAAAAAAATTATAAAAAGGTGAAACTAGGGTATTCGGTTGATTTTTATCAATATATAAGTAACATTTATTTGTCAAGACCATTTTTTTAGATTTATGTATAACATGTCCCAAAGGCTTATTCACGTTTTACCAAAACGAAAAAAGTCGCTAAAAATTTTCATTTACAGCGACTTTGTTGCTTATTCTGTGACCGCGTTAGGATTCAAACCTAAAACCCCCTCATCCGTAGTGAGGTACTCTATTCAGTTGAGCTACGCAGCCATTTCCCATTAATAGGGGGTGCAAATATACCTTAAAATCTTATTTTACCCAAGTAAAAACTTTTATTATTCTTCAACCAACTAATAATGCCAACGTACAAAGGCCTCTATAGCAGCGTATTTAGTTAAACCAAGGCGCGCATACAAATCGGCAGTATTGGCGTTCCTTATTTCAGCTCTTTGCCAAAATTCTCTTGAATCGGAGCCTTGAAAGGGCACACTGTCTTTTTGGGATTGATGTATGAATATGCCAAATCGTTTTTTCATTACCTGGTCTGGACTCATAGGAACCGCCATTTCAATTTCAGATATATCCCACTCTTGCCAAGCGCCTTTGTACAACCATACCCAACAGTCTTTAATCCAATCTTCTCCTTCTGCTTTTAAACGACGTAAACTTTCGAATATAATATCCAAGCAAACTTTATGGGTACCATGTGGGTCTGCTAAATCTCCAGCACAATACACTTGATGGGGTTGAATTTGTTTTAATAGATCCATGGTGATGCGAATATCTAATTCACTCATTGGCTTTTTTTCTATGGTACCCGTTTCATAAAAGGGAAGATCCATGAAATGATAATTATTTTCTTTGATGCCCACATACCTACAAGTAGCCTTGGCTTCGCATCTTCTTATAAGTCCTTTAATTGCTCTAATTTCTGCAGTGTCAATATGATCCGATTTTTTGTTGGCTAAATAAGCACGTGCATTGCTTAATACTTCTTGGCTTTTTTTATTGTCTATGCCAAATAAATCTTCAAAACCTACTGCAAAGTCTAAAAAGCGTGTAACAAATTCATCTGTCACTGCTATGTTTCCGCTGGTTTGATAAGCTACATGTACATCGTGACCTTGTTCTTGTAAACGCATAAAAGTACCACCCATACTAATAATATCATCATCAGGGTGGGGAGAAAACAACAATACTTTTTTGCTGGTTGGTGCACTCCGTTCTGGATGTGCTGGGATTACTGCATTGGGTTTTCCGCCTGGCCATCCAGTTATGGTGTCCCTTAACATATAAAACACTTGTAAATTAATATCGTAAACCGAATCTTTTAAAATAAGTAAGTCGGATAAGCTATTTTCTTTATAATCATTCGCAGTTAAACTTAAAACAGTTTTATCCAGTTTCAATGCCAAAGCAATCACCGCCTTTTTAATGGTATTAGGTGTCCAATCATTCTCCCCTGTAAGCCAAGGCGATTTATTTCTAGTTAGTTCTAAGGAAGCTAATTCGTCAATAACAAAAGTGCAATCGTCATGATTTTGTAAAACACTGGCAGGGATTTTTTCAGTAACATCCCCTTCAACGGCTTTTTCTACAATGGATGCTTTGTCCCCCCAAGCCAATAATACAATTTTTTTAGCCTTCATGATGCTGCTAATACCTACTGTAATAGCTAGTTTGGGTACCTTATTTAAATCTTGAAACTCATAGGTATTGGCAATTCTAGTTTGTTGATCTAATTGGATGACCCTAGTTTTAGAATGAAAACTAGAGCCGGGTTCATTGAATCCGATATGTCCATTTTTTCCGATACCTAAAATTTGTAAATCGATACCGCCCATTTTTTCAATGGTTTGTTCGTAAATGACACAATTTTCTTTTAAATTTTCTTTTGTCCATTCGCCATTAGGTAAATAAATATTCGCTGGGTTGATGTCTACTAAGTTAAATAAATGACGATGCATGAAACTCCAATAACTTTGGTAGGCGTTTTTTTCAATAGGGTAGTATTCATCTAAATTGATGGTAATTACATTTTTAAAACTTAAACCTTCTTCTTTGTGCAAACGCACCAATTCTTTGTACAATAAAATGGGGGTAGTACCAGTAGCCATCCCTAAAACACAAGGCAAATTTTTTGCTTGCTTTTCTTTTATAAGTGCTGCTATTTGCGCTGCTACTGCATTCGAACCTGCTGTTGCATTTTTATAAATAACAACCGGGATTTTTTCAAATGATTCTAACATAAAATAGGATTCAATGGTAATTAGTCGACTTTAGTAATTTTAATCATATTGGTTGGCAAATGTAATTGGATAGGAGTGCTCCCTGTATTCACTACTACATCTCCTGTATTTACAAATCCTTTTTTCTTTAAAATTTGAATTTGGTCAGTGATGATACTATCCAAACTTTCTTCTTTGTTATAATAAATGGCACGTACTCCCCAACTTAAACTTAGTTGGTTAACCAAACTCTTTTCTTTAGTAAAAATAAATAAAGGTGATTTTGGACGGAAGCTACTTAACATAAATGCAGTGTAACCACTTTGAGTCATGCCCACTAATGCTTGCGCGTTGGTATCTTCCGACAATTTACAACCATTGTAACACAAGGCATCACTTAAGAAGGAAGGGGAATGTGGTTGTGGTTTTAAATCTTCGGAACGGTTGTATTTGTATCCATGTTCTTCTACTTCTGAAATAATTTTACGCATGGTTTCTATCACCAAAACTGGGAATTGACCTGTTGCAGTTTCTCCACTTAACATTACTGCATCGGCCCCTTCAATGACCGCATTGGCTACGTCGGTAATTTCACTACGATTAGGTTTTACACGATCAATCATTGACTCCATCATTTGTGTTGCCACAATGACTGGCTTGGCTCTATGCAAACACTTTTTAATTAATTCTTTTTGAATCAATGGAATTTTTTCAACCGGTAATTCAACACCTAAGTCTCCTCTGGCTATCATAATACCATCGCTAGCAATAATAATATCGCGGATATTTAACAAGGCTTCTGGCATTTCAATTTTTGCAATAATTTTAGACTTGCTCTTACTTTTATTTAGTAAGTCTCTTAACATTTCAATATCTGCAACTCTCTTTACAAAGCTTAATGCCACCCAGTCTAATTCTTCTTTAATAATAAATTGTGCATCTTCTAAATCTTTTTCTGTTAAAGCAGGTAAAGAAATTTTTGTATCAGGTAAATTAACTCCTTTCTTAGAGGAAATAATTCCACCTAAGGTTACTTTTACTTTTACATCGCCATTGGTTTCAACACTACTTACTTTTACTTCAATTTTACCATCGTCAATCATGATAATATTACCTACCACCACATCTCCAGCCAAATTAGGGTAGGAGACATATATTTTTTCTAAAGTACCTACACATTTGGTATTGGTAAAGGTTAATACATCGCCTTCTTTTACTTCAAGCCGGTTATTTTCAATTTCACCTACCCTTAATTTAGGGCCTTGTAAATCGCCAAGAATAGCAACATTACATTCTAGCTCTTTGTTAATACCTCTGATGTTGTCGATAATGGCTTTTTTATCTTCATGGGTTCCATGAGAAAAGTTTAATCGAAAAACATTGACTCCTGCAATAACTAAATTTTTTAATTGGTCGTAAGTTGAACAAGCGGGACCTACGGTCGCCACTATTTTAGTTTTGTGATGCGGTTGTTTAAATACTGAATTTGAGCTCATTTTTATTGATGGGTTGTTTTATTTATCTGGCTAAAATTTTAACAATTTTGAACCATTCGTCAGAAATTTTTTGTTTTGCTTTAATCGCTTTATCAAGTGGGGTATACTTAATTTTATTGTCAACGATGCCTACCATGACATTGTGCGTACCATTTATTAAACATTCAACTGCATGATATCCCATTCGGCTTGCTATTAATCGATCCAAGCAACTTGGAGAGCCACCTCTTTGAATATGACCTAAGATACATACGCGAATATCCGCGTTCGGTAGTTTTTCTTTTAAAAAATTGCCTACTTGCGTTCCACCCCCAAATTCATCTCCTTCTGCAACTACAATTAAGTTTACTAATTTTTTTCTTTTTTCTTTTTCAGTTAACGAAGCAATCATCTCTTCCATATCTGTTTTAGATTCCGGGATTAATATATTTTCTGCACCGGTAGCAATTCCACTGTGCAAGGCAATATAACCAGCATCTCTTCCCATTACTTCCACGACAAACAATCTATCATGGGCGTCTGCCGTGTCTCTAATTTTATCAATGGCTTCCACAGCAGTATTCACAGCGGTATCAAATCCTATGGTAAAATCACTTCCTGCGATGTCTTTATCAATGGTACCTGGAAGTCCTATACATGGAATATCAAATTCGTTACTAAATTTTTGTGCCCCTTTAAAACTGCCATCACCACCAATCACCACAATCCCGTTGATTCCTCTTTTGGTTAAATTTTCATAAGCAATTTTTCTTCCTGCTGGTTCAAAAAATGCAGCACTTCTAGCGGTTTTTAAAATAGTTCCACCTCTTTGAATGATATTGCCAACCGATTTTGAATCCATTGGAAAAATATCATCATCAATCATTCCGTTATAACCCCTTGCAACACCAAAAACTTCTATATCATGATAGATACCTGTTCTAACAACAGCTCTGATAGCAGCATTCATGCCAGGTGCATCTCCACCAGATGTTAAAACAGCGATTTTAGTAACTTTTTTTGTAGACATAGTGTTTTCAATTGTGCGTTAAACTATTGATTTACAATAAAAAATCAATTTGTTGTAAAATTAACCGAGCTACAAATTTAAACAATTGAGCTCAATTTTCCATTCAAATTTTAAACACTTTTGAAATGCTAACGGATGTTAATTGAAAATAATAAAAGCGCCTGAGGTAAAAATTTCCAAAGATCCTTGTGTTGTTGGTTGAAATTGATACTGTTATACATCAATTTAGCCTATTTGCTTTCTAAGATTAATAAATCGTTAAATGCAATTTCATACTCCTTATTCATAGATCTAATTAAAGCATTTTTATCTTGATAGCTTTTTTCTATAATATGGAATTTAGTAGCGTCAGAATAAACGGTAGGGTCGGCCATTTGTATTTCAATGGCTGCTTTTTCTTTATGCAAGGTTTCAATATTCTGTTCTATTTGAGCAATTGCTTTTTGCAATTTTTGAATTTGCTTTTGTAAATCTTTGTCTATTGCTTGTGGTTTTACTTCAATTGGGGCAGCCGGCTCTTGTTTGTTTTGTTTTCTGTTGTCTTTATTATTGATTACTTTTGTAGGCTCGGCCAATTGTGCTTTTTGTTTTGCCATTCTTTCTTTCCAGGCAAGCCATTCTTTGTAATCCCCTTTAAATTCAATTATTTTTTCGTCTTCAATTTCCCAAATTTTATTTGCAGTTTTAGAAATAAAATAACGGTCGTGGCTTACTAAAATAATGCTACCATCGTATTTGGTTAAAGCATCCGCTAACAATTCAACGGTAACCATGTCTAAGTGGTTGGTAGGTTCATCTAACATTAAAAAATTGGCTTTGCTTATAATGGTTTTGGTAAGCGCCACTCTTGCTTTTTCTCCTCCACTTAATACTTTAATTTTTTTATCAATTTCATCTCCTCCAAACAAGAAACATCCTAATAGTGCGCGAAGTTCTAATTCGGTATTTTTAGTGCCACATTCTTGAACTTCTTTTAAGATGGTATTGTTTAAGTTTAAAGATTCTAATTGGTGCTGTGCGTAAAAACTTTCTTCGACATTATGCCCCCAAACTCGATCTCCTTCAAATTTTTCCATGCCTGCTACAATCCTTAAAAGCGTTGACTTCCCTTTACCATTGGCACCAATGAGTGCAATTTTATCTCCTCTTTCAATTTCAGCGAAGGCATTGTCTAAGATAGTAATGTTGGGAAAATTTTTACCTATCCCTTTTAAGTCTACGAGTACTTTTCCAGGTGTTTTATCGACCGCAAAATTAATTCTAATATTAGGCCTTTCAATTTTTACGTCTTCGATGACATCTAATTTATCTAAACGTTTTTGAATAGATTGGGCTTGGGCTGCTTTAGAGGCTTTGGCTTTAAATCTTTCGATAAACTTTTCCTGTTGTTTGATATAATCTTGCTGATTTTCAAAAGCACGTTGTTGAATTTCTACCCTTTGTTCTTTTTCGATTTCATAATGTTCATAATCGCCTGTATAAAAGTGTAATTGTTGTTGATATACTTCAACAATTTTATTGACCATTTTATTTAAAAAATATTTGTCATGACTTACAATGACCACACTTCCTTTGTAATGCAATAAATATTTCTCTAACCATTCAATACTTGGTAAGTCCAAGTGGTTGGTAGGCTCATCCAATAACAATACGTCCGGCTGTTGTAAAATCATTTTTGCCAACAAAACCCGCATTCTCCATCCGCCACTAAATTCTTTATAGGGGCGGGTTAAATCTTTAATAGCAAATCCCAGTCCATGCAATACTTCTTCAGCTTTATGATTGATATTATAACCGTCCAATAAATCAATTTCATGTAATGCATCGGTGTACTTAATTAATAAATCATTGTCCTCGGAATTAGCCTCTAATTCTTTTCCAAGCTGTTCTACCTCTTTTTCGAGTTCACGCACTCTTTCAAAAGCCCCTAAAGCCACTTCGGTGATAGATTCATTGGTATCGAAACTTAATAAATCTTGATGTAAATAGCCAATACTGGTATCCCGTCCTTTTTCCACAGTACCCTTACTTGGATTTAATTGCCCCACTAATATTTTTAATAAAGTAGATTTCCCAGTCCCGTTGTAGCCAATTAGACCAATGCGTTCGCCAGGCTGAATGGACCAATTGGCCTCACTTACAATAACTCTAGCGCCAAACTCAAATGTCACATTTTGTAAACCTATTAGCATATTTCTTTAAATTCAGACCGCAAAGTTAGCTAGTTGGAGTATCTAATTATGCATAAATTTGTAAAAATATTTTATGAAGCACTTACATATTGCTTTTATAGTCTTACTTGCACTAGCATGCAACCCTTCAGAAAAGGCAAGTTCAAACCTTTCTTTATGGAAATTTAGTCCCCAAAATCATGAAATAGCTTTTGACAAAGCTTGCCAACCTTTGCTAGTAAATTATCAAGATATGTTAAAAGGGGTTGTTGCAATGGATACAGCCTATTTATACAAAGCAGCAAAAAATTTAGTTATTTTAATCGATTCCTTTCCCAATACGTCCATTTCAAAAGATACCTTATCATTCATTAATATAAATCAGGGCCTAGTGAGTATAAAGGCAGAAATTGAAGGGCTACTTTTGGAACCATCTTGGCCTGAAATATATAAATCATCCAACATGATTTCTATACAATTAATTCATTTATTAGGCAATGCAGGCTATCAAGAACATACTATTTATATCTACAGTGTAAATTCTGATTTGCAAGAGGATGGATTAAATTGGTTCGCTATAACTAAATCAAGTAGAAATCCCTATCAACCAAACAAAAATGAACAATTGATGGCCCAACAAGTGTTGCAAGAAAATTAGTTGGGGGGGGTATAATTAATAACAATCATTGCATTGGTTTGCAGGGTAGAAGTAATAAAGTATTCCTTTCTAGTAGTCCCATTTTTCAAAATTATTAAGGCAGTATTAGGCGGGACAGTACCTAGATTTTGTGCTACGATAATTATTTCATGTTCGGTAACCTCTTTAGTAAAGTCAAGTTCAAAATGGATTGGTTTATAACTAAGTCTTTGGTTGTTTAAAATTTGTTTTTTGTTATCATATACCATGATGGTATCATTGTCGATGGTTCCATTGTCATAAAGATCAAGGCTAATGTGAGCAACATTTACATTAATTTTATTGATCAATTTATTTTCTCTTCCCACCAATACATAAGGCAATATTGGAGTGTGATTAACTAATTTTTCATTTTCGACTTCATTGGTTGGGCTGGCAATGTCCTTTGTTGTTTTTGCGATGGGCTGCTCATTCAAAGTAGGCTCAGCTTCTTTAGTTATATTTTGTGGGGTGCCTAGATTCGTTTTATTTGTATTCAGCATGAGCATGTTTTTAGTAGTAGGAATACTTTTGGCTATATTATTTTTGTCAACCGTTGGTTTAATTTGTTTGGGGGTTATTTTACTGTTGGGGATGCTAGTGTTTTTATTTTGCGCGCTACTATTATTAGGGATTATTTTTACATAGGGGACTTCTTTTTCTAAATAAACACTTCCACTTCCGCAGTCTTTACCCAGTTTTGAATTACTTGAAATATAAGTGCCCTTTAAAACTTCGCGGCCTTTATTATTGCTGTAGGTAAGATAGTTGGTCATTAAACAAGCTTGAAAATTGCCTAATAATTGCATGTTTTCAAATTTAGTTTCCATCACACTTACCAACTGGGTACTTTCAGAATGCATCCCATTGGCAATGGCTTTAGCAGAAAAGTTATTAGAAATCTTGGTATAAGTTACAACAGATAAACTATGATTGGGAAGCTCTTTGATATTTAATTCATAAAAATAAATTTTTCCATCTTGGTCTTGGTTCGGTGTAAAAACACCTTTCCATTTTCCGCTAAGGTCTTGGCCTAAAAGCAGGGTGGGTAACCAATTGAGGAGCAGGAGCAAAACAATGCGATGCATAATGCAAAGCTATGCATAAAATATGAACCGCTTTTATTACCTTTGCAAACATATATTATAGATAAAAAATGGTTCAAATTCAATTTCCAGATGGTGCAGTTCGTTCTTATGAAAAAGGGATTACTGCTTTAGGTATTGCAAAGTCGATTAGTGAGGGCTTGGCTAAGAAAGTTTTGGCTGCTTCGGTGAATGGCGAGGTTTATGATGCCACGCGACCTATTGAAACGGATGCTGCTTTAAAATTAGTTACCTGGGAGGACGCGGATGGTAAAAACACTTTCTGGCATTCCTCAGCACATTTGTTAGCAGAGGCCGTTGAGCTGCAATTTCCGGGGGCAAAATTTTGGGTTGGACCTGCGCTTGAAAAAGGATTTTATTATGACATAGATTTAGGGGATAAAACAATTAAAGAAGAAGATGTGGTATTGCTTGAAAAAAAGATGAATGAATTAGCAAAGCAAGCCAACGCCTATATCAGAAAGGAAATGTCAAAGGCAGATGCCATTGCTTATTTCACAGAAAAAAACGATGAGTACAAATTAGATTTATTATCTGGATTAGAAGACGGTAAAATTACATTTTATACACAAGGGTCATTTACAGATTTATGCCGTGGACCACACATCCCAAACACAGGTGCTATTAAAGCTATTAAAATAACCAATATTGCAGGTGCTTTTTGGAAGGGAGATGAAAAAAATAAAATGTTGACTAGGATATATGGTATCACATTCCCGAATCAAAAAGAGTTAGATGAATATTTGTTATTGTTAGAAGAAGCAAAAAAAAGAGACCATAGAAAATTAGGAAAAGAATTAGGTATTTACACTATGGATGATGATGTAGGACCGGGTCTTCCACTTTGGATGCCAAATGGTACCATCATTATTGAACAGTTAGAAGGCTTAGCAAAAGAAACCGAAGAAGCTGCAGGATACAAGCGTGTAGTAACGCCGCATATTGCCAAGGAAAGCATGTACATAAAAAGTGGTCACCTGCCCTATTATCAAGACAGTATGTTTCCTCCGATGGAATTAGATGGGACGAAATATTATTTAAAAGCAATGAACTGTCCACATCATCATAAAATTTTTGATGCAGAACCCAAGAGCTACAAAGACATGCCACTTCGATTGGCAGAATATGGTACCTGTTATAGATATGAGCAAAGTGGTGAGTTATTTGGATTAATGCGCGTGCGCTGTTTACATATGAATGATGCACATATTTATTGTACGAAAGAACAATTTGCACAAGAATTTAGAGCGGTGAATGAAATGTATTTAAAGTACTTTAAAATTTTTGGTATTGATAAATATGTGATGCGATTAAGTTTACATGATCCAAAAAAGCTAGGACAGAAATACATTAACGAACCTGAATTATGGTTAGAAACAGAGGCCATGGTGCGTGCAGTATTGATTGAAACAGGAACTCTCTTTGTGGAAGTGCAAGATGAAGGTGCTTTTTATGGCCCAAAGATTGATGTTCAAATATGGAGTATCATTGGTCGTGAATTTACCTTAGCCACCAATCAAGTAGATTTTGCACAAGGCAAAAGATTTAATTTAAGTTTTACCAATAAAGACAATGAACCAGAAACTCCTTTAATTATTCATCGTGCTCCATTAGGAACACATGAACGATTTATTGGATTTTTATTAGAGCATTATGCTGGTAAATTTCCTGTTTGGTTAGCGCCATTACAAGTGAAAATTTTACCTATCAGTGATAAGTTTATGCCTTACGCAGAAGAGGTATTGGCTGAATTTAAAAAAGCCGGGGTGCGCGTGGAAATAGATGATAGAAATGAAAAAATCGGTAAAAAAATTAGAGATACTGAAATGATGAAAGTGCCTTATATGCTGGTAATAGGGGAAAAAGAAGTGGCTGAAAATAAATTATCGGTTCGCCGCCAAGGGAAAGGGGATATGGGAATGTTGGATAAAGCAGCGTTTTTGGCTCAAGTAGTGGTTGAAATTGAACAAAGAATGGTACCCACGGAATAATAAAGCACGATATCATAACATTGACTATCTTTACAGTACTAAAATAAACGTTTAATTACTTAATGGCATTACCGAACAGAGGACCCAGATTTAACCCCAGGTTTCAAAGACAACAAGAACCAGAGCATCGTATCAATGATCGTATACGAGTTCCACAAATTAGATTGGTTGGAGACAATATAACAGTGGGTGTTTATAACACACAGGAAGCGCTGAAAATAGCTGCTGATCAAGGTTTGGACTTAGTAGAAATTTCTCCAACAGCCGATCCCCCAGTATGTAAAGTCATTGATTATAAAAAGTTTCTTTACGAGAAAAAACGTAAGGAAAAAGAAATGAAAGCAAATTCCAAGCAATCGGAAATTAAAGAGATTCGTTTCACACCAGGCACTGATGACCATGATTTTGATTTTAAAGCAAAGCACGCTGAGAAGTTTTTACAAGATGGAAATAAGGTAAAAGCCTATGTTCAATTCAAGGGACGTGCCATCATGTTCCAAGATAGAGGTCAATTGCTTTTATTGAAATTTGCAGAACGTTTGGCCGAAGCGGGTACTTTAGAGAGCATGCCTAAATTAGAAGGTAAAAGAATGTTTGCCATTTTTCAGCCAAAAGCTGGAGGTAAAAAGAAAGCATCTAGCTAGTCAAGTAATTGATTCTCAATCTATTTATATTGGAGCCCTACTTAATATAAGAAGGGCTCCTTTTTTTTGTATTCTCGTTATTCCAACGTACCTTCGCCGTCCATTTCCCACATGGCCCAAAAAGTGTTCCGCCCGTGCAGAACCGCCAGCAGGGAGTAATCGTAAAGATTATAATAATGCCAAAAGTAAAA